>JAEEGL013401563.1_pt1 | contig 10336 bp, 8 predicted proteins | sample 9134231 | NCBI WGS metagenome assembly JAEEGL01 (sample SAMN16246548, study PRJNA631951) | gut metagenome | biome: gut microbiome; feature: rumen; material: fiber-attached | host: Bos | place: Iran: Karaj | collected 2018-10
ACTGCAAGGAACCGATTTTTGCTCTCGCAGGGCAAGCTCTGCTTCGCAAAAATCGTCCTCGGGGCGGCAAAGCCACCCCTGCGGATTAAAATTGGAGGGGCTGCGAGCCCCTCCAAACCGCCCTGGGGCTTTTGCACTTGTGCAACAGCCCCGTTGGTTGGGACACCCTGATAGGCGTTTTGGACGAAACGCCAGATTTGAAAAGGGCGGGCAAGAGGTTTGTAGTTTTTGCTGAAATCTCTGCGGATTGAAGGTGGAGGGGCTGCGGCCCCTCCACGTTTCCCCGGGCTGGGCTTTTGTGCTGCGCTTAAGCCCAGCCTGGGTTTTTAAGGTCTTTTGTTGTAGACGCCCAGCTCCTTCAGGGCGTCGAAGAGGGTGTCGGCGGGGTGGGGCGTGAGACCGTCGGGCACGCGGATGCCCTTGAGGTTTGCGCGGGGGAGCAGGGCGTTGGTAAAGCCCAGGCGCACGCATTCGCTCAAGCGGCGTTCCATGTGGGTGACGGCGCGCAGTTCGCCGGCAAGGCCCACCTCGCCCATGATCGCCCAGTCGGAGGGGATCACCATATTGCGCGCGGAGGAGGCGACGGCCGCGCACACGGCAAGGTCCGCCGCGGGTTCGCTCAGGGACAGGCCGCCTGCGATGTTCACGTAGACGTCCTGATTGTAGAGGGTCAGCGCGGCGCGCTTTTCCAGCACCGCCAGCAGCAGAAACAGGCGGCTTAAGTCTACGCCCTGGGTCATGCGGCGCGGATTGCCGAAAAGCGTCGGGGTCACCAGCGCCTGCACGTCCGTGAGCAGGGGGCGGGTGCCCTCCATGGCGCACATGACGGCGCTGCCGGAGGCGTCCTGCGCGCGGCCGCTCAAAAGCAGCTCGCTGGCGTTTGCCACCTCCCGCATGCCCTCGTCGGTCATTTCAAACATGCCCAGCTCGTTTACGCTGCCAAAGCGGTTTTTGACCGCGCGCAAAATCCGGTACTGGCTGGAGCGGTCGCCCTCAAAGTACAGCACCGCGTCCACCATGTGCTCCAGCACCCTGGGGCCTGCGATGGAGCCGTCCTTGGTGACGTGCCCCACCAAAAACACCGCGCAGCCGCTGGCCTTGGCAAGCCCCATGATGCGCGCGGCGCATTCCCGCACCTGGCTGACCGAGCCGGGGGCGGAGGCGATGGTGGTCATGTACATGGTCTGAATGGAGTCGATCACCATGGCGCGCGGAGCCACGCGCTGCATCCGGTCCTCGATGATGCTGATGTCGTTTTCGCTCAGCACGTAAAAGCCGGAGGAGGAGGCGTTCAGGCGGTTTGCGCGCAGCTTGATCTGCCGGGCGGATTCCTCGCCGCTGACGTACAGCACCCGTTCTCCCGCGCGGGAGAGATTTGCCGCCAGCTGCGTAAGCAGCGTGCTTTTGCCGATGCCGGGATCGCCGCCCACCAGCACCATGCTGCCGTCCACCATGCCGCCGCCGAGCACCCGGTCCATTTCCCCGATGCCGGTGGAAAGGCGCTGCATGGCCTCGTCCGGCACCTCCCCGATGGGCAGCGCTTCGGCCCCGACGCCGGGGGCGCGCTTCAGCTTCGGCGCTTCGGGCTCCTGGGCCGCTGTCTCCTCGTTCATGCTGTTCCACGCGCCGCATTCGGGGCACTTGCCCAGCCACTTTGCCGTGGTGTAGCCGCACTGGGCGCATACGTAGGTCGTTTTAACCTTAGGCATATTTACATCTCCGCAGTTTTGTGGTTTAATTATAGTGTATAATTCTGAAAATATCAACCGGAAGGATTCAATATGCCAACGGATTCCCGAAAAAAGAAGACGGGTTATCTGCCCTCCAAAACGAAAAAACGCCGCAAAAAGAGCGGCTTTAAGCGCCTGCTCAAGCGGGCAGGCGGCCTGCTCAACTGGTATTACGCCAAAACCACCGATCCCGAGGAGCGGGAAACCCGAATCAAGCCCAAACTCCTGGGCCGCACCGTGACCTACGCCGGCTTTATGATTATGATGGTGATCGCGATTTTGCTGATCACCATCATCCTGAACAACCGCTCCGTGGGCGTGGAGCACGAGCAGATCGTGGTGACCGGCCTGCCCGGCGACTTTGAGGGCTACAAAATCCTCGTTATTTCAGACCTGAACGGCCGCTCCTTCGGCCAGAACCAGTCCACGCTGATGCGCCGCATCTCCAACGAGACGTACAACTGCGTGCTGATTCTGGGCGACATGGTGGGCAGAAGCGGAAACACCGACGCTTTCTACGCGCTGCTGGATCAGCTGGGCAGCCGCAAGCCGATTTACTTTATCGCAGGGGATTCCGATCCCGCGCCGATCCTGCGCGAGCCCCGGGACATCGAGGACCAGGAGCTGACCCTCAGCGAAATGGTGCTTGCGGACTGGGTGCTGGGGGCGATAGAGCGGGGCGCAACCTATCTGGATACGCCCCAGCGCGTCGCCAAGGGCACGTCCGCCATGTGGCTTATGCCGGACACCGTGCTGAATCTGAACGTGACCAATGCGCTTGAGTCCTACAAGGACGAACTGGAGCAGCAAAACGAAAGCTTCCTTGAGGGCATCACCCGCAGCCGCACGACGCTCCCCCTGACCACCTACCGCAGAAACCAGCTGTTCAAAACCCAGGGCATGATCAGCCAGGTGGCGACGGACGATCTGATTTGCGTTCTGTCCCACGAGGTGCCAAGCGACTCGCAGTTGATCGTGGCGCAGGAGGCCCTCAGCGCGGAGGAGAAAAAGAATAAGTTCGCCGCGCCGGATCTGGTGTTTGCCGGCCATTACTGCGGGGGAGAGTGGAAGCTGCCCCTGATCGGCACGCTGTACGTGCAGTCCAACATCCTGCCGCGCTACGGCTGGTTCCCCGACGAAAGCTACGTGCAGGGACAGCGCAGCGTGGGCGGCACCATCGTCTACACCTCCCAGGGGCTTGGCAGCAACTCCGCCACGATCCTCAGCGGGCGGCTGAACAACCCACCGCGCGTGACCATCGTGACGCTCACGGGCGAACTGCCGGCCAGCTTCCTGGATTAAGGTATTCCTGATCGATTCAGTGCTTTAAAAAGATTCCAAACGCGCCTTGCGCAGTGCACAGGTTTTTGGCAGAAAGGACGTTGCAAAACAAAATGAAGCATAGCAGATGGCGACAGGGACTGGTTACGGTCACCTACGAAAAACTGGTGATCGCGCTGATGCTGCTGTTAAGCCTGCCAAACACCTTTATGCTGATCGCGTCCAGTGTCCTGCTCGCGCTTTACATGCTGGTATGGCAAAGAAAGCGGGGCGGCGCGGTGAAGGCGCTGATCTTTATCGCCGTCAGAACCCCCCTCAGCACCGGCTTCGCGGCCACCTACGAAACCTACAGCATCGTCAAATGGGCGCTGCTGCTGGGACTTTCCCTGTACATTTTGCTTAGCAGCCCCTGGCCGAAGCAGCCTTTTGCGCGGCGCTTCCTGCTTTTGATCGCGGGACTTTCGCTGTATATCGTCGCCATCGGCTTTTTCAACAGCGGCTATCCCGTGACCAGCGCGTTTAAGGTGTTCTCCTGGGCGTTTGTTTTCAGCGCGGTCGCCGTAGGCGTGCTTTCCTGCGATAAGGTGGACTGGACTGCCCACATGTGCTGGTATCTCAACCTGATTTTGCTGCTTTCGCCCCTGTCCTGGGCGCTTGGCATCGCCTATCTCAGAAACGGCCGGGGCTATCAGGGACTGCTGAACCATCCCAATATGATGGGCGTCATCGCCAGCATTTGCTTTACGCTGAACCTCTATCTTATGCAGGAGCGGCGCGAAAGCGGGCGCACGGTGTTTTTACTGATCGCCGCCGTGCAGGGCATCCTGTCCCTGTCGCGCACGGGCGTGATTTCCATGGTGCTTTCGTTTATCGTGTTTACGCTGTTCGTCATGAAGCGCGGCTGGAAAAAAACGCTCACCATTATCCTGTCCTTTATGGGCATCGCCGCCCTGATCATCTTCGGCTTCGGCGACAGCGTGCTGGACTTTATCTATAAGGGCCGTTCGGTGGGGGAGCTGCTCTATTCGCGCGAAGGACAAATCGCCAGATACATGGAAAAGTTCACCGCGCACCCGGCCTTCGGCTCCGGCTTCATGGTGCCCCAAAACAGCGCGGGGCGCTCGTTTGAACTGTCGTTTGAGCTCTCCATCGAGCCCGGAAACCTGATCATTGCCCTGCTGGGCGATTTGGGCATCGTGGGCGCTTTGCTGTTTTTCGTGCCGTACGGCGCGCTGTTAAAGCATATGGACAAGCGAAAGCTCAGCCTGTTCCTGCTGCCCTTCATCGTGTCGATGGGCGAAATGATTTTCTTCAGCACCAACAATATTGCGATCCTCTACTACGTCATCTTTGCCGTGTGCCTTCTGCCGGGCAAAGAAAAGCGCGCACAGCGCGGCTCTGTGGCCTGATTCCGCCGTGCGCGCCGGGGGCTTTGCCTTTATCCCCAGCGGAAGTTTTCCTTTCCCGCGCCCAGTTCAAAATGGCATTTGATGATGCCAAGGTCGATCTTCAGGCAGGGCCCGATCAGCGGGTGACGGGCCGTAACCGTGCTGCCGTTTAATTTCAAAGAGAATTTTTGCTGATTTACTGCGGTGGGCGCAAGCAGCGCCGCCTCAACGCCCCGTTTGAACCAGCCGGGGGCGTCGGCGCTTATGTTGCTGACGTCCTCCGCTTTTTTGCTTTTGCGCGGCGCGCCCGGGGTCTTGCCGTAGCCCAGGGCGATCACGATGGCTTCCTTTTCGCCCGGCGCGATTTTTGCCATGCTCTTTCCGTGGGTGAGGGCGGCCCAGCAGGTATTGAGCCCCAGCTTCTGGGCTTCAAGTACCAGCAGTTCGCCGTAATAGCCGCATTTTTCGTCCAGCTTCGAATCGTTTTTTCCCACCATGCAGATATAATTCTGACAGTTTTCAAAGCGGCCGTAATGCGCCATGCGGCTGGAAAAGCAGGCCGGCTCGTCGTAGATGATTTGAATGTTCAGCCCGCTTTTTGCGTTCAGCTCGCGCGCGCAGGCGTCCAGCGCCGCGCGCGTTTCCGGCAAAATGGGCTTTGCAAGATACTGGCGCACGCTGTGCCGCGCGCGCATGATTTCCATACTGTCGCTCATGTTTCATCTCCCTGTGCAGCGTCCGGCGACCGGTAGCTCCAGCCGTGCTCCGCGTGATAGATCATAAGGCGGGTCATGCCGCCGTCGATGGTGATGTTTTCTCCGGTGATGAAGCTCGCCCTGTCCGAGCAGAGAAACAGGATCATTTCCGCGATGTCCCGGGGCGTTCCGACGCGGCCCACGGGCTGCTGCAGGGCGTCCGCGCCGCCGATCTTCCCGTCTGCTGTGTCGATCCAGCCGGGGGAGATGCTGTTTACCCGCACCCGGCCCGCAAGGCTCACGGCCAGCGCGTGGGTGAGGGCGCTGATGCCGCCCTTGGCCGCAGTGTAGCTTTCGGTCTGGGGCTGGCTCATGCGGTCCCGGGAGGAGGAGATGTTGACCACCGCCGCGCCCTTGGCAAAGTGGGGCAGCAGCAGCTTTGTAAGGTAAAACGGCGCGGTCACGCCCACCGTGAGGGCGCGGTTAAACTCCTCCCAGCCGCAGTTGCCTATGCCCTTCATCGGCGGGGGCGCGTTGTTGATCAGATAGTCCACCCGCCCGCTTTGCTCGATCACCTGGCGGCTGAAACGCTCGAGCGTCTGCCTGTCGCCCACGTCGCCCACGAACCAGTCGCCGGGGCTCTGGTCGATGACGTGCACGCGCGCGCCACGGGCGCGAAAGGCCTGCGCCGCTGCCAGGCCGATCCCGTGCGCGCCGCCGGTGATCACAGCGGTTTTGTTTTGAAATTCCAAGCTGTCCATCTCTGAAATACCCAATCCGCGTTAACGTTACTCGACAAACATCCTGAAATCCAGCTCGCGGGGCGGCCTGGCGGCTGCGCGGTCAAAGGCCCGGCCCTGCCTGGCGGCCAGCTTTTCCTGGATGACATACCACAGTTCGCTCAGGGAAATCTCGCCCTCCTGAATGTCCGGGATCTCCAGATACGCTCCGCCGTTTTCCAGAATTGCCAGCGCCTCCTCCTCGGACCCTGTCATGGCGAGGGCGAAGGCCTGGTAGAGCCGCATGCGGGGCAGCGCCTGTATCGCGCCGTCGCAGGCTTTGACAAAGGCGATCTGCTCTTCGTACATTTTTGCGGCGTGCAGGTGGCGGGCGGTCATCTTTGCAAGGTTGGGATCCTGCGGCGCAAGGGACGAAGCCTCCAGCATCGTAAGAGCGCAGCCCTTTGCGTCCCCCGTCACGCGCTTGAGCTCCGCCAGGGCGTACAGGCCCCAGGCGCTTTTGCGCGCCTTGAGGGAGCGGGTGATATAGTGTTCTGCCCGCATGATGTCCGGCTCGCACAGGTACAGGCAGCCGAGCTGCAAAAGGGTGTACCAGTTTTCGCTGTCCGGCCCCTGTACGGCATCAAGCATCAGGCGCGTCCACTCCTTTTGCCTGATCCAGGCCGCGGGCGCTTTGGACGCATCCTGCTCCCCGAAGGAACCCTTTTCGAGCAGGGTGACGAAGGCGCTTTGCTCCTGTCCCGCACGTCCAAAGTCCAGATGCGCGCAGACGGGGGACAGCCCCGCCTTTTCGCGGCGCAGGTTTTCAAGCGCGCCCCAGCCGGAGCCGCAGTTCAGCAGCTCCGCGGCCGGGGTCATGGCCATGCTTTTCGTCTTTTCCAGCAGGCTTTCCAGCTCCTGCGCGCTGATATAAGCGTCGATGCCCCTTTCCACCTCGCTGCGCGCCCCGTCCCAGTCGCCGTGCACTTTTTTGGGATCGGCATGCATGGGGCCGTAGATTTCCATCCATTCCCAGGCGGTGCGGGGCGGCAGGGGGATGGGCTCGCTCTGCGTGTGGGCCAGGCCGCACTGGATGTCGCAGTGTTTTCCGTCGCAGCCTTCGCCGATGCGATACTCCTGCCACTTCGCGCCGCCGCTGCCCTGCCCCCAGACGAAGATCTTGCGCCCCACCAGGCGCGAGGTGGAGGCCTGGAACAGGCCGTAGCCCTCGGGGGAGAGCTGGCAGGTGTACATGCGGCGGGTCTTGTCCGTGCGGAAGAAATAGTCCACCGACACCGGGTTGTTGTCGGGATAGGTGATGTCGATGTCCCCGCCCGCCGTCTCCATTTTGCGGCGGAAGCGGTTTTCGGCGGGCAGGCGCTGCACGACGTCGCTCAAGCGGATCGTGGGCACCGGCACCGTGGTCATGACGCCGTTTAAGGGCGTGTAGGCGGCAACCGCCGGCACCACCACCCGCGCGCCCTCCACATGGGGCACGGCGATGTTGCTCCACCAGTACATGGCGGTGGCGTGAAAGGCGGGGTTTACCACCCGCATCCTGGCATAGAGCAGGCGCGAGCCCTCGGGAAGGAAAAAGTCCATCTGATACACCACGCCGCGGATGCGTTCAAACTCGTACATGCGAAGCACAGGCGTGCCGTCGTCGAGGCTCGTCTTTGCGGCGAACACCGGCGAACAGGTCATGGGCGTGTGTCCGTGCACGCCGCAGTTCCACTCCACGCCTCCGGAGCACCAGGCGGAGCGGGTGGCCAGGTACGCCGGGCGCACCACGGGATTTTTGAACAGCAGCTCTTTGCCGACCTCCTTGTCGTACAGGCTCCACAGCTTTCCGCCGAGCGCCGGCACAAAGACCGCGCGCAGGTACTCGTTTTCAAGCACCACGGTTTGGGGCTTCGCGCCGTTTAAATCGCGGGTGTAGTTGTCCTGAAAGCGGTAGGGGAAGATGCTTTTCAGAAATTCGTATTTCAGATACAGCCCGTCGCCCTCGGGCAGGTCGCTTGGCATGTCTTCGTCCCTGAGGTTTACCGTGCGCAGGGAGGGAAGCGTGCTCTCCGGCCCGATGTCCACGCATTTTGCGTCTAGAATGTCCGTGTATAAGCGCGTCATAGGACTTTTCCTCCTTACCACCCGTGCTTTTGATAGTTCGGCTCCACCACCGTGTGGTTGTAATCCGCGCCGCCGGGGAAGTTGGCGCTTTTCAGAATGCCGGGGGTGATGCCCATTTCAAGCAGCTTTTCCACGGCGACGCTGGTCATGCTCCACATGATCAGGTTGCTGGCGATGCCGCTGGCGGCGGCGTATTTGGCCTCGATGCCCTCCACGTCCAGCATGGCCTCGGCGGCGGGGGCGCAGTTGTCCAGCGCCAGGTCCACCATTTCATAGAGCTTGAGCCCCGAGGGATGCACCGCGTCCACGGCCTTGGTGTATTCCATGGAGGTGAAGGCGATCACCTTGATGCCCATTTTTTTGGCCTCGTAGGCCAGGTCCACCACGTTCACTGTGCGCCCGGACACGGAAGACACAAACAGCAGATCCCCGGGGCGCATGTCGCTGAGCTTCAGCGCGTAGGCCGCCATGCCCCAGGTGGTGGTGTCCAGGTCGCTGCGGTCGCGGGGACGCCCCAGCTTTTCCACGTTCATGTTCCAGGAGAAGTGCTTGTAGAAGATCGGGCCGCCGCCCCGGTAGATGGAATCGTACTCCACGTGATGGGCGATGGCGCTTAAGTACACGTTGCCACCGGCGGCTACGGTTTCGGCGATCATGGTGCCGCCTTTGATGATGTTTTCCCGCTGGGTGGAACGCACCTTTGCGATCAGCTGATCCACGGCCTCGTTATAGCGATCAAGCAGCATAGTCTTACCTCCTGTGTCCCATATAGTAGATGTGAGATTTGTATTTTTCCAGCATTGTTTCGTTGTGGGCGTCGCCGCCCTCCACGTTTGCGCTCATGAACACGGGGGGCAGAAGCCCCTCCTGCATCATCAGTTCCACCGAGCGCACCATCACCGCGTTCAGGATCGCCGCGCCCACCGCCGTGGACGTGGGGCCGACCTTCTCCTTCAGGCCCTCCAGCTGCACGCTGCCGTCGCCGACGCAGCCGCAGTTGTCGATCACGATGTCTCCCAGGTCGCACAAAAGCTTGCCGGAGGGGTGTCTTGAGGGATTGTGCTTTCCGGCCTCGAGGCTCGTCAGCGCGATCAGCTTTGCGCCCTTTTCCCGGCAGCGCAGGGCAAAATCCACCGTGACGGTGTTCCGGCCGGATACCGAGTGCACGATCACGCAGTCCCCCGCCTTGATGGGGTTGTTGTCGCAGATCAGCCTGCCGTATTCCGGCAGGCGTTCGATCTGGCTGGTGAAGGTGGCGGGATCCACGTCCAGGCACAGCCCGGGCGCTTTGATGGGATTGATCAGCGCCATGCCGCCCGTGCGGTAGTACAATTCCAGCGCCAGCAGCCCCGCGTGGGAGCAGCCAAAGGCGAAAACGTCGCCGCCCGCCTTTACCGTGCCGCAGATCAGACGCGCCGCTTCCTCCATGCCCTCCCACTGCGTTTTGCGCACGCGCTCGAGCACGCAAAACAGATTGTCAAAGTACCTGTCCATCCCGTTGGCGCTGTCCGCGCCCTTCAACGCCCCGCCCATACAGCCTGCGCCTCCCTTGTATATAGAATATTATCTTTTCATCCGTATTTTAACAAATCACCGGCGCAAAAGCAATATGTGCGGGAAGGAATCTGCATAGGAGCTTTCGCTCTTTTTCAAAACGCCGGCGATTATTTTTGCCGCTTGCTTTTCTTTGCGCGGGGAGTGCGGTATAATGGGGGGCGGAGGTGGAATTATGAAGTTGAACGAGATACAGATACGGGATCCCTTTGTATATGTGGAAAACGGCAGATACTACCTGTACGGCTCCACCGATCACGACATCTGGCGGGGCGAAGGGGGAGGCTTTCACGCCTACGTGAGCGAAAATCTTTTGGACTGGACGCCCCTTGGAAACGTCTTTGACCGGCCGGAGGGCTACTGGGGAAAAATAAACTTCTGGGCGCCGGAGATGCACGCCTACCGGGGAAAATACTACCTGTTTGCCTCCTTCAAGGCCCAGGGCGTCTGCCGCGGCACGGCGGTGCTGAAGGCGGACAGGCCGGAAGGCCCCTTCCGCCCCTGGAGCGAGCGGGCCCTGACCCCGGAATCCTGGGAGTGCCTGGACGGCACGTTGTATGTGGAGGACGACGTGCCGTATCTGGTATTCTGCCACGAGTGGGTGCAGATCGGAGACGGCGAGGTGCGCTGCGTGCGGCTGAGCGATGATTTGAGCAAGCCCGTGGGCGAACCCAGACTGCTGTTTACGGCGTCCCAGGCGCCCTGGGCGCGGGCGGTCAGCCACTCCAGCGGGATTCAGGGCTATGTGACGGACGGCCCCAATCTGTACAGGGCGAAAAACGGCGCGCTGCTGATGCTGTGGAGCACGCTTTCGCCAGGCGGCTACGCCATCGGCTGCGCAA
>JAEEGL014188047.1_pt1 | contig 10336 bp, 3 predicted proteins | sample 9134231 | NCBI WGS metagenome assembly JAEEGL01 (sample SAMN16246548, study PRJNA631951) | gut metagenome | biome: gut microbiome; feature: rumen; material: fiber-attached | host: Bos | place: Iran: Karaj | collected 2018-10
CATCGTGTATGTAAAAAGTGTGGATACTATAAGAAAGAAGAAGTTATTAAAAACGAAAAGAATGCTGAATAAGCATTTTTTATTTTGTTAAAAATAAGTATCTTTACTTGAAAATAATTATAATATTTTATATAATTATAATGTATGAAAGTAGAGTGATAATATGGCAAAACGTAAAAAGAAAAAAGAAGAAAAGCGAAAAATATCATTTGGTGTTGAATTATATAGTATTATTATTATATTAATTGGGGTTTTGGGTATATTTGGATATGGCCCATGTGGTAAACTTATTTGTGCTTTTTTTGCTTTTTTATTTGGAAGCCTTTACTTAGTTCCATTAGTTGGACTTATATTAATTGGTGTTTATTTGTTGTTTTCTAGACATTATCCTGATTTTTTAAGTTCGAAAGTAGTGGGAATTGTTTTGGTTATTTTAGGAGCTTTAATTGTTGTTCATTTATCTTATGTAACAGAACCACTTGCTAAAGATGAAATAGTTACATGGAAAAGTATTATCTCTGATACCTTTGATAAATCAGTTGATGTATTTTCTTTTGTTGACGGAACAGAAAAAGAAGTGGCTTTTAAAAATGTTGGCGGAGGAATATTTGGTGGACTTCTTCTTAGCTTAAATTATTCTTTATTTGATTTAGAAGGTACTAAAATAATTTATTGGATTATGATGGTTGGTGGATTCATGTTATTTACAGGATTATCAATTGTTGAAATAATTAAAAACTTCTATAGTAAAGGTAAAGAATTAGCTCATCATGAAGAGAATGAACATATTATTGGAGTTGAACCTGGTGAAAAAATAAATGTTAAAATTAATGATAATTCAGTTGCAAAAGAAGAAAGTAATAAGACTGTTATAAATAGTTTAGATGAAATTAAAAATAAAGGTAAACAAGAAGTTTCTTCTAGTGATAATGATGTTGATGAAATGACACCAATAACGCAAAATCTTAATTATCAATTACCACCAATAGATTTACTAGATGCACCAAAGAAATCTACAAATAATAATCAAGCTAATATTGAAAAAAATATTAATACTTTAGAAGAAGTTCTTAATGAATTTGGTGTAGTTGGTAAGGTTGTAGCAGTTACTGTTGGACCTGCTTGTACTCAGTATGAATTAGCAATTAAAGCAGGAACTAAATTATCAAGATTAACAAGTATTAATAAAGAGATTAGTTTAGCTTTAGCTAAAAAAGATGTTCGTATTCAAGCTCCAATACCTGGAAAGAATACTTGTGGTATTGAAATAGCTAATGATGAACCAACAACAGTTTATATTAAAGAAATAATGGAAGCCTTTATTAATAAAGACAAAGATAAGAAATTATTAGTTGCTCTTGGTAAAGATATTAAAGGTGAAATAAAAACTTATCCAATTAATAAAGCTCCACATATGTTAGTAGCAGGTGCTACTGGTTCTGGTAAATCAGTTTGTATTAACTGTATATTAGCAAGTATCTTGATGCGTACTAAACCAGATGAAGTAAGACTTATCTTAGTTGATCCGAAGAAAGTTGAATTATCAATGTATAATGGTGTACCACACTTACTATGTCCAGTTGTGACTGATCCAAAGAAAGCGGCTGCAGCACTTCAAAAAGTAGTAGCCGAAATGGAACATCGATATAATTTATTTGAAGAAAAACATGTTAAAAATATCGATAGTTATAATGAATGGGTTGATAAAGAAAATAAACGTCGTCGTGATGATGAAAAAATTCAAAAGTTACCGTTTATTGTGGTAATTGTTGATGAGTTAGCTGATTTAATGATGGTGGCAAGTAAAGAAGTAGAAGATGCTATTATGCGTATTACTCAAATGGCACGTGCTGCGGGAATTCATTTAATTATTGCAACACAAAGACCATCAACTGATGTTATCACTGGTGTTATTAAAGCTAATATTCCAACTCGTGTATCATTTGCAGTATCATCAGGAATTGATTCACGTACCATTCTTGATATGCAAGGTGCAGAGAAATTACTTGGACGAGGAGATATGTTATTCCTTCCACAAGGAGAAAACTCCCCAACCCGTATTCAAGGAGCTTGGATAACTGAAAGTGAAATTAATCGTATTGTAAATTATGTTTGTGAACAACAAAAAGCTCAATATGATCAAAGATTCCAAAACTTAGATACACAAGAAAAAACAACTACGGGAGTAGATGCTAATACTGAAGTTGAAGATGAATATGACGATCCACTATATAATGATATAGTTGAATTTGTTGTAACAACTGGTAAGGCTTCAGCCTCACTTTTACAACGTCGATTTAAATTAGGTTATAATCGTGCAGCAAGAGTAATTGATTTATTAGAAGAACGTGGTATTATTGGTCCAATGAATGGAAGTAAACCTCGAGAAGTTTTAGTTAAATTAAATAAACCAGAAGATAGTGATGATGAAATAATATAAAAAGGAGGGAATTATGAATATTGATTATCTTTATAGTATAATTCAATTATATATAAAAAAAGAAATTGATAATAAAAAGACAATATTATCGATCAAAAAAATTGATGATAATGTAGAATTTAGTTTCAATGTTAAAATAAATGATGATAAAACAACATTTGTAATTCCTTATGATTTATATAATAGTTATCTAGTATCAATTCTTCACTCATATAAAGAAAACTTAATGATAATTGATGAAAAGTATAATTATGATAATGCAACCAATACTTGCTACTATTATGTTTTGTTTAATTCGGGAAGAACAATTTCCTTTAATGGATTTTCTATCTTAGAAATGAATAATGTTCGTAATATCTTGTATGGTATTAATATTAATCAAGAAGAAATAAGAGTAAGTGAAATTGAAGAAGAGAAAGAGATGGCATATAAACCACGAATGAGATTACAGCAAGCTGGTTTCTCATCATATGCAACTCTTTTCTTAGTAGTTATCTTCTTTGTTGCAGTACTAGTAATATCCCTTTTTGTATTTAGTTTGTTTTTAAAATAGATGAGAGATTTTTAAAAAGTTATGAGTGTTTCATAACTTTTTTTCTACCATAAAGTTATAGTAATTTATTATTTTTCATGATATAATGCATATATAATAAGAGGTTGTTGTATGAATAAGAAAATAAAATATTATTCATTAATGGTTATACTTTCTGTGACTATAATTGGTAGTCTTTTATTTGCATACAATCATATTTTTAAAAATAATAATAATAGACTTAATATATCGCATCTTTCTTCAGATTTCGTTGAAAAATATTTCGCAGAAATTAGTGAAATAAAAACAGATGAAGAAAAAGAGAATATGCTTATCGTAATATCAGATAATATGATTGAAGAAGATTATGGTGCGATAAAAATAATAGAAGCACCAAATAATCAATATTTATTACGATATAATTCCAAGGAAGAAAAAGAATTTGCATTCGAAAAACTTAAAAATGATAGTCGAATTAAAAGTGTCGAAGAAAATATTGTTTATACCATTCAAAATGATAACTATAATTCTTGGGGAATAGAGGATATGGCCCTTAATCAAGCAATTACCAAAGCAAATATTAATATTGAAAATATGGAAAAAGTTACGGTTGCGGTTATTGATAGCGGTTGTGATATGGAATTGTTTAATAAATACTATAATGGTAAAATCGAAGAGTTTTATGATGTTTTAGAAAACTCAACGGAAATAATGACCGATGAATATGGACACGGAACTCATGTTGCGGGAACTATTGCTGAAGGAACCCCGGATAATGTAAAAATTTTACCAGTTAAAATTCAAACAGTTCGAGATCTTGGAACGGATAATCCTAAGCCAATTACAATCCGTAATAGCGATTTCGTTGCCGCAATTAATTATATTGTTTATAATCATAAAGCTCAAGTAATTAATATGAGTATATCGGGTGTTTATTCTGAAGCGGTAGAACAAGCAATAGAAGCAGCAAGACAGGAAAATATTATTGTTGTTGCCGCTGCAGGAAATGAAAATACTAGTTCACCAAGGTATCCTGCTGCTTTCGATAGTACCATTTCAGTATCAGGAATTGATTCAAATAGAGAAAGATTTATTAATTCCAACTATGGGGAAACAATAACATTTACAGCACCAGCGGTAGATATAAAAAGTATTTTAGGAAATAATTCATTTATTGTATGGCAGAATGAAAATTTTTCGGAATTTGATGGTGATGATGATCATGAAACCACTAGTGGAACATCGATGGCAACACCACATGTTGCAAGTGCAGTAGCGATATTAAAAAGTTATAATAAAGATTTAACTTTAGAAAATGTTATTGATTTATTAAAGAAAACAACGATTGATTTAGGTGATGAGGGTTGGGACCAATATTTTGGATATGGCTTAATTTCTTTTGAAAATGTAGAGTTTTGTGATGGAGTTGACTGTGATGAATTTGGGGTATTTAAAAAAGATTCAAGTAATAAAACAGTTATTAATCCCGAAATTACTGTTGGAAATAAAATTTATGATGGAACTATAGATATTCCAGTATCAAATATATCAGTTTCTAATTTGGAAAGTGTGGACTACACTATTCTTAGTGCATCATCATCTAGTGCGGATGCTGGAAATCAAACGGCAACTATTAGATTAAGACTATCTAATGAAAAATATCAAGATTATATTTTTGATAATGGACAACAAGAAAATGATTTTATGGTTGATTTCCAAATTCAAAAAGCTAATATTCAGGTTATAGATAATTCACAAGACGTAACTATTAAATATGATGGTAATCCTCATTCGGTGATGATTGACTTAGATTACGATCAAAACGCTACTATCAAATACATGAATGGTGATAATGAATACACATTAGATCAAGTACCAACTTATGTAAATGCTGGAACATATATTATTAAATATAAAGTATATATAAATAATAATTATACGGAATATTTTGGTCAAAAAACATTAACTATTGAAGAAGAAATATCTTATGTCATAAATAATTATGATGTTGATGAGACAAATAAATTTATTAATAAAATCATAGTTAAAACTGATATAGATAGCTTTGTTTCTAATATAATCATAGGTAGTGGATACCGAGTAGAAGTTGATACAGTAACTATTGATAATAAACAAGTCCTATATACTGGTGGTAATACAAGAATTAAGAAGGGTAACGATCTTTACCAGAAATATACTAATATTGTCGCTGGAGACCTAAATGGTGATGGAAAAGTTAACTCTGCTGATTTACTTCAGATGAGAAAATATTTATTAGAAGAAGTTAATCTAACCAATGCCTATAAAAAAGCTGGAATAATTGAAAGTAATGATGATATTAAATCGCTTGATTTACTTAGATTAAGACAATTTTTATTGGGAGAATATACATTCAAATAATCTAATTTAAAATAGACTAGTAATAGCTAGTCTTTTTTTATATATTCATAGTATTTTTTGTAGAAAACTGATAATTATTATGATATACTAATTATATAATAGAGGTGTATATGAAAAAAAAGTTATTATGTATCTTTAGTTGTTTATTATTTGTTATAGCTTTAGTTATTTCAAATATAGGTACTAGTTTTGCAAAAGAGGTAAATATAGATGAAATACTAGAGTCTAAGAGTTATAAATCTTTATCATATGTAGTTAAAGAATTTATTAGGGACTACTATGAAGAAAATGGTATAGTTTTATTAACCAAAGATTTAGCGGATGCAGGTAGTTCTTATTTAAATCCAGAATATATTAAATATTTGGATAGTAAAGATAAGTCAAAGTATTATGTAATTCCATCTATTACTGCATATACACCAGTTACTAAAACATCTTATACTAAAAGAGGAACAAAATCACAACCATCATACCCATCTAGTTTTGATTTGCGTAATGTTAATGAAATAAATTATGTAACTCCAAATAAGGATCAAGGTAATGAAGGATTATGTTGGGCATATGCAACTTCATCACTTCTTGAAACTCATGATTTAATGGTTAAGAATGTAAGTTATAATTCTAATGCGGTACTATTTTCAGAAAAACAAATGGATTATGCCTTATCTAGTAATGGTATAGTTGGGGGAAATAAGGTTGTAACGAGTGCTAGTCGTAAACTAGGTGATGGAAATGACTTTACATCTGTTGAAAAGTATTTATCTTTGCGCTTAATTGGTGTAAATGATAGCTGGACGATTGATAATAATAATTTAGTAAGTCAAAATACTCCATTAGAGCCTAATATAGTTTTTAATAGAAATAATGTAATCTATGAGGTTGATGAGACAACTAGATTATTGAACATTAATGAAGATCCTACGAATACTGAATTAAATGAAGCAATGAAAAATCTTATGAAAGACGCAGTATATAATCATGGAGGAGCACTTATTAATATTACGGTAGGTAATGGTCATACAGTAAATAATGTATACAATCTACCAGACTATATTAATATTGTTAACCCCGATTATACAACTTCTTCACTTTTTGATGGTCAACATGCATTACATATTGTTGGATGGAATGATGATTATCAATATGGTTTTTGTGCTTATGATTTTGGCAATGGACATAAGAGTGTAATTGGCGGTATGGCAATAGTTGATGGCGAAATGACTTGTAGTGATGCAGGACCTGATGTCCCTATCCAGAAAGTAGTCGGAACTGGTGCATGGATTTTAAAAAACTCATGGGGAAGTGAATATTCATATGTATATTTACCATACGATTCATTCATTGATGGAGTAGTAATAGTCAATAGTTATTCAGAAAAAAATTGGGATAATAATTATGATTTAAGTAATCCAAAATTTTCGATAACAAATAATGAATTGTCACTTACTTATGACTTTACTAAATATGGAGTAAATAATAATGAAACCATAAAAAAAATAAAAGTTAATGTTCAAGACCAAGCTCCTATTGCTATTTCTTTTAGTTCGGATGGTAGTGAAAATAACTTTAGTTTAATTGGAAATTATAGTTATGATTATGCGGGATATAAAGTAATTAATCTTGAAAACGAGAATATTGTAATAAATTCGAATTCCAAAATTAGAATAACTACTTCGAGTACCGTAAATGTTGAAGTATTTACTAGCAATAGTAATTCCAATCCTATGGCATATACAATGGATTATTCTTATACTTTGAATGAGGAAAAGCCATCTAGTGCTAATTACTTAAATATTTATGGTAATTCATATGTTAGAAATATTTCCGATAATACACAAATAACTTATAAAATAAAAGATAGTCAAGATAATTATCTACCTAATAGTGCATATGAAGTAACTCATAATAAATCATATAATGGTATGGTAACACCAACAATAAAACTATATAGTAATTATATTAATATAGGTACACTGTATCTTGATACTATAAAAAATAACGATGTGCTTTATACGAGTCCATTAATTTTCAAAGTTGATTTTATGCCAATTTTTGGTAGTGGAACAAGTGAAGATCCTTGGCAGATTGAAAACACAAGACAATTTCATATGATTAATAATGCACAGAGTGATTATTATATATTAAAAAATGATTTAGATTTTGAGTTTGATACTCATGACCCTGATGGACTTTTCTATAATTCTGGTAGTGGATGGAGTGGTATAAGATTATCTGGAAATTTAGATGGTAATGGAAAAACGATAAAAAACATCAAGACATCTAGTGGATTGTTTCAAAATGTTTCTATTAATGATAATTGCAAATTTGATTCATGTGGTTTGCATGATATAAATGTTGATAATATTGAAATCAGTTATGCTTCAACCGAAAAAGGTGGTGTAATTAATAACCTTACAATAACAAATGCTTTTTATGCTAATGTAGATAATATATCAGCAACTAATGTAGTATTTAATAGTAATACGTCAAATTATTTGGGTGGCATTGTTGGAACAATAGGACTTAATGATTATAATGGCGATTTAACTTTAACGATTATGAAAATAAATAATTGGTATAGCGATGTATATTTTAAGGGAACACAATCCCCACAGGGCTTTACGGCACACTATATTGGAGGATTAGTTGGAAGGATCTGGATGTATGGTAATAGTAGAACTGCGTATCTTTCCATTAATAATGCAAAATCCAATGCTCGTTTCAATTTAAATAATCATTTTAATAAAGAATATCATATATCTGACATAGTAGGGGTAATTCAAAATGATTATGGCAATGTTATTTTGAATAATATAATTGGAAATGCAAGTTATGAAGATAATAATAATGCTAATTTTACAGTGAATGCTTTTGTTGGTATGCTTGGTTCTGGTAGTGGATCAAATATTATCAATGGGGCAAAATCTACATTTGGTTATAATTCTGTACTTGGTATTAATATTTCCAATTATGAAGCAGGACTTAAACCTTATGAATTAGCACGAGCTAATTATGAAGGCATTGAATATTATGAAGATCAATATTTTGCTTATAACACATCTCATGAAGGTGCTACTAAAGTAGAGTTTAAAGATAGGTTTGATGTCTTTGAAGATAAAATACCAACATTAAAAGCACTTCCAGAAAATTATTCAGATTATTATAAAAGTTATTCTATAAGAGTTAATCAAGAAAAAAGCATTGAAGATTTGATATCAAATGATACCAATTATCGTAATTTAAAAGTATATAGTAGCTTTAATTGTAATTTAGATTTATGTAATAATATCACAGATGAAACAATAATAAGTGTTCCAACCGAAGAAAATGGATATACATTTGCAGGTTTAAAATCTGGTACAACAACATTAATACTTTATGATGAATTATCTGGATATTTAGATTCAGTAGTAATAAATGTGTTAAATGAAAACCAATATGCAGTAACATTTGATAGTAATGGTGGAAGTAGTGTAGCAGGTCAAGTGGTTAATTATAATGAAACTATAACAAAACCAACCAATCCAACCAGAGATGGTTATACCTTTGTTGAATGGCAACTAAATGGAAATACCTATAATTTTAATACACCTGTAACAAGTGATATAACATTAACGGCAGTGTGGGAATTATATCAAGTTCCACAATATACGGTAACATTTAATTCAAATGGTGGAAGTAGTGTAGCAAGTCAAACAGTAAATTATAATGAAACAGCTACAAAACCAATTAACCCAACTAGAACAGGATATACTTTTGTTGAGTGGCGACTAAATGGAAATGCCTATAATTTTAATACACCAGTGACAAGTAATATAATATTAACGGCCGTATGGCAAATAAATCAATATACGATAACATTTGATAGTAATGGTGGAAGTAGTGTTGCAAGTCAAACAGTTAATTATAACGAAACTGTAACGAAGCCAACTGCCCCAACTAGGACAGGATATACTTTTGTAGAGTGGCAATTAAATGGAAATGCCTATTATTTTGATAAACCAGTAACAAGTGATATAACATTAACAGCAGTATGGCAGATAAAACAATATACAGTAACATTTAATTCAAGTGGCGGAAGTAGTGTGGCAAATCAAACAGTTAATTATAATGCAACTGTAACAAAGCCAGCCAATCCAACTAAAACAGGATATACTTTTGTTGAGTGGCAATTAAATGGAAACACCTATAACTTTAATACAGCTGTAACTGGAAATATAACGTTAACAGCGGTATGGCAAATAAATCAATATACGATAACATTTGATAGTAATGGTGGAAGTAGTGTGGCAAGTCAAACAGTAAATTATAATGGAAAAGCTACAAAACCAAGTAACCCAACTAGAACAGGATATGACTTTGTTGAGTGGCAATTAAATGGAAATACATATAACTTTAATACAGCCGTAACTGGAAATATAACGTTAACAGCTGTATGGCAAATAAAAAAGTACACAGTAACATTTAATTCAAATGGTGGAAGTAGTGTGGCAAGTCAAACAGTAAATTATAATGGAAAAGCTACAAAACCAATTAATCCGACCAAAGATGGTTATACTTTTGTTGAGTGGCAATTAAATGGAAACACCTATAACTTTAATACAGCCGTAACTGGAAATATAACATTAACAGCAGTATGGCAAATAAATGAAATACTACAAAATGAAACATTAAAAGATATTCTAGAAGATAATAGTTATAATATATCAAATAATTTAGTATCAGGGTTTAGATTAGGTATGACTCCTGCTGAATTAAAGAATCAACTTGGCGATAGTAGTATTATAGTTAATACTAATAATACAGTTATTTCAACAGGTGCAGTAATAAAAAAAGGTAATGAAAGTTACACGATTGTTATTAAAGGTGATTTAACTGGTGATGGAAAGATTAATTCGGGCGACTTACTGCAAATGAGAAAATATTTATTGGAAGAAGTTAGTCTAACAGGTGCTTATAAACAA
>JAEEGL015430560.1_pt1 | contig 10336 bp, 5 predicted proteins | sample 9134231 | NCBI WGS metagenome assembly JAEEGL01 (sample SAMN16246548, study PRJNA631951) | gut metagenome | biome: gut microbiome; feature: rumen; material: fiber-attached | host: Bos | place: Iran: Karaj | collected 2018-10
CCTCCCCTGTGTAAGGGGAGGTGGATCGCGAAGCGAGACGGAAGGGTTGTCGTCCTGAATGCCGTGTGATTTACAACCCCTCAGTCTCGGCACGCCTCGACAGCTCCCCTTACACAGGGGAGCCGAGAATTACGGCAGCGTGACCGAAACCGTCGTGCCCCTGCCGGGTTCGCTGTCCACAGCAATCGTCGCGCCGTGCGCGTCGGCGATCGTTTTGACGAGCGCAAGCCCGAGCCCGCTGCCGCCCTGCCGCTTGCTGCGGCTCTTGTCTACGCGGAAGAACGGCTCGAAGATGCGGTCCTGCGCCTCCTTTGGAATGCCTCTGCCGCGATCGGAGACCGAGAACGTCCTGCCGGTGACCGAAAGCACGATCGGCTTTTCGGGCGCGTCGGCGTCGTAGGCGTTCGCCGCGTTGACGATCAGATTGGTAAGAAGCGATTGAAAGAGGTCCGGATTCAGAACGAGCGTGCCCGCTTCGCACCGCACGGAAAGCGCCGCGCCCATCTCCGCAAGCTTCGGTTCGACGCCTTCCCGGACGTTTTCCGTAAATTCCGGCATATCGACGGTGACGAGCTCGATCTCCTCGTCGGAGGTGAACAGCTTCAAAAGGTTCTGCGTCAGCCGTTCGAGCCACTGCGTCTGCGATTCGATGTGCGCGAGGGACGTGTCGCGTTCCTCCTCGGAGAGGTTCGCACGCCGCAAAAGCCCCGCGTGTAAAAGAAGTCCGGTCATCGGCGTTTTGAACTCGTGCGTGACGCCGCCGATGAACAGCCGCTGCCGCTCGTTGCGCTCCTCAAGCTCCGAGATCTTCGTTTCGATCGCGTCCGCCATGCGGTTGAAATCGTTTCCGAGCCTGCCCACCTCGTCCCTTGTGCGGACGCGGACGCGTTTTTCGTACGCGCCGTCGGCGATCTCCCCCGCCGCCTCGGAAAGCGCCGCGATCGGCTTTGTGCTGCGTTTGGCAAGCAGGATCACGGCCGCCGCGCCGAACGTGATCGCAGCGGCGGCAACGCCTGCGAAGATCCACGCCATGCGGTGAATGCGGGCATAGGTGTCCGTAATATCCTCGACCACATAAACGGCGTAGGTTTCCGTACCGATGAACGTCCCGCTGCCCGCGATCAGAAGATCTCTGCCCTGCACCTTGACGGCGATCGGCGTTCCGTCCGAAAACGCTTCGCTGTCCGTGCCGACGTAAGCGGACGGATCGACCGTCACGCCGGTACAGATCGGCTTGCCGTCGCGCATCAGCACGGAGCCTTGGTCCGAAAAGCGCGTAAAGCAGAGCTTGATCAGCGAGTTGTACACGGCTTCGGAATCGTCGCTGCGCGCGTAATAATTCGCCATCTCGGAAAACGACGTGCAGAGCGTTCTCTGCTTTCGCTGGGTCTGTTCGGTCGCGAGCGACAGGATCGTGTTCTTTGCAAACAGCAGCAGCGGGATCGCCGCGCCGAGCACGGCGGCGATCAGAACGATCGAAACGAACAGCGCAATGCGGTTGCTGAGTTTCATTTACCGATCCTCCAGCCGGTACCCGAGCTTATGAATGGAGCAGATCGCGTCCTCCAGGCCGAGCTTTCTTCTGAGCGCGGAGATCTTGACGTCAACCATGCGCGTTTCGCCGAGATAGTCGAATCCCCACACCTCGTTCAAAAGCCGTTCGCGCGAGACGGTCATGTTCTTGTGCCGCAGCAGCGCGACAAGCACGTCGAATTCGAGCGGCTGCAGCTCGATCGACTCGCCGCCCTTCGTGACCGTATGCGTTTCGGTGTTGACGACAATATCCTTAACACGGTAGACGGCGTTCCACTTGCCCATACGCTTCAAGACCTTTTCGATGCGCACCATCAGCGTCAGCGGATCGAACGGCTTCACGATATAGTCCTCCGCGCCGTCGCGAAGGCCCTTGATCTCGGACGCGGAATCGGTCTTTGCCGTCATGTAGATCACGGGGATGCCGTAGCGCTCCATGATCCCGAACAGCTCGAACCCGTCCATGCCGGGCAGCATGATGTCCAAAAGCGCGAGATCGTACGCATGATCGGTTTCAAGCGCGTCCGCCGCCTTCCGTCCGTCGTCGAACGCAGCGGCGTCATAGTCCGCAAACCGGAGGTTCAGAAGCACCGCGTCGCGGATCGCAGCGTCGTCCTCCACCAGCAGGATCCTGTTTTTCATGGCAAACTCCTTCCGTTCTTTGACAACAGTTTACCATATTTCGCGCGCACGCAGGGGCCGCAGATGTAATCAAAATGTAATTTCTGTGGAAACAATCCGCGCAAAAAGGACCGCCCGAAGAGTTATTCTCAAAAGGGTGGTTTTCAAGTCGGCACACTTTTCGACCCTCCCTTGTCAGGGAGGGTGGATCGCGAAGCGAGACGGGAGGGTAGTTTCCTGACTACCCCTCAGTCAACTGCGTTGACAGCTCCCCTGACAAGGGGAGCTCGATTTTTCTCCGAAGGGCGCACTTACTCACCACCTTACGATGGTGGTACCCTCCTGCGTCGGGACGTGCACTTACTTATTTCAACCATCCGATCTCTGGTAATAAGACTATTGATCACTTAAGTACAAGAATAACGGATTATGTTCTTGAAAACAGAAAAAATGGAGTATTTATTATATGCGGTTCTCCCTATTGTTGGCGGTTTAGTTTTATACGCAATCATTCATTACGCGGTAAGAGCCCCAGGTCGTTCCCTCAGCCAAAAATTCGTAAGCCTTGGTAATTTACAAGGCAAGTCTTATAGAGAAATCGTTGCATATTGCGGAAGTCCTACTTCTACTTCTGCGGTTGAAGGCGGAAAGCTTTGCCAATGGATGGCAACAGGTTATCATATTGCTTTGTTGTTTGATGAAAACGATAATTGCCTTGGCATTACGCACAATGCAAGCGTTTGAAAAATCAAAAGCGGCAGGGAGTTATTCCCTGCCTGCTTTTTTATATTAACCTTGCGGGGCTTCTATTGTCTGGTCGATGCGTTAGGGTTAGATTCGGTATTTGAAATACCCCCTTGACAAACTGCCTCTGAAGGCGGTCCCCTGTCGATTCGGCTATTCAGCTCTTTGCGCCGCGGCGTCTGATGCAGATGTACACGCCGATCCCGCCGAGCACAGCGATCGCGGCGGCTCCGATCGCGATCCACAGGATCGGGTCCGTATTCGATTCGTCTGCGGATCCGGACACAGGCGCGGGCGTCGGTTCCGGAGCGGGCTTTGCGGTCGGTTCCGGTACGTTCTCCGCGATCGGCGTCAGCTCGGGCTGCGCCGTCGGCTCCGCGGTCGGGATGGGCTCGGGCGTCGCTTCGCGGGTCGGCTCGGGCGTCGGCTCGGGCGTCGGTTCCGGAGTCGGCGTCGGTTCCGGAGTCGGCGTCGGCGGAACGTAGTCGGACAGCAGCGACGGCTCGACATTGTCGAACACATCCTCGCCTGCCGGCACCACACCCTCGGCCATGCCGAAGTGATTGAAGGGATGACTTCCGGTGTCGCGCTCTACGGCAAAGCCGAACCGCTGCTGCGATTTATGCTTCTTATACGCCGCCTTGGCGACCTGATACGCGTCCTTGCCGTTAAAGAACGCAAGCGGCGTGCGCGCGTCGATCGTGATCTGATTCTGTTTATACTTGTGCAGGAACAGCTTCTGCACCTGCCATACGCCGTATTGCTCCGCAGACTCCGGATCGAAGGTCGGATCCGCGGCAAGCGCGAACGCCTCGCGCGAAGCCTTCGAGGTCAGCTTGTGCTGCCAGTGTCCGTACTCGCCCTTCTCGTCCTGCGCGAACACGACGACGGGCTTGAGCCGCCGATAGAGACGCACGGTGTTCAGCAGCAATTCCTCGTACCGGAACGCGGCCTTCTTTTCCTTTGACGCGCCTTCCCAGACGTCCTGCATCCACAGGAATACGGGACGGTACCGAAGCCCCATCGTCCATGCGCCGTCCTCCGCCTCGCCGATGCGAAGCCGCTCGCCGTTGGTCACGTAGACGATCGTTCCGATATAGCCGCGTTCCGCGCCGTAAACCGGCACGACGCTGCCCAGAAACAGCACGTCGTCGTCCGGATGCGTGGAGATCAGAAGATAGTCGATCCGATCCGGCAGCGGCTTCCATGGATAAAACGGACCGGGGAGCTCGCCCTCGCCGTATACGGCCAGAAAACGCACCTGCATTCCCGCTTCCCCCGCCTGCACGACGGCCTTGCATGCCGCACCGTAGAGCGAAACGACCGCATCCGGATCTTCGGCAAGCGCATCCCGGCGCAGCAGCGCCCCGTCCTCTCCGTACTGGAGTACCTCGACGCCGACGGGCTTTTCCTGCCATTCGATGCAGAGCTGCGCGGCCGCCGTCGACGGCTTCCACGACAGCGAAAACGACGCGTTCGCAGGGAAGATCTGATACCGGTCCGACCGATTGAACACGCGCGCCTTTGCGCTTTTATACTTTCCGAAATCGAAGCTGACGCTCTTCGTCAGGTCTTCGGCCTTGTCCGTTTCCGCGGCCGTCGCCTGCAGCGCAAACAGCATAAGGAGCGCCGCTATGCAAATGAGGATCTGTTTCAAACGTTTCATGGACGTATCATATCACACGCGAACCAAAAAGAAAAGTGTCTTTCGATACGGAAAAAAGGGCGTCAGAAAACACGATACGGTTTCCTGCGCCCTCGCCGCAAACACGGATCGCGCATTTCCCACATCATTTCGGTTTGTGAAAACAGCGGCTTCTCCCCCTTCATGGTGGAGAAGCTCCGCGAAACGATGCTGAGCGGCTTCATGCGCCGTCCCGCATTTGCCGCGGCTGCAATTCAAAAGGGATGCTCAGCAATTCCGAACATCCCCGTTTTTCGTATTCTGTTACTCGTAACGCGGCGCGCCTTCGAAAAACGCGTCCTTCCACTTCTCGCGTTCGGACCGTTCTTTGCCGTTTCCGACGCAGCGCCATCCGCCGCCCGTCCCCGCGTTTACATGGTTCAGAACGCAGTCCGGCAGCTCCTCCGCGAGCCTTGCATGCACCGATCTCGGGGGATCGTTGTGCGCGTACCACAGTCTTCGCAGCGTTTTGATCCCGTAAAGCGGCGAAAAATTCGAGATCCGGTTTGAGCAGATATTCAGATCCTCCAAATGCTCCAGCTCCGCCAGCGGCGAAAGATCGCTGATGCGGTTCATGAACAGCTCGACGTATTCGAGCGCGGGAAGCTCCTTCAGCACGCCGATATCCGAGATATAGTTGTCCGAAAGGATCAGGACCCGCAGCTTTTTCAGCGGCCGCAGGAAGGAGATGTCGGTCAGCTTCTGATGCTCGAGATCGAGGGCGACGAGATCGGTGCAGTAGCGAATGTACTGCGCCTGCTCGCTCGTCAGACGGTTTTTATCCCGGTCCGCCGAGCGTTTGCCGTAGCGCACGGCGTACGCGGTCGCGTCGGTGCGAAGCTTTCCCCAGTAGCCGAGGTCGATCTCCCACACGAATTTCACGTCCGGGAACGCGTCGCAGAGCTCGCCCATTGTCCGGTCGTCCGGAATGCAGTCGATCATTTCGACCCTTCTGAGCTTCGGCATGTCGGCGATCGCCTTCCGAAGCTCCCCGACGTCCGGGATCCTTTTGCCGGACAGATCGAGCGTTTCGGTCTCGTCGGTCAGCGTTATACCAAGGTATTCAAACGTATAGGAGCAGACGTAATCCAGCGACGGATCCGCCTCGCGGAACGCCTTAACGACGTCCGCGCCGTTTCGCTCGCCGAGCAGGACGGTCGAAAGCGCGGGCAGGTACGGAAGCGCGGCGGTAAGCTCCGCGGGATCCGGCGCCGCGACCGCGGAAAGGTCCAGCGTATCCGCAGAGGGCTCGAGCGTCTGTCCGTACAGGCTGACCCGATACCCGAGCTGCACGCCCGGGAGCGTCTCCTCGGCCTTTCGGATCACGTCCGGCGTGCATGCGCCGATCTCGACGCGCTTCAGCTTCGGAAGACACGGCGCCGCCGAAAGGATCTCCTCGACCGAGCCGTCCTCAAGCGACAGAAACTCCGTGTCCGGCAGAATAAAATCGTAACCGATCTGTACCTCGTATCGGAACGTGATCTCGGGAAACCGTTTCAGGAGCATGGCGATGTCCGCGTTGGAGAGCATGCCGCGGTCGATCTCGACGATCTCGACCGTTCGCTCCCCAACGATCAGGTTCATAAGCGTCTGTCCGTCGGTCGGCGCATCGACGTGCATGAACGTCGCCCGCGGCCGGTCCGTGATTTCCGGCGCAAAAAACTGGACCTCGTCGTCCTGTTCCGTCGGCGCTTCGGTCGGCGCGGGTGCGGAGCGCGGCGCTTCATACCCGTCGCTTTCCTTGCAGGCAAGCGGCAGAAGGCCGAGCAGCACGATGCAGATGATCCAAATCCGTTTCCGTCTCATGCTTCGGATTATAGCACAGTTTCTTCGCGCGAAAATCGGATATTTCGTGAACAATCGCCGACGCTACCGTTTTCTTCTGCACAGTATCGCCAAGACGGCGATCAGAATGATCCCGGCAGCCGCTATGCCGTATCCGACCGGATCGAAGCCGCCCCGTTCGCCGCGCTCCGTCTTCGGCGCGGGTGTGGGCGCAAACGTCGGTTCCGGCGTGGGTTCAAGCGTAGGCTCGGGCGTGGGTTCCGGCGTGGGCTCGGGCGTGGGTTCCGGCGTATGTTCCGGCGTCGGTTCGGGCGTCGGTTCCGGCGTGGGTTCGGGCGTCGGCTCGGGCGTAGACTCGGGCGTAGGCTCCGGTGTAGGCGCGGTATAACCGGACAGCAGCGTTTCGTCGATGTTGTCGAACACGTCGCCGCCTGCCGCCACGACGCCTTCCGCCATGCCGAAGCGATTGAACGCGAGCTCCGCGTCTCCCGTCCGGACGCTGTAGCCGATGCCCTGCTGAGATTCATGCTTTTTGAACGCGCTCCGGGCGACCTCGAACGCGGTCCTTCCGCCGAAAAAGGCGAGCGGCGCATCCGCGTCGATCACGAGCGGATCCTCCGGATACAGATGCAGATAGAGCTTCTGCACCTGCCAGACGCCGTATTCCTCCGCGGAGTCCGGGTCGTACGCCGGATCCGCCGCGAGCGAGAACGCTTCGCGCGCCGCTTTGGAAACCAGGACATGCTGCCAGTGACCGTATTCTCCGTCCACATCCTGCGCAAAGACCGTCAGCGGACGGTACTGCCGGTATGTCCGCACGGTCCGAAGCAGCAGCTCCTCATACCGGAACGCCTCCTTCTCCCGGTCCGATGCTCTTCTCGGAATATCTGGCAGATCCCAGAAGATCGGCCGGCAGCGAAGCCCCATCTCCCACGCGCCCTGCTCCGCCTCGAGCGCGCGCTTGCCGTTCTCCGCGGTAACGTAAACGATCGTGCCGGTGCAGCCGCGCTCCGCCCCGTACACGGGCACCACGCTGCCCAAAAACAGCACGTCGTCGTCCGGGTGCGTGGAGATCAGCAGATAATCGAGATGCGTCGGCGGCTCCTTCCATGCGAGGAACGGGGCCGGAAGCTCTCCGGGGCCGAAAACCGCGCACCAGGTGATCCGCATCCGGCTGTCCCCCGTCCGCACGACCGCTTTGCGCGCATCCGGACAGAGCGGCAGCACCGTTTCGAACATACACGGGAGCGCGTCGCTTTGCAGCAAGCGGTCCTCTGCATCGTACTGGAGGACCTGCACGTCCTTCGGAAACTCGCGCCAAAGAATGCACAGCCGCGCGTCCGTCAGATCCTCCCACGAGAAGGAGAAGCCGGTATGCGGATCGAACTGCTGATACCCGTTGCCGATGGTCAGCATCCGTCCTGCCGCCTCCCGGTATTCGCCGAAGTCGAAGCTGCACTTGCCCGTCAGGTTTTCGGCCTTCGCCGTGTCTGCCCCCGCTCGAGGGATCGCGGTCAGAAGCAGGAGCAGGACCGTACATAAAATGATTGCCCGTTTCTGTTTCATGGCTGAAATTATACCACGCGCCGACGGCAATGAAAAGCCCCGCTTTGCGGCGGGGCGTCGAAAAACGTTCTTTATTTGCGGCTGTACGGCGTATCGGGAAGCGGCAGGACCGTACGGAACACGCCGTCGCGATTACAGTACGCGTTCTGCACCGCGGGCGCGGTCGGGATCGTGCAGATCTCGCCGATGCCCTTTGCCCCGCAGGCAAGGCCGTCCTTCGTTGCCTTTTCCACGAGGATCGCGTTGACCTCCGGCGTCTTGTCCGCACGGAACAGGCCCAGCGTGCCGTATTTTGCGGTGGGCTTGCCGTCCATTAAGGGGAAATCCTCGGTCAGCGCATAGCCGAGACCCATCACGACGCCGCCCTCGATCTGTCCTTCGGCGGCGCGCGGATTGACCGCCACGCCGAGATCGTGGATCGCCGTCACGCGCTTCAAGGTGCCGTCGTCGTTCAGCTCGACCACGTGCGTCGCGTATCCGTAGGCGATGTGCGAAACCGGGTTCGGCTTATCGGATCCGAGCTTATCGGTCACGCCCGTATACTCGCCGAGGAAGGAGCGTCCCTCCAAGGCCTCCCACGAGCCCTCTTTTTCAAGCGCTTCACGGATCTGCTTTGCGGCGCGGACGACCGCCTCGCCGGTGAACAGCGTCTGCCGCGACGCCGTCGTGTTGCCCGCGTCCGGCGCAAGCGCGGTGTCGGGCGTGCAGTAATGCACCTTCTCATGCGGGATCTTCAGGATCTCCGCCGCCATCTGCGTCTGCACAGTGCCCATGCCCTGCCCGATACACGCCGCGGACGAATGGAGATACACCTCTCCGCCTCTGACCTCGATGCGGCAGCGGCCGGTGTCCGGAATCCCGACGCCGAGGCCCGCGTTCTTCATGGCGCAGGCGATCCCGGCCTTCGGATCGCGTTCGAGGATCGGTCTTGCGGCGTCGAGCGTTTCGACCAAAGCCGTCGTTTCGTCGGCGATCTGCCCGTTCGGCAGGACCTGTCCCGGGCGGATCGCGTTGCGGTATCGGATCTCGAACGCCGAGATACCGACCAAGGCCGCAAGCTCGTTCAGGTTGCATTCGGTTGCGAAGCAGCTCTGCGTCACGCCGAACCCGCGGAACGCGCCGGCCGGCGGATTGTTCGTATAGATCGCCTTGCCGTCGATGTCGATGTTCTGGTAGTTATACGGCCCCGCGGCATGCGTGCAGGCCCGCTGCAGCACCGGTCCGCCGAGCGAAGCGTACGCGCCGGTGTCGCTTATCAGCGTCGCCTTCATGGCGGTGAGGTACCCGTTTTCGTCGCAGGCGGTCGTGAATTCCATTTCCATCGCGTGGCGCTTCGGGTGAATGAGAAGGCTTTCCGCGCGCGAGAACGCGACCTTGACGGGCCGGTTCGTGTGCCACGCCAAAAGCGCCGCGTGGTGCTGCACGCTCATATCCTCCTTGCCGCCGAAGCCGCCGCCGACCATCATCGCGGTCACGCGGACCCTGTCCTGCGAAAGCCCCAGCATCTGCGCGCATTCCTTGCGCGTCTGATAGACGCCCTGATCGCCGGAGAAGATGCGGACGCCGTCGCCCTCGCGGTACGCCACCGCGCATTCGGGTTCCAGAAACGCGTGGTCCGTCGGTGGCGTGGAATAATGATGCGTCACGACGTATTTGCTGTTTTTGATGACCTCCTCGGCGCTGCCACGCACAAGGTGCTCGTGCGAGAGCACGTTCGTGCCGTTCGATTCGTGGACCAAAACTTCGTCCCTGAGGCCGTCCATCATATTGAGGACCGGTTCAAGCGGTTCGTATTCGACCCGAACCATCGCCGCGGCCGCCCGCGCCTGCGCTTCGGTCTCGGCGGCGACGAGCGCGATCGCGTCGCCCAGAAAATGCGTGATTTTCCCTTCCGGGATCATCACGTCGTAATCCTGCTTAAGATGCCCGATCTTGACCGTGCCGGGGATATCCTTTGCGGTCAGCACGCACACCACGCCGGGGGCTTTTTCCGCTTCGCGCGTGTCGATCGAAAGCACCCGCGCGCGCGGATAGTCGCTGCGCTTCGCGGTGCCGAAAAGCATCCCGTCGAGATAGAGATCGTCGGCGTATTTCGCGTCGCCGAGCGCTTTTGGGGCCGCGTCCACGCGGTCGAGGTTCTCGCCCACGATCCCTTTCAGAACGCGCTTCGGGACCTCTGCGCCTTCGCGGAACGTCTTTGCCGCAAGCAGGATCGCTTCCTCGATCTTTTTATAGCCGGTGCAGCGGCAGATGTTCATGCGGATCGCGTTTTTGACGTCCGAAATCGTCGGGTCGGGATTGCGGTCAATGAGTCCCTTTGCCGCCATCACCATGCCCGGCGTACAGAAGCCGCACTGGACCGCCCCCGCCTCGGTAAAGGCGTAGGCATAGACCTCGCGCTCG
>JAEEGL015917248.1_pt1 | contig 10336 bp, 4 predicted proteins | sample 9134231 | NCBI WGS metagenome assembly JAEEGL01 (sample SAMN16246548, study PRJNA631951) | gut metagenome | biome: gut microbiome; feature: rumen; material: fiber-attached | host: Bos | place: Iran: Karaj | collected 2018-10
GATCGCATGCTTGACAAGGGAGGACTTCCCCATCCTCCTTGCGCCCTGGATGACGAGATTCTGGCCGGAAGCGGCGAATTCCTGCAACTGTTTTTCAAGTTCAGGCCGCGGACAGAAGTTTTCCCCGCTTACAATGCATCCATATTTGAAAGGCGTCATGGCGTTTCTCCAAAAAACGAGAGGATTATACCAAATTGCGCTACCCAAAACAAGGCAAAAAATTGCGCAACTTTGCGCAACGCACCGAGCGTGAAACCAACAGCGTGCGGCGCTCGACATAAAAATGCGCCATTTATTTTTTTCCAGTTGACAACCTTACCGTATATCCTATAAAATGACGGCAAACGAACAACGGAGGAATGCATGGCTTGTGACGCCGACAGCTCCGCGCGCGGAATCATTGTGGACGACCAGGTTCCCGCCGGCAACATCATCTTCGAGGGAATTGACAGCGACACCATCCTCATCCGCCAGGACATGCGCGACAGCGCGGACTGGTTCTACTGGGCCTTCCGCGTCTGCGGCGCGGAGGGGCGCACGTTGCACTTCAAGTTCACCGACCCCTACGCGCCGGTGAGCGCCCGCGGCCCCGCCGTGACGACGGACGGCGGCCAGACCTGGTCCTTCGCCGCCGAGGCCTCGGCGACGGACGACGGCTTCACCTACTCCTTCCGTCCGGACGAGGGCGAGGTCTGGTTCTACCAGACGTTCCAGTACCTTCCGCCGCAATGGGACGACTTCCTCGCGCACCACGAGGCCGACAGGGGGCGGCTCTTCGAGGCGGGGGAGCTGTGCAAGTCCCGCAAGGGCCGTTCCGTGCCGAAGGCGCGTTTCGGCCGCATCGACGGCGACGCCAAATACCGCGTCTTCCTTTCCTCGCGCCACCACTGCGGCGAGGCGCCGGCCACCTACGTCCTCGAAGGCTTCGTGGAGCAGGTCTTCGCGCCCGGGGCGATCGGCGACTGGCTCCGCGCGAACGTCGAGATCATGGCCGTCCCCTTCGTCGACTACGACGGCGTCGTCGACGGCGACCAGGGCAAGGGACGCCGCCCCCACGACCACAACCGCGACTACAACCACTTCCTCTACCCCGAGACGCGGGCGATCACCGAATGGATCGGCTCCCACGCGGACAACGATCTGGCCGTCTTCCTGGACCTGCACAGCCCCTGGGTGCGCAACGAGTACAACGAGCACGTCTACATCACATACGGCGCGGACGAGAACGTCAACGCCGCCAAGCGCCGCTGGGGCGAACTTCTCGAAAAGGCGCAGACAGGTTCGCTCGCCTACCGCGTGGCCGACAACTTCCCATGGAACTTCGGCTGGAACGCCCCGTCGAACGTCGCCACCGGACAGCGTGCCGCCGGAAGCTGGGCGATGCAGGCCCTACGCGCCCCGCGCCTCGTCTCATCCTACGAAATCCCCTTTGCGAACGCCAACGGAAAGACCGTGACGCCCCAGGCCTGCCGCGAGTTCGGCGCGGCCTCGGCGCAGGTTCTCCACGACTTCCTCGCCGAAGATCCGCCCAGCCTCAAGCAATGACGAACAAGGAGACCAACTCCACACGCTTTTATGGCGGACGTTTCGTGGAAACGTCCCTACCAGACGCCTTTGGTAGGGACGCGCCCACGGCGCGTTCACCGAACTATGACGGACGTTTCGTGGAAACGTCCCTACCAGACGCCCTTGGTAGGGACGCGCCCACGGCGCGTCCACCGAACTATGGCGGACGTTTCGTGGAAACGTCCCTACCAGACGCCCTTGGTAGGGACGCGCCCACGGCGCGTCCGCGAAAACACGGGAGACCCAATATGAGAAAAGCATCCACCATCGCCCTCATCCTCGTCGCGGCGCTTTCCAGCGCCTTCGCCACGACATACTACGTCGACGGCTCCGTCGCCGCGTCTGGCGACGGATTGACGCCCCAGTCGGCCGTCAAGACCATCGCCGAGGGCATCACAAAAGCCACTACGGCGGGAGACGAAGTGGTTGTGGCGACTGGAACTTACTCCATCTCCGCCACGATGGACATCACGCGGGCGATTACCATCCGGGGCGCCACCGGCAATCCGACCGACGTCACGCTCGACGGCCTCGGCACCATTGCGGGTCCGGTCTTCAAGTTCTCCCATTCCGGCGCAACCGTCGCGGACCTGCGCATCTACCGTGGCGGTGCGTACAAGGGGCTGAAGGGCTCCGTGCACCTCGCCTCCGGCGGGACGCTCTCCAACTGCATTGTGGAAGGCTCGGTCATGACCGGCAACACCGTTCCGGACAGTGTCGGCATCTACATCGACGGCGGCGGACTCGTCACGGGGTGCGTTGTCAAGAACTGCCAGGCAAAGCTCACGAGTTCGAACTACGCAGTCGGCGTCCGCATCGTCAACGGCACGCTGGAAAACACCCTCGTCACCGGCTGCTACCGCGGGGACTACGCCAACGCCATGGACACCTACGGCGTCGTCTACCTTGAAAAGGGAACCGTCCGCAACTGCACCATCGCCGGCAACACAGTCTCGCACTACCCGCTCTGGGTCAAGGACAGCGCCAACTGCACCGTCATAGACACCATCGCCTGGGGCAACACCGCCCTGCGCGATGCGACTTCAAATGGCCGCCCGAACGCCTCCGTCGGTGCCGCCGCGCATGTCGAGAACCTCTGCACGACGGCCTCCCTCGGCACCGGCGCCATCAACGCCAACCCCTGCTTCAAGGACGCCGCGCACGGCGACTTCTCGCTCATGCCTGGTTCACCCTGCATCGGCGCGGGCGTCAACGGCGGCGACATCGGCTACAAACCCTTCGACGCCGCCACGCCCGCCCTTGGCGTCAAGGCGGCCGACTACGAGGGCGTCGACTCGCTGACGACGACGCTGACGCTCACCGCGAACGGCTACGACCTCACCGGCGCGACGGTGGAGTGGGTCGGCCTCGGCGAGACCGGCGCGACCGTCACGCACACCTTCGGCCCCGGAACCCATTCCCTGACAGCCAACGTCACTTTGGCGGACAGCACGGAGCTCTCAGTGACGCTTCCGAACGCCATCCGCGTTTCCATGACAGGCCCGATGTTCGTCGATGCGGCCTCCGCAGGCGCCGCCTTCCCCTACGCCACCCCCGCCACGGCGGCGAAGACGCTCGACGCGGCGCTCGCCTACGCCGGCGCCGGCACGACGATCTACGTCACGAACGGCACCTACACCCTGGCGAAGGACTACAACATCTACGACGATGTCAAGGTTGTCGGCACCGGCGACCGCGACAAGACAATCGTCAAGGCCGCCGCAAACAGCCGTCTCTTCTTCATCGGCCACGCCGATGCCCTTCTCGCGAACATCTGGATGCAGGGCGGCTCCTCCGTCCGCTCCGCCGCCGGCGTCTGGATCGGCGGAAACGGCGGAACGGTCTCCAACTGCGTAATCCACAACTGCAAGACCGCCAACAACGTCATGGACGGCTCCGGCATCCGCATGAACTCGGCCAGGGCCCGCGTCGTACGCTCGAAGATCATGAACTGCGGCTCCTCCTACGGAAAGGGGGCGGGCGTCTATCTTGAAACGGGGCTTCTTGCGGACTGTCTCGTCCTCTCCAACAAGGCGACAACCGCCTCCAATACCGGCGCCCTCGGCGGCGGCATCTACATGGCGACCGCGACGGCCGACGCCCGCGTCGTCAACTGCACCGTCTCGGGCAACGTCGCCTACAACGGTGGCGGCCTCTACCGCGTCGCCAATGCCGGCTACGTCTGCAACACCATCGTCTACGGCAACTCCTCGACCTCCGGCGACAACAACATCGTGGCCGCATCCGGTACGGCGCGGCCGCCGGCGACGGCCTTCAGCAACGTCTGTTCCGCGACGGCGGTCGGGGGCAACTCCCAAGTCACCGCCGCCGCGCCCTACGAGCTGCCGACCTACGAGCTGAGCGCGACGGCCAGCGCCCCCTGCATCGACAAGGGCGACAACGCCCTCGTCGCCGAAGGCCTCGACTACGCCGGCAACGCCCGCGTCTTCAACGGCACCGTCGACATCGGCGCCTACGAATACAGCAGGTCCGAGATATCCCCGGGATTCACCGCCGACCGCACCTTCGCCGTCGGCGCGCCGGCGCAGTTCGTCTTCACCGCCTCCGTTCAGGGCGCGGACCCGTCCGCATGCGCCTTCTCGTGGTATTTCGACGACTCCTCGACACCGGCCGGATACGAAGCCGTCCTGACCAACGTCCTGGCCATAGGCCGCCATGACGTGCGCCTCGTCGTCGCCGTCGGCGGCGCCGAATACGAACACGCGGAGACGGCCTTCGTCACCGTCTACCCGGCCGTCCTCTACGCGGACGCCGGCTCGACCGGCTCCGAGTGGCCCTACGACACGCCGGCGAAGGCCGCGACGAACCTCAACGAGGCCGTCACCAGTGCGCTCCGCAAAGGCGGGCGGCTCTTCGTGGCGACCGGCACCTACGACCTCGCGCAGACGCTCGTCGTCGGCGAGGGGCGGACCATCACGGGCGCGGGGCGCGACGCGACGATTCTCAACGGCCGCGGGGAGACCCGCGTCATGACGATCAACGGCACGGGCGCCTATGTCGAAGGGCTCTGCGTCTCCAACGGGGCCCACGCCAGGGGAGCCGGCGTCTACATCTACGGCGACGGCGGCACCTTCGCCGACGGCCGCATCGTCGCGTGCGTCGGCACCGCAAACCAGTCCGGCGGCGGCGCGCTTGTCGTCGGATCCAAGTCGAAGGTCACGCGCTGCATCATCTCCGGCAACAGGACGCTCCAGACGGCAGGGACCTATGGAGCGGGGGTCAACTACAGCGGCGGCGGGGTTGTGGTTGACGACGGCGGCGTCTTGGAGAATTCGCTGGTCACAGGGAATCGGGCTGCCAACGGCGCCGGGGTGCAGGTCGATTACTACGGCATCGTCCGCAACTGCGTCGTCGTCGGCAACACCGCAGGCGTCGACTGCGGCGGCATTAGGGCCACCCTTGAAACGACGTGGGGGACGGTCGTCAACTGCATCGCATGCAACAACGTGGGCCTTTCGCTCGAAGACCCCGACGACATCCGCCACAACGTCGTGGGCCAGGCGGCGATGTTCCAAAACAACTGCTTCCCGTCCGCCCATGGCGCGAATTGCGTCGTTGGCGACCCGCGCTTCAAGAACGCGTCCCGCGGCGACTACCGCATCAGCGGGACGAGCCCCTGCCGCGACAAGGGGCTGTACCAGGCGTGGATGGCCGACGCAGTTGACTTTTTCGGCAACCCGCGCGCCCGCAACGGGCACGTTGACATCGGCTACTTCCAGTCGCCGCCCGCCGCGACCGCGATCATCCTCAAGTAGGAGCGCGCGCGCCCGCGAAAACAGAACGTGTAGAGCGTGTAGAGGTAAGTGCTTCCGCTTCCGGGAGAGGAGGAGAGAGGGAGATTTGGAGAGTGTGCAAATATTCCAACAGAGGGGTGGAGATGGTAGAACGCGGAGAACGCGGAAATCACGCGGAGGGCGCGGAAAAACATTAAAAACTCTGCGTTTTCCGCGCGACTTCTGCGAACTCCGCGTTCAAACACACCTCGGAGGTGGGGACGCGGAGCAAAATGGGCACACAATTCTCTCTTGACAGAGGTGTCCGGATATTGTATAAATATTGCAATTAGGGCGGTTAGCCGTCCAAGTTGCGCGGTGCGGCGCAGCGGGGCACAGGGTCCACGCGGCAGGCCACCGGGCGAAACCATGGGAGACACAACATGCGAACAACATCCGCCACAGCCTCCATCATCGTCGCGGCGCTTACCAGCGCCTTCGCCACGACCTACTACATCGACGGTTCCGTCGCCTCCTCCGGCGACGGAAGCCAGGCCTCGCCGTTCAAGACGATTGCCGAGGGCGTCGCGGCGGCCGCCGCCGGCGACGTTGTCGAAGTTGCCGCCGGCACCTACACGATTTCGTCGCAGATCACCGTCGCGAAGGCGATCACCATCCGAGGCGCCAACCGCGCGACGACGATCATCGACGCCAACAGCGCCTGCCGCATCTTCAACGTCACAGCCGCCGCGACGATCGAGTCGATGACCCTTTACCGCGGCAAGGCCGGAACCGGGCAGGCCGGCGCGGGGGCACACTTCACCGCCGGCGGGACGTTGCGCGACTGTGTCATCGATTACTGCACCTCCCCTGGCAGCGGTGGCGCGCCGAACGGCACGGCCCTCCGTCTTGCCGGCGGTGCAACGGCCACGGGTTGCGTCATCAGCCGGGGCAGGGCCAGCATCAACGGCAACGTCCTTGGCGTCGGGGTTTACATCGAGGGCGGCAGCACCCTGTCGGATTCGCTTGTCACGGGATGTTCCCGCCCGGGCTATGTGGACAAGGAGGACTCGGGGGCAGTCTATCTGCTCAAGGGCACCGTCGAGCGCTGCACCATCGCCGGCAACATGTTGGCGAAGGCCGCCGGCCTCTACGTCGCGAACGATGCGGGCTGCATCGTCCGCGACACGATCGTCTGGGGAAACGTCACGACGAAAGACGCCTCCGTTCTGCGCCCCAACATGATTCTCGCGGGCGCAAGGCCCACTTTGGAGAATGTCTGCACCACCGGCAACGTCGGCACGGGCGGCGTCCACGCCAACCCCTGCTTCACGGACGCCGCACACGGCGACTTCTCGCTGATGCCGGGGTCGCCCTGCATCGGCGCCGGCACCGGCGGACGCGACCTCGGCTATCTCCAGCACGACGCCACGGCCGACGCCCTCGGCATTGCCATCTCGGCCTACCGCGGCCGCGGATCGCTCGAGGTAACGGCAACCCTCTCCGCCTCCGGCGCCTATTCGCTCGCCGGCGCGACGGTGACCTGGGACGGCCTCGAGGAGACCGGCGCGACCATCACGCACACCTTCGGCCCTGGAACATATTCGCTCACGGCCAACGTGACCTTCGCCGACAGCAGCACGGCCAGCGTTACCCTTCCGAACGCCGTCCGCGTCACGACAGGCGTCGCCTACATCGACGACGACTCCGCGAACCCCGTCCCGCCCTACGCGACTCCGGCAACAGCCGCGCGGACCTTTGCAGAGGCGTTCGCCTACCTCGACGACACGAATGCCGTCGCCTACGTCGCGGAAGGCGCGTACACCTTCACGACACAGATCATCCTGCTCGCCGGCAAACGCGTCCTCGCAACCGGCGAACGCGACAACACGATTCTGAATGGCGGGGCGGCGGGCATGCGCTTCTTCTACCTGAACGGCGCCGGCGCCGAAGTGAGCGGCTTTTTCATGGACGGGAAGAACTATTCCTGCAACTCCGTCGGCGGCGCCATACAGGTCGCGGGTTCCGGAACGGTGAGCAACTGCTTCATCCGAAACTGCAAGAGCAGCACGAACCAGAGCGGCGGCGGACTCTACATGGTCGGTGGCCTCGCCACGCACTGCGTCGTGAAGAACTGCATGGGCTCCACATACGCCAGCGGCGGGGGCGTCTATCTCGAAGGCGGGGCCGTTCTGCGCGATTCGATCGTCGCCTCCTGCGGCAACAGCGGCAAGCGCACGACCGCCAACAACAAGGGCGGCGGCATTTATTTGAAAGGCGCCTCCAAGGTCTTGAACTGCACCGTTGTGAACAATACGGCGTGCACGGGCGGCGGGGTCTTCATCGAGGGGAGCGACGCGGTGGTCGCGAACTGCATCATCACCGGCAACGACGAAGGCGGTTCTGCGTCAACTGGCACCCCCGACTGGTATGGCACGGCATCGCGGTTCATCAACTGCTGCGCCCTCGTGGCGGCCAACGACTCCTGCCTGACGGTCTCCGCATCCCCCGTCTCCGCCGACTTCACCATCGACGCCTCGGCAGGGGCGGCCTGCATCAACCATGGCGACAACGCCTATGTGTTTTCGTCGCGCGACATCTTCGGGAACCCACGCATCGTGAACGGCACCGTTGATATCGGCGCCGCCGAATACGCCTCCGTCGCGGTTGTCCCCGGCTACCAGACCGACGTCCTCAGAGGCGTCGCCCCGCTTCGCGTGGTCTTCAGCGGCACGCTCACGGGCGCCGACCCCGAAGGTGCGTCATTCACGTGGTTCTTCGACGGCTCGGCCGTCGCTGCGGGGACGGGCCAGACCTTCACCAACGACTTCGCCGTCGGCTACCACACTGTCAAGGTCGTCGTCTCGAAGGACGGCTCCGACTACGCCACCGAGTGGTCGGCGGCGGACTACATCTTCGCCCTGCCCCCGCACATGTATGTTGCTCTGGACGGGTCGGAGACCTTCCCCTACGACACGCCCGCGACAGCGGCCACCAATATCTACACGGTCATCAATCTGGCCCGCGAGGCCAACGGGGTCGAGATATCAATCGGTCCCGGCAAATACGAGCTCTCCAAGACGATCGTGATCGACACGGCCACGAAGATGACCGGCGCCGGCATGGAGGAGACGATCCTCTATGTTCCGGACATGCTGACGTACAAATCCTACAAGGTCCTCGACGTCAACTCGTCCGGGGCCTTGGTCGCCGACCTCTGCATGTCGAACGGCGTCGGCCAGGCCGGCGGCGTCTGCCTGCACGGAGACGGAGGCCATGTCACGCGCTGCCTCATCACAAACTGCCATGGCCCCGTAAACCAAGAGGGCGGCGGCGCATACGTCGCAGGTGCCAATTCCCGCCTGTCGCGCTGCATCATCCGCAACTGCAGGGCCGACCGCACCAACTCCGGCGGCGTCAGCAACTACGGCGGCGGACTGTACATCGCCAGCGGACTGGTGGACGACTGCCTCATCACCGGCAACGCCGCGGACGCCGGAGGCGGTGTCTGCGCGTCGGGCGGCACGCTTGCCAACTGCGTCATTGTCGGCAACACGGCGTGGCGTGACAACCCCTCCAACAACTTCTGCGCGGGCGGCCTTTATCCCAAGCCCACTTCCACCACGACGCCGCGCATCATCAACTGCATTGTCTTCGGCAACACCACGCAGGGCGCGCAGGAAGGCGCTGCGGTGAACGACGTCTACGGCGTCGGCTACCTTTCCAACTGCTGCCTCCCGGCAATCTTCGCGGGTCAGGGGACGGCCACCGTCGCCACGGACGACCCGCGCTTCAAGAACGCCGCGGCGGGCGACTACCGCATTAGCGGGATGAGCCCCTGCCGCGGCAAGGGGCTGTACCAGGCGTGGATGGCGGACGCGGTTGACTTCTTCGGCAACCCGCGCGCCCGCGGCGACCACGTTGACATCGGCTACTTCCAGTCGCCGCCCGCCGGCACCACGATCCTGCTTCAATAACACGGCCCGGACGATGCCGGGCCCTCCCAGTCATGGCACTTGGGAGGGCCGCGCATCGTCGCGGCCGCAACAACTAGCCAACTGGCCAACTAGCCAACTAGCCAACTGGCCAACTAACCAACTGGTCAACTGACCAACTAGCCAACTGGTCAACTGACCAACTAGCCAACTAACCAACTGGCCAACTATTTGAGTCCGGTTGCGGCCGCGATGGGCTGGTAGTCGTTGGTGAGAATGGTGTCGATGCCCATGTCGAGGAAGCGGCGCGCCTCCTCGGGGTCGTCGGACCAGAAGACGTTGCAGCGCAATCCCGCCGCTTTGGCGCGGGCGATGGTTTCCTGCCCGAAGTTGGGCTTGAAGAGCTGAACCATCGAGCAGCCGTTGGCGATCGCGTGGTCGACAATGTCGCCGCTGCCGTCCTTCCAGAACCCTTCGCCCTGGCAGCGGGGAATGTCGGACGCGAGGCGCGCAAGTTGCCGTTGCAGCGCACCCGCAACGGCCATGAAATAGACGTGTCTCCGGGCGTCGTAGGCGTCGAGGAGGCCGATCACCTTCCGCAGAAGGGACTCGTCCCACTCCCCGCTGCCGGCACGCGCGTCCGAAGCGAGATCCTTGACATGGATGTTCATGATCACGTGCTGCGAGTACTTCGCGAGGATGTCCTCGAAACGGACGATTCGCGTCCCTTGGAAGTGCGGTCCCTTCTTCGCACCGAAGTCCAGCGCCCGGAGTTGCGTGAGCGTGTGCTCCCAGATCTTTCCGGATCCGTCGGAGACGCGGTCGAGGGTGGGGTCGTGGATTGAGACGATTTCGCCGTCCTTCGTCCACCAGAGGTCGAACTCGATTTCAGATGCGCCGAGGCCGACGGCGGCGCCGAAGGCAGCCATGCCGTTTTCCGGCGCAATTGTCGAAAAGCCGCGGTGCGCGCAGAGGCGCTTTTCCGGCATCTGAGCGAACGGGGGGATGACGGCGCTGCCGGCCGGGCGGTAACGCCAGGGACGGCGTCCGGCCTCGACGTATTCGGCGTGGGTCGCAGGCGGGTTGCCGAACCCGGCCGGC
>JAEEGL016165149.1_pt1 | contig 10336 bp, 10 predicted proteins | sample 9134231 | NCBI WGS metagenome assembly JAEEGL01 (sample SAMN16246548, study PRJNA631951) | gut metagenome | biome: gut microbiome; feature: rumen; material: fiber-attached | host: Bos | place: Iran: Karaj | collected 2018-10
TCTCAGCACCCTTTTCTTTAATTTCTTTAGCAAGTTTTAAAATGGAATCACCTGTTGCGATGATGTCATCTGCTACGAATACGTTCATTCCTAATACTGGATTTCCTAAATATTCGTGTGCAACGATAGGATTTCTACCATTAATAACTTGTGTATAGTCTCTTCTCTTGTAGAACATACCAAGGTCTACACCCATAACTGAAGCATAGTAAATGTTTCTTCCCATAGCACCTTCATCTGGAGATATGCACATTAAACTATTCTTTTCAAGTTTAACGTCTGGGAAATTCTTAGTTAAGAGCTTTAATACTTGGTAATGTGGGAAATAGTTATCAAATCCCATATATGGAACTGCATTTTGAACTCTTGGATCATGTGCATCAAATGTAATAATGTCTTTAATTCCTAAAGATTGTAATTCTTGAAGCATCATTGCACAGTCTAAGCTTTCTCTTGCATTTCTTCTGTGTTGTCTGCCACCATAGAGCATTGGCATAATTACTGTAATTCTTGTTGGTTTATTTTGACATGCACAGATAATTCTCTTTAAGTTTGCATAGTGTTCATCTGGAGTCATAGGAATCTTTTGACCAAAGAAATCATATGTAACTCCTCTATTACCAACGTCAGTAATAATGTAAAGATCTTTACCTCTTACAGTTTCGTTAAGAAGTGCCTTACCATCACCAGATGTAAATCTTGGATAAATGGAATCAATAATATATGTATCTTTTCCATTTTGTGGTCCAAAGTCTGTGTCTTTGAATAAGTTCTTTAATCTTTCGTCTATGAGTTTTGCAAAATCTTCTGCACCTGGAGTTGCTATTAAAGCAAGTGGTGCAACTGGGTTACCAGATAATTTAAAATCATCTAAAGGGACCATTAATCTAAAAATCCTCCGTAAAAACTAATAAGAGTATAACACTTTCATTTTACATAATCAATGAAAAAACAAATAATTAAAATTAATTGTTTGGGAATAACTCAATTGTAATAGAATCCATTACAGCTAATCCCTTATCATTAAGTGCAATATTATTTCCTCTTTTTACTATAAAATCCTTAAATTTTTCTTGCTGTTCCTTAGTAAAATAAGACTTCGGAATTCCTTCTTTTGTCCTTAATCCTAAGAAAATTTGTTCTTCTTTTATATCCTTTTGAGATAAAATCTCAATTTCTTGATAAGGATATGTATTTGCTGTATTTATTTTAGAGATATAAGTGCATATATCTTCTTTGTTTTCAAATCTAATCTCGTCTTTCTCTTTTATGAAGGAATGTGCACCTGGTCCGAAACCTAAATATTCTTCCCTTTGCCAATATCCTTTGTTGTGTAAAGATTCATGAGTTTTTCTAAAATTGGAAACTTCATATCTTTCAAATCCGTTTTCTTTTAATGTTTGTACAGCTGTATCAAAAAGAGATGCAACTTCGTCGTCATTTGGAAGCTTTATTTCACTGCAAATGTACTTTGAATATAGCGGTGTTTCTGGATTTAACATGAGTTCATAGCAAGACATATGGTTTACATATTCTGCTAGTTCATTAACCTCATTTTTAACTAATTCTGAGGTGTCAAACGGTAATCCAACAATAATATCACAAGAAACCTTTTTAAAATAAGAATTTGCAAGTTTTAAGCATTCTAACGCTGTCTTTTTGTCATGTAGTCTTCCAACTGCCTTTAAATTTTTATCGGATAAAGACTGTACACCAATACTAATTCTATCTACTCCACACTCTTTGCAAGTTTTAAAAAAATCTTCATTAGCACTCTCTGGATTACACTCAATTGTAACCTCTTTTACGCCACTTAAATTAAAGGAATGATTAATTACTTTAAATAGTGTTTTAATTTGCTCAGAAGACAATACAGAAGGCGTACCACCACCAATAAATATGGTTGTAATTTCTTTTTCTTTGTATTTTATGGAAGCTAGTTCAATTTCTTTTAATAAATAAGGAAAATAAGATGTAGGATTGTACTCTACACTTGGAATAATAGAATAAAAATCACAATAATCGCATTTCTTTTTGCAGAATGGGATGTGAATGTATAATTCCATTTCTCACCTATTAATTATCGTCATCAACCTTGAGAATTTGTACAAATGCTTCGGATGGGATTTGAACAGATCCAACTGTTCTCATTCTCTTCTTTCCTTCTTTTTGCTTTTCAAGCAATTTCTTCTTTCTAGTAATATCTCCACCATAACACTTAGCAAGAACGTCTTTTCTAAATGCTTTAACAGTTTCTCTAGCAATAACCTTTCCACCAATTGCTGCTTGAATAGGAATTTCAAACATTTGTCTTGGTATAACTTCCTTTAATTTTTCTGCTAGTGCTCTTCCTCTGCCATATGCAAAATCTTTATGTACAATGATGGATAAAGCATCACATTGCTCTCCGTTAATGAGCATATCTAATCTTATAAGATTACTCTTTTGGTATCCATCCATTTCATAGTCTAAAGAAGCATATCCTCTTGTTCTAGATTTAAGCTTGTCAAAGAAGTCATAAACTATTTCGTTTAAAGGCATTCTATATATAAGTTCGCATCTATTTTCATCCACATAATTAAGAGTTACATATTCGCCTCTCTTATTTTGGCAAAGTTGCATAATTGTTCCCACATACTCCTTTGGAGTAAAGAGGTTACATCTTACAACTGGTTCTTCTATATAATCTATTTCTGTAGATGGTGGAAGTGCTGTTGGAGATTCAATAACAAGTTGTGTTCCATCTGTCTTTGTAACTAAATATTTAACAGATGGTGTTGTGGTAATTAAATCTAAATTAAATTCTCTTTCTAGTCTTTCTTCTATAACTTCCATATGAAGAAGACCTAAGAATCCACATCTAAATCCAAATCCAAGAGCAACAGATGTTTCTGGTTCAAATGTTAAGGAGGCATCATTAAGTCTTAATTTAAGTAAAGCTTCCTTTAAATCGTTATATCTTGCACCATCTGCAGGATAAACTCCTGTAAATACCATAGGTAAAACTTTCTTATACCCTGGAAGAGCTTCTTTACATGGATTGTTTGCAAGTGTAACGGTATCACCAACTTCACTCTCGCTAACGTCTTTAACAGATGCAGATATATATCCTACATCTCCAGCTTGAAGTGATTTCATTGGTGTTGGCCCTGGATTAAATATTCCAACTTCAACAACATCAAAAACTCTTCCTGTTGCCATCATCTTGATCTTGTCTCCAGCTTTAACTTCACCGTCAAAAACACGTACCATAGAAATAGTGCCTAAATAGTTATCATAATAACTATCAAAAATTAAGCATTTTAATGGCTTATTAATGTCGCCATTTGGAGCAGGAATCTTTTCTACAATTTGTTCTAATACATCATCGATGTTTAGTCCAACTTTTGCAGAAATTAAAGGACATCCTTCAGTATCTATTCCAATTTGCTCTTCTATTTCTTTCTTTGTTTTATCTGGATCTGCAGATGGGAGGTCAATCTTATTAATAACAGGAAGAATCTCTAAGTTGTTATTTAAGGCAAGGTAAACATTAGATAATGTTTGAGCCTCTACCCCTTGAGATGCATCAACAACTAAAATAGCGCCCTCACAGGCTGCGAGAGACCTACTTACTTCGTATGTAAAGTCTACATGTCCCGGAGTGTCTATTAAATTAAACAAATATTCCTCTCCCTTGTACTTATAAAACATTCTACAAGTTTGAAGTTTAATTGTAATTCCTCTTTCTCTCTCAATATCCATATTATCCAATAACTGGTCTTGCATATCTCTTTCGGATACTGTGCCAGTAGATTGAATAAGTCTATCTGCCAAGGTTGATTTGCCGTGGTCTATATGAGCTATTATTGAGAAATTACGAATGTGCTTTTGATCCATCTCGATTAAGGAAAAAAGTGCAACGTTTTTGTTCGCTGCACTTTAATCTAATTATTCGTCTTTATCAGCTTTCTTAGTGAATATTCCTTTTATGTTTGTACCTAAATTCTTGAATGTTGACTTTAAGTAAACTGTATAAGGAACAGACAATGGCTTGATATCTTTAATCTTTTCACTATTTGTAATGTTGTATGAAACATAGAAATAGTAAAGTGTTACGAGAACAGCGAAGATTGAGAAGATAATTAAGAATGCATCTAATTCATAATATGAAGCAACTGCGATATTTGCATAAGCTTCTGTGTTGGATCCTATTGCTTGATTTTGTACAAATAAACCTGAAAGGTTTGTAAGTTGTGCAACGTTTAAGAACAATAAGATTGAATATACACCCATTATGAAGTACATTCTTCTGTCTCCAGAAAGCATTGTGTATACTAAACCGAATGCAATAGCAAGGATTAAGTATGTGAATGTAATCTTTAATGTGAATACTGCTATAACTGCGAATACGAATGAACAAAGGAGTAAGATCTCCATCTTGTTCTTGTTGTGAATGTATAATGAAACTACATAAACTTCAAGGATTATTAAGAATACTAAGTTCAAGATTGAAGCTGTACTGTTTGCTGTTGTCATATTCATACCAACCATACTGTAAAGGTTGAATGCGTTATTTACGAATATTGTATTAGCAGATAATTCATTTGCCATGATTTGGAATCCACCAAATGGAGCTGCCTTAATGTTTCCAATTGCAACTGGTAATACTAAGATGTAAGCAAGAACGAATGAAAGAACTAATCCAACAGGAAGTAATATTCTGAGTTTTGTAACTTTCTTAAGGGACTTGTCATCTTTGTACCATTGATATGCAAGGTATGCAACCATGATTGGTGCAACTGCTAATGCTTCAATATTTAATACTGCAGCAAGTGTAATAACAACAAACATTGGAATATACTTCTTCTCTATCATCAATAAGACTGCACAAAGTGTAAGAGCAATTACTAAGCACTCGAATGTGCCTACATAACCACTTAATACAAATGTTACTGGAAGAATTGCATATAAACCAGCGTAAACTGTAGAAAGCTTATTTCCTACGTACTTCTTTCCGAAGAAATAAATCATTCCAACAATTGCCATATCTGCAAAGACTTCAATTAGTCTTACGAGAACTGATGCACCAAATAAGTTAACACCTGGATCTACGATATTTGCAATGATTGCAAGGATATATAATGCACCAGGAGCAATATTTGGATTGCTTGAGCCAGAAATAATTCCATTGTTATATGCATTGATTAAAGAATCTGTCTTTCTTACATTGTATCCAAGACCGATTAAAGATGTCATATCCTTACCCATACCGTAAGTTGTGAGTAAGAGTATTAATCTAACTAAGAATGTTCCAAGCATTAAAATGCATCCAATTGTCCAAGGATTCTTGAAGAAATCTTTAGCCTTAGATGTATCTTTCTTGGAAACTGCTGTATCTTCAATACTTACAAAGCAATCTTGTTTTGCATAGAGTCTTCTAATAATGATATATGCAGCATAAAGGATGCATAATGATAAAACTGCAAGAACTACTATGAAAGCAATACCTGTTGCTGTTGAATTGTATGTAGCAGAGTCCTTAGTTTGAACTATATCTGTAATCTTAGCTTCATCTGGAACATCGCTAGCATTTACTTTGGTAAATGTAATGTTGTCATAGTATGCATGAACTGTATCTGTTTGAGATCCTGTATTAATGCATAAGCAAATTGTAAGATTATTCATGTTCTTTGGGCGAACATAGAATGTTTCTTTCTTCCATTTACCATATTTGGTGTCTGATGCGGATGTTGCCTTGATGAACTTATAGTCTAAGTTTTCTTTAAATGTGATATAAGCACCATCATTTGTAGAAATGTTTCCACTGATTCTTAAATCTACTGTTACTTTGTAAATAGCCTTTTTGTCTACTTCTATTGTTTGGTATACATAGTTGAAATCACCTGTGGACTTAATATCTAAATAACCTTCTCCTAAGTCGAAATCATCTAAATCTTTTTCGGCTTGTGTTGTAGGTTTAATAGCTAAAGAACCATTTGCAAGTGTGCTATGCCAGAAAGAAATAGTCATATCTGAAGTAATGGTATCATATTCAAAATCTCCGTTTAAAGAAGCAAAAATATCCTTACCTACTTCAGTTTTATTGCTATTACATGCTGTTAAAGCAAATAACGCCAGTACACATACTAGCGTTATAGCAAGAAGTAATATAACTTTCTTTTTCATTTGTTAACCTCGGGTTTTTATTAGATCTTCTTGAGTTTAGCAGCCTTACCTGTTCTGTTTCTGAGGTAATAAAGCTTTGCTCTACGATTTTGACCATGTCCAATAACTTCGATAGATCCAATCTTTGGTGAGTTTACTGGGAATGTCTTCTCTACGCCAATACCGTAAGAGATTCTTCTAACTGTTACTGTTTCACGGATGCTTCCGTTCTTCTTTGCAATAACTGTTCCCTCGTAAGCTTGTAAACGTTCTTTGTTACCTTCAATAATCTTGAAGTAAACTTTTACGTGGTCACCAATTTCTAATTTTGGTAGGTCTGTTCTAATACCCTCTTTTTCTAATGTGTCGATAATGTTGTTCATTTTATTTCTCCTTTTGACTCAGATTTAGGTGTTCATGTAAGAGTTTAACAGCGGACCACCTCGGTCATAACGTTTAGTTATATTATCATAATAATTTATTATAGACAACTAAAATATGCGTTTATTTTATAAAATTTTGTATAAATGTTTGTCTATGTATAGGTGTAGGTCCATATTGTTTAAGGGCCTCAATGTGTTTTTTTGTTCCATACCCCATATTATGCTCAAAATCATATTCAGGATATTGCTTTGCATATTCTTCCATTAATGTGTCTCTTGTTACTTTTGCAAGTATAGATGCAGCACCAATAGAATAGGATATTGCGTCTCCGTGTATAATTGGCATAGATTCATATGGGATATCTAATTTGACAGCGTCTATTAAAACGATATCTGGCTTAACATTTAAAGATAAAATTGCTTCTTTCATTGCTTGTTTTGTAGCATTGAGAATGTTAACTTCATCTATCTTATTGTTGTCGTATAAAACACACTTATATGCTATTGCTTTTTCCTTAATTTCGTTGAATAATTTCTCTCTTTTAGCTTTGCTAACTTTCTTAGAATCATTAACACCTTGTATTAAATCATCTAGTGGCATAATAACAGCACAAACACATACTGGACCAGCAAGAGGACCACGTCCAACTTCATCTACTCCACATATATATTTGTAACCCTTTGCCAAGAGTTCATTTTCATATTTCATTAAGTCTTCAGCTTTAACCATATTATGCTTTCTCCAACATAATTTTGCCTATTTTTCCGTTTCTAAAATCGTCTAAAATAGCATTTGCTGTTCTTTCTAGGTCTATCTCTCCACCCTTAACAATCCATCCTCTAGACTTTGCAATTTGTTCGAGTGCCAAATCCATATCATCTGGGATATCTTGTACTTTGTATCTTGCTTGAAGAAGTGGTAAATATTCACCCTTAATTTCTTTAAGAAATTCTTTTACGAGTTCTTGCTTATCTAATACTTCTCCACGAATAGATCCAATGTATGCAAGATGAAGCGCAATATTGTTATCTTGGAACTTTCCCCATAGTGTTCCAGGTGTATCTAAAAAGTCTACACCAGATATGGAATACCATACTTGTCTTCTTGTAACTCCAGGTCTGTTTCCTGTTACTGCTTTTGCCTTTCCAATAATTGAATTTATTATTGTACTTTTGCCCGTATTAGGAACTCCAATTACCATAACTCTTATGCTAACTTTTGCTCCTTTGTTTGCAAATTTGTTGAGTTTATTTGCACAGGCTTTTTTTAATGCAGATGTTACAATTTCTGGATTTAAAGATGTTCCAACTAGAGATATTGCTTCCTTTCCTTCTGCCTTAAATTTGTTAATCCAGGCAGTTAGATTACTCTTTTCTACCAAATCACTCTTGTTAAAGATATATAAAACTGGTTTGTTTTTTATTAGTTTGTCGAACTCAGGATTTGCTGAACTTTTTATGGCTCTACTATCTATAACATAGACAACAGCATCCACAAGAGATAGATTTTCCTCCATCTCCCTAACAGCTTTCATCATGTGTCCTGGAAACCAATTTATGTTCATTTATCTTCTTTGTCTTTATCGAGTAAATCTGGTCTTCTTTCTTTAGTAATCTCTAAAGCCTTTTCATATCTCCACTTTGCAATTTCCTTATGATTACCATTTAATAAAACTTCTGGAACTTTTAATCCTCTATACTCTGCTGGTCTTGTATATTGTGGGTATTCTAAAAGATTTGTTGAAAAAGATTCTTCGGATGTGCTTTCACTAGAATGTAAAACTCCATCTATATATCTTGCTACTGCATTAAGACATACTAAGGATGCAAGTTCTCCTCCAGTTAGTACATAATCTCCGATGGAGATTTCATCATCTATACAAAGTTCTATAACTCTTTCGTCAATTCCTTCGTAATTACCACATACAAACATAAGTCTTTCTTCTTTTGCCAATTCTTGTACCACTTTTTGGTTCAATGTACGGCCCTTAGGAGAAAGATAGATTCTTTTTGCATTATGATTCGGATCTGTTCCTTCAATCGCTCTCACGAGTGGATCAGGCGTCATAACCATACCTGCACCACCACCGTATGGCGTATCATCGGTTTTAAAATGCTTATCTTGAGAAAAATCCCTAATATTAACAATGTTAACAGAGAATTTGCCACTATCTATGGCTTTCCCTATTAACCCACTTTTTAATACGTCAAAGTATTCTGGAAATATTGTTAGGATATCGAAATTCAAAATAGACCTCTTAGTTGTAAATAGAAATCCTATTAAGAATCATTCCATTTAGATTAATAACACCTTTTTCTACATCAATAGACTTAAATACTTCTTTCAATGCTGGGAATGTTAAATTTCCTTTTGAAGTTTGTACTTCATAAACATCTGCAGAACCAAATTGGTCTATCTTTGTTAAAGTGCCTATCTTTTCTCCGTCTACTAATACATCACATCCAATTAAATCATCGATATAGTATTTACCATTTGGAAGTTTAGGAAGTTGACTTCTTTTAACGACAACACTTTTTCCTCTCAATCCTTCAGCAGCATCCATAGTGTCTATTCCCTTTAGTTTTATTAACATAAAACCATCTGAGTCTATAACTATACTCTCTGCCTCATAAATTGTACCTTCGATAGATAATTCCTTTAAGGACTTGAATCTATTTGGATTAGATGTATAAGTTTGTGCTCTCACAACGCCTTTTACGCCATGAGGACGGACTATTTTACCTATTTGGAAATATTCTTTCATATTCTATTATTCGCCTTGTTCTGGTTGCTCTTCGATAATGATGTTATAGTGAACTGGATTGTCTCCGTTTGCAGCTTTGACTAGTGTACGAATGGACTTAGCAATTCTGCCCTTCTTACCAATAATCTTACCTATATCGTGTTTTGCAACGATAATAACAATCTCTGGTCCCTTTTCACCATCTCTGTTCTCGATGACATATTCCCCGTCTGGGATTAAATGTTCAACGATGTATTCTACTAATTCTGTCATCTTATTTAATGATTCCTTCGCTCTTGAATAATCTACGGACAGTATCAGTTGGTTGAGCACCGTTATTTAACCATTTTGTTGCAAGGTCTTTGTCGATATCGCAAACCTTTGGATCCTTTGTAGGATCATAGAATCCAATTTGTTCGAGATATTCTGCGTCTCTTGCTTTTCTTTCATCGATTGCAACAATACGATAGATTGGTTGCTTCTTTTTGACGATTCTTGTTAATCTGATTTTAACCATTTTTAATTCTCCTTTTGCTTTGCAAATTTATGTTTTTTTGTTTTGTTATATTCTAAATCCAGGAGGTAATCCTCTTAGACCTTTTCCTTTTGACATTCTATTCATCATATCCTTAGTTGCTTGGAATTGTTTTAATAATTGGTTTACTTCTTGAATTGAAGCACCACTACCAGCAGCTATTCTCTTTTTTCTTGATGATTGAATGATATCTGGGTTTCTTCTTTCCTTTGGTGTCATAGAAAGAATGATTGCCTTTGTTTTTCCGAGTTGTTTTTCATCGATACTTGTATCTGCACCCTTAAGTTTTCCAGAAAGTCCAGGAATCATAGCGAGCATATCTTCTATATTTCCCATTTTCTTTAAGGAATCCAATTGTTGCATATAATCTTCAAGTGTAAATGTATTTTTTCTGATTTTTTGTGCAAGTTTTTCTGCTTCTTCTTGGTCGAATGCGTTTTGTGCTTTTTCAATAAGAGTTAAAACATCTCCCATTCCAAGTATTCTACTTGCCATTCTGTCTGGATGAAATGGTTCAATATCTTCCA
>JAEEGL016240014.1_pt1 | contig 10336 bp, 8 predicted proteins | sample 9134231 | NCBI WGS metagenome assembly JAEEGL01 (sample SAMN16246548, study PRJNA631951) | gut metagenome | biome: gut microbiome; feature: rumen; material: fiber-attached | host: Bos | place: Iran: Karaj | collected 2018-10
ATTATCATTATTCTATGTCGCAGCTTTACAAGCATCAATTTGAAAACCAATATCATAAAGATGAGCAAGAAGGGCAACAACTATTGCAGAAAGCCATCAGAGAATGTCATCGAGGCTTGGCACTTTACGAGGAGCCAATGTTTAGATATAAGGATGGGCTCTATTGCAATTTGAGCAAAATCCACTTTCAGTATGAACAATATGATTCATGCGTTTATTATGCTGAAAAACAGTTGGATTTCATGAACACTATGCGTTTTGAGATTGTACCAAATCCCGAAAATGCGGACATTTTCCAACGTTTGTACAAGTCTTATGAAGCTTTAGGCAATAAAGCAAAGTCTTTGGAATATGCCGACCGTTATTTTGAGATGCTGCAAACCATTGAAAGCCAGCCGAAGGCCGTCGAGCAGGTGAAAAGCGAATTTGATAAGAAACTGGCATTGATGCAGTTGCAGCACGAACAGCAGGTGAAACGCTATCTGCTCTATTTGTTTTTGGCCTTGGTATTACTGTCGCTTACAGTGGTGCTATGGCTCAGTAACCGATACCGCAAAAACAAGGAAATAGAAGCTTTGCGTCAAGAGGAAGCCTATCGGAAACTGGAATCCGAGTTCGAGGCGGTTTCGCGACAATCGTTGCAAGCACTTCAGCAGCGTGTGATGGAACTCTACAAAACAGGAACGAATGACAGGCTGGAACACATTATGTCCGAATTCGAGGCTTCCTATCCCTTGGCAAAAGAGAGAATAAAAACCACTTATCCTGACCTAACCGAATCAGAGCGCAACATTGTCATACTGACCTTCCTTGGATTCAGGACAAAAGAAGAGGCCGAAATCCTGCATTTGAGTCTTAATACGGTGGAGAAATACCGTACGAATATCAGGAAAAAGGCTGGTTCGGATGCCATCTCCCAATTAATTGGATAACAAAAACCCGTACTTTTTAGTTTTTTAAAGTATTGATTATCAATATTGTATTGTTTTATCTATTGCAAAAAAAACCGTACTTTTGCCCAAACCGTATGATAAAAGTTGTCACTTTGATTAGTTTTGCATTTGTAAACTTTAAAACCCATACAAATGAAAACAGCCTTACTACATCTAATGAAAAAAACGCTGCTCTTTCTGGGCATTATGACATTAAGCTTAGCGAAAGGCCAAGAGATTGTGACAGAGTTCTCGCATTCAAACGGTCAATACCTCACTGGAGTCAATCTCAACTTTGTGGAAACCACTGACAAATGCATGGTTGTTGAGAGTTGGTTGGCTCCTGAATATGCGCCTGGTACAGTATCTCCCATTGGCAAGATGTTCTACAAGTTCTCTGCTGATGGAATCGTGAGAGACTCATTACTCTTTGAATATGATAGCGTATATGATGACCATAGCGTAGCGGAATTTTTCGAACGTGATCCAGAACATCACGACCATTTTGTCTATGCCAATTTCCTAGTAATTGATGATACACTCTACTTCCGGATGAGAACCATTGATACATACCTTAACTATATCGGTGACACTATCTTTGAAATCGGCCATTCTACAGAGCTGTTTCCCTATTACTCATACGACTTATTCTCTGAACCAAATGGTGACATTATCGCTTCCTACAGCATCAAAGACGACCCCAATGAGACATTCATGACCTATTTCTTGCGAATTGGCTTTGACGGCACATTGAAAAGCAGGACGGAAGTTTCTCAAATAAGGTATTTCGACATGCTGATGGAGAAACATACGGGGATGTTCAACGAATCCCCAGTACAATACTGCTATTGGGGAAGCAACCATACTAGCGATACTCACGACAGTCCGCCCTTCCGTCTATATGTATTGGACAGTCTTTTCAATGTGGTAGAGGAGAAATGTTTTTATTTCTACCAGGGGAGTCATTGGTATACTCATAATTGGAACGATCAGTTCTTGCCCGTTGACGACCAGCACTATCTAATAGTTAACAGATACGAACAGTCTGATTCCCAAACCTATTACACCTATAGTTCAGTACTTTTGGAAAAGCGCAACAGGCAACATGTGAGGCAAGCATCAGCACTTTTTGGCAGATCTTTATATCAACCTGAAGCCATTTGCGCAATAGCGATAGACGGCAACACAATCTACCTTTCTTATATGACGAATGTTGTCGCGCCCAATCACTTGGTTTTGCTCCGCTTGGATGGAGACTTGAATGTTCAATGGGAACGTCATTTCCTATCTGAAGACACATTCCATCATGCCATCAACATGAAGGTATTGGATGACGGAAGCATTGCTGTGAGTTCATACGATGCATTTGCTTTGCCTAATAGTATTTCTGTGGTAGTCATAAAGGACAATTATGACAACCTTGAAGAATTGGGCATCCATATTCGCCCTTATGACTTCTATCCCAATCCCTCGCATAACGAACTTCACTTGCATTATTCTCCCGACGTGAAGCCCGCCCGAATCGACCTTTACGATTTGCAAGGTCACCTGATACATACACAGAATCAGGATTTCGACTGTCTCAATATGAATGGCCTTGCGGCAGGGCAGTACCTGATGAAAGTCACGCTGGAAGACGGGAAGAGTTTTACGGACAAGGTGGTGAAGGAATAGCAACTTAGAGGATTGCAAATCCCCAAATCCAAGGCCAGCGGATTGCAAATCCGCGGGAACGGAAAAACAAAGAATGCCGTCTGTCATTGGCGGCATTCCTTTATTCACGAAAGATTTAGCTTCGCTGAATGCAGAGCATTTGTGTAAGATTTGTTTCCCTTTACCTCACTTGATTTCCACCAACTCCAATTCAATCTTCAAAGGAGAATAAGGGGGTAAGGTCTCGCCCAAATCAAATTCGCCGAAGGCTAATGCCGAAGGCGTAATCAAAGTGACCTTCGCACCAGGAGCCATAGTCATCAAGGCCTCTTCGATGGCAGGAATCATCTCGCCGCCACCGATCTTGAAGTACATCGGCCGTTCGTAATCATAGCTCGACTCCAGTTGCTCGTCATTCAGGTTCTTCAGCACATAGTGCACAGCCACTTCATCGCCCCACTGAGCTACCTCGCCCTCGCCTTCTTCCTGCCGGATGATATAAAGGCCTGATTCCGTCGGAGCCTCAGTAATACCATTGGCCGAAATATAATCGGCAATCATTTTGTCTTCCAAGGCCATCATACGGCTTCTCTCAGCCTCTTGCTCGGCTTCCAAAGCAGCCTGATGCTTTTCGTATGCGGCCTTGTCCATCACACGGTTCATCTTCATCAAGACAACCAAAGGCGTGTAAGGAAGGATATATTGCTCGTAACCTGCACTGTCAAAAGCCAACTCAGATGGAATCACAAAGCGCATCGTTCCGCCTTCGGGCACCATACCAATGGCTTCGTTGAAACCTTCGCCTATGAACTCTTCGCCATATTGCATCTCTACTGCCTCAACCCCAAATGAGTTCATAATGGTGTCGCCCTTGGGACTACACATTGTGAAGTCAAAATTGACATAATCACCCATCTTGGCTACATTGCCTTTGCCTGTCTTTTCCATAATAATGATGCCCGACTCAGTCAAAGTGTTCTTGGAGTCATCGCGTAATGGAGTCAGGAAAGCCTCTTCTTCCGAGATAAGGCTGTCAAGCAAAGCTTTACGTTCTGCGTCAAGCACTTCGAATGGTTTCACAGAGAGGAGCTTCAAATCATAATATATGGGCTTACCCGCAAACTCCTCTGGGATTTCCTCCATCTGTAACATAGTAGTGAACACCGAATCAGTCAACACCACAAGACGTGCGGAATCGCCTATATGCATCATCAATAGGGCATCTGCCACATCACCCACGAATTCGGGCTTGGTCAGCACAATGCGCATAGGCTCGTCACCAGCAGTGGTAAACAGCAGAGAATCATTGAAATATTGAGACATCTCGAAAGTGGCCTCATCTTTCAAACGAGGCATCACTTCCGAATTGCCTTTGCTGTAAAACTTCATATAGGCTCCGCTTTCCATTTTCTCAAAGCCCGAATAAATGGAATCATTACCACATGACGCGAGTGTCATGAAAACCAACAAGCAGGAAGCCCATCCAAGATGATGTCTCATCTCATTTAGCTGTTTCGAAATCAATCAGTTCAACTTCAAAAACCAGATTGGAGAAAGGAACAATCTTATCACCAGCCTGTCTTTCGCCATAAGCCAGATAATAAGGAATGTAAAGCACGCCCTTTTCGCCTTTCGACATCATCATAATACCTTCGTCCCAACCAGGGATGACTTGGCCAACGCCAATCGGGATGGAGATAGGCTCACCACGTTCGACTGAGGAATCGAAGACCGTTCCGTCAAGCAGTTTACCCGTATAGTGCACCTTCACAATTTGACCCACTTCAGGCTTTTCACCATTGCCTTCCTGAGTCATCACATAGTAAAGACCCGACTGGGTAGGCTCAACAGTAATATTATTCTTTGCCAAATAATCTGCCAATTGCTGAGCGGCAACTGCCGTTTCTTCAGCATGGTCTTCCTTCATCTTGGCAATATGCTTTTCTGCATCCTTTTTCACCTTGACAGCCAAATGCTTGGCATACTCACTCTCTGGATAGAAGTCATTCAAACGCACATTGAAACGCATTACATCTGTTGAGGTGTAACCTTCAGGTAACTGAGGACGACCCAGCAGGTACTTATAAGTGGAATCAATGTTGACGATAAATGAGGCTGAATCACCTTTATGCATCATACCAAGCCCCTCAAAGAAGTCGCCGGCGAACTGCGATTCCACCAATTGCATCACGTTTTGTACAGCAGGGATGACAATGCTGGTGTCGTTCACAACACAAGACAATGCCACTTCCAACAATTCTCCATTTTGAGGTTGCGCTCCTTCGTTTTTCTCGAAGAATTGGTAATACAGTCCATTCTGGGTCTTTTGGAATCCCGGATAAGGACTCTTCTCGGTGCAAGCACACATTGTGCCAGCCATCATCAAGGCCATAGCGGCCATAGATAAGAAACTTTTTTTCATTGTTAGTACTATTTAAATTGTTGATTTATTATTAAGTAATCGTTCAAAATTAACCTTCATATTCTTTTGACACGGGTCGTCGGGACTTCGAAACATACCAATGCCCGTAGTCTCGCGTCTCTCAGTCGCATAGTCTTATATCCGATTATATAAACTAAATTTGCTCATCTACTTATTTACTATCTATAATATCCAATAACTCAACGTCAAAGACAAGGTTGGAATAGGCAGGTATGTTACCGTATGGATTAGCTCCATAAGCCAAGGTATATGGCAAAATAAACCTGGCTTTCTCCCCAATTCTCATCAAACCAACACCTTCCTCCAAGCCCTTCAGCACCTTTCCTTGACCATATTCCAAATCATACGGTCCACCCAACTGATCGGAATCACCCAAAGGAGTGCCATCAAGATACGAAGCGTTAAACTTGATACGTGCAATCTGTCCTTTCTGTGGCTGAGTACCATCTGTAACAACTAACTTGGTATAGAACAGTCCCGTAGCGGTGTAATCCGTTATGTCGTTGACCTTCAAGTAATCGAAGAAGGCCTTCTCCGATTCGGCTTTCAAGGCTTGCAAGGCTTTTTCTGCTTCGGCTTGCAACTCTGCTGCCGTAGTGATTTTCAACAACTTAATGTCGTAAATCAAATTGGAATAGGCAGGAATTTCCCCCACAGAATGTTCACCATAGGCCAACTCAAAAGGAATGATAGCCTTTACTCGGTCGCCAAGGTGCATTTTCGGCACAATCTCTTCCCAACCCTGAATAGTATAACCTTCACCCAAGACAAAAGTAAACTTGTCAGGACTATCGAAAGTAGAGCCTACTAGCTGACCATTCAACAACATAGCTGAAAAGTCAAGTTCGACCTTCTCTCCTTTCACGGGACAACGACCTTTCCCCTTTTCAACAGGGATAATGTAAACACCTGATGGTTCGGGATTTACATTGATATTATTGTTTGCAACATAGTCTTCCAAAGCCTTCTCCGACTGCTTTTTCATCGTTTCTTTCATCTTCTCTATGTCAGCCTGAAATTCCGCCGCCGTCTTCACATCAAGGAGTTTCACCTCATATCGGAAATAGTCCTCAGGGGTCAAACCAACTCCGCTGGGATCTTGCTCATAATACAAAGCTGCTACCGAATCCGCCTTCACATAAAACGATGCAGAATCGCCTATATGCATCATTGCATAAGCTTCCTGCAAGTCACCTCCAAAAATCGGTTCTTGTAATTGCGTGTATACCTCATGTTGCGTCCCTTGCCAGTCATAGTAAAGAGAATCATGCAGATAGCAAACCATCTCCACTTTTAGGAAATCTGTCAACTTAGGCTGGGTGGCCGAGGTGTTGCAATTGTAAAACTTGTAGTACAAACCTCTTTGCGTCTTCTTGTAGCCTGGATACTTCTGAGTACAAGCTGGAAGCAGCAGCATCACCGAGAGGCAAAACAATGCACATTTTACACAATATTTCTTCATAACTTATTGATTGTCTAATATTTTTATCGTATATACCAAAGTTGCATATTCTGGGATGAGATTGTCGTCACCATGCAAGCCGTAAGCCAAATGGTAGGGAATAATCAGCTTGGCAACATCGTCTCTATGTAGGTAGGCCATAGCCTCCTCAAGCCCAGACTCCACACCGCCTTCACCAACGACAAATGACATAACTCCATTGTTATCAGACGAATAAATCAGGTCACCTGCGATGGAACGAAGCTCATACTCCAAGGTTACTTTTTCACCTTTTTCAATCCGTTTTTCCGAACCTTGCTTCAATATTTGATAGCGCAATCCCGTTCCAGTAGAAATCATTTCCAATCCATGTCGCTTGATGTAATTCGCAATGTCCTCCTCTTCCTCATTCAGCAAATACCGATTGGCCGCTTCCATACTGTTTTTCATCTCGCTTTTTGACACCACATTTTGCTGCTTTGTGGTCTTTTCACCACAGGCAAAAAATGCTATCAAAAGCAAAGATACCAGACATTTACAATAATTTCTCATTCCCCTTGATTCAACCTTTCCTGATATTCAGGCAGCACCGCTTTCAACTGTGCCACAGCTTCCTCAAACGAGCAAGTCAGCGTACCTCCTGCGGCGTTAGTATGCCCACCACCTTTGAAATATTTATTGGCCAACTCATGCACCGAGAAACTGCCTTTTGACCTGAACGACAACCTGATTTGGTCTTGACGCTCTGTCACCAACACAGCCATATTAATCTTCTTCATCGAAAGTGGGAAATTAACCACACCCTCCGTGTCACCCACTTGATAGTTGAATCGGTCCAAATCACTCTTATTCAATGCTATAATTGCTGTTGAATAATCATCAAGCACCTCCATCCTATTGTTGATGGCAAACCCCAACAAACGCAGACGATCCTCCGACATCGTATCATATACCAACTCGTGAATCATAGAATAGGGTTGCGACTTTCCCACCAAATGGCCAACCAACTCAAAAGTTCTGGGATGATAGATGGAATGAGCAAACGACCCCGTATCAGTCATAATGCCCACTAAAAGATTGGTGCAAATACTTTCCGTTAAGTACTTTTCTCCATAATGAAGGATGATCTCTGTCACTATCTCCGAAGTACTTGATACACAAGTGCTGGAATACATACAATAGAACTTATCCTCTTCTGGGTCTCTATGGTGATCAATCAAAACACGAGGACAACGAGTTTTCCCAATCTCATTATGCAAGATACCACTACGCTGCAAGTTATTGAAATCCAATATCATAACACAACCAGCCTCTGCAATAGCCTCCTTGCAGCGCTCTGAATCTTTCTCAAAAACCAAGATGTCATCAGAGCCAGGCATCCAATGCAAAAATTCAGGAAAATCATTAGCAACCACCATCTTGACCTCATTACCTCTTGCACGAAGAAACTCCGACATAGCCAAGACGGATCCAATAGCATCGCCATCTGGATTAACATGACAAGCCAAGACAACACGCCTATTTGACTGAATCACAGCATCAAAACGCTCGTAAAAGATATCCGTTTGCATTACTTCAATAAAAGTTTGCAAAGGTACAAATTTTTCCGTTGCAACACCTATTTTAATTAATAGAATCTCATCATCGGGGGAAAAACAACTCAAAAGTATTATCTGAATACACCAAAATGATCTGTTTTAGCACTGAATCCGTCGAAGAGGCAAGCCGCTTTAGTGGCAAATCAACATTCTCATGTTGGCTAAAAAGGGATTCGTCCTGCAAAAGCTCATCTTTTTTTTTCTGAACTTCTTCCGATGGAAGTTGTCTGACAGGGGTTGATTCAACAAATGGTTCCGAAACTGTCACTGGGCCACGGCCAAAAATAATCCAATCCAAATTGTACTCGGGAAATGTTTCTTTCAACTTCTTCACAAAGTCCAAACTCGGATTGTTGCGTCCTGACAAAAGGTGAGAAATATTTGATGGTTGTATGCCAAGCCTAAGAGCAAACTCAGCAGCCGTCAAATTTTTCGCCCGAATGATGTGAGCAATTCTATCTTTCATTTCTAAATTATCCATAGTTGCATCCTCCTAAAATTTCAATTTCAAACCTATTTTTGATTTACAAAAGTAAACAATAATTCATTACAAAACACAAAATACAAATATTTACTTCTGTAAATTTTTAGTTTATCTATAAACTATTGATACAATACTTTAATATATTGAGCTTATATATTTATTTTTCAATTATTTATATTTTAAAACTTAATTATATAATAAAACTATGTAAAACAAGCATATTATTAACATTTTACTTGAAATAATATATGATAGACTACTGAATATATACACTTTAATTTGAATTATAGAGAATTGTTCCATTATTTTATTTTCATCAATTATTTACAAATATACATCAAAACTGTTTATATTTGTATTATCTTAATAACTTATTGATTATTCGTTATTTAAATTCATTATATGTATCTCTGTAAATTATTACAACTTGAGGTGACTGTCATAGCAAATGTCTCGAATTTCGAGTTTTTCGTTGACCACTGAAGTCAACATTCATCACAAAAACAAACACGCCATAGCGGCCTAAAAATGCCCTTCCCTACTTTTTTGATTTTTCTATACCACTACAAAAACAAAGCCAATTGAGTCTTTAGTTTTCTCATGCTTTTTTTCGACATCATTTTTTACACCTTATTAATATTATGTCTCCCGTATCGAAAAAAAACCTATCTTTGCCAACCGTGAAGAAGAAAGAAAACCATATCCAAAACCTCATCACCGAAGGAGAACATCAGATGCTCGATTTTAAGTTCGAGATTTCTGACAGCCGACGCATAGCTCGTTCCCTTGCCGCATTCGCCAACACTGACGGTGGACGCCTTTTGGTTGGTGTCAAAGACAACGGGACCATTGCTGGTGTTCGCTCCGATGAGGAAATCCATATGATTCAAGCCGCAGCCGAGATGTATTGCCAACCCAAAGTGGACTATTCCACCGAAGAATGGGAAATCAATGGAAAAACGGTTCTTGAAGTCATCATCCCGAAAGACAAGAATCATAAGCACAAAGCACCTGACAATCAAGGAAATTACAAAATCTTTGTACGCGTAAAAGACGAGAATCTTGTCGCCGATAGTGTTTTAATTAAAGTATGGAAAGCGGAAAAGTTCTCCAAACCTGCCAAAATCGCTTTCACTGAGACGGAGGAGCAACTTCTCCACTACCTAACCGAACATGGGGAAATCACACTGAAAGAATTTCAGCAAATGGCCCATGTCAACAAAAGAAAAGCCGAAGCTATACTTGCAGATTTCATCATTGTTGGCACAATTTACCTCTTACAAACTAGCCAACGCACTGTTTTTCGTCTCTCACAAACCTCAAATATCGAATAATTCCTCTATTTTTAAAGTTATTTCCAACTATTTGATTAAATTTATTTTTTTGATTATCAAAATATTACTTTTATTTTCAAAAATAATTGAAAAAATTGCTTGCCAAAATATAAAAAGGTCGTACCTTTGCAATCCGCTTCCACAAAAAAGAGAGGTTAATTTGAAGGGAAGAAGGAAGCACAAGTTCTTTGAAAGCTTGAGGCCAGCACAAGAAAACGGTTCGCATCCGTCGTGTAGACGAGACGCGAACACGGGAAAAGGAACACAATAGAGAACGAAGGCGGAACCCGAGATTCAGAGTAAATTAAGAGTAAAGCAATAGTACAACGAAGAGTTTGATCCTGGCTCAGGATGAACGCTAGCGGCAGGCCTAATACTTGCAAGTCGGACATGAGCCTCCCTTCGGGGGAGTGAGAGTGGCTCACGGGTGCGTAACGCGTATGCAACCAAC
>JAEEGL016920976.1_pt1 | contig 10336 bp, 11 predicted proteins | sample 9134231 | NCBI WGS metagenome assembly JAEEGL01 (sample SAMN16246548, study PRJNA631951) | gut metagenome | biome: gut microbiome; feature: rumen; material: fiber-attached | host: Bos | place: Iran: Karaj | collected 2018-10
AACAGCGCACCGAGCTGACGGCATAATCCATGCCGGCCTTCCGCACCGGGTATGAGACGGAGGCTGAGCAGGACCCCTATGACATCCGGGAGTCTGACGACGGCATCATCTCATTCATCGCGGGCAAGGACATCTACCCGTCAGCTGTCGAGGACTTCGAAGAGGCCACGGCGACAACGGCCGACGCACAGGGCCTGAAGGGCGTGTTCTGTGAGTGGGACCTGGCCAGCGCCACCGTCGGGGAGACCTCCGACACCCAGGGCAACGGCTCGCAGGCTGTTATTCTGAAACGCAACGGCACGCTCACCTCGTCAGTGCTTCAGAAAGCCGTCCGCACGCTGTCCTTCAAGGTGTGGTCGGGCAAGTCAAAAATCATCGTCAGCCTCAGCGCCTACATTAACGGACAGTGGAAGCCTGTTGCCGACATCAATGGCAACGAGCAGCTCAGCATTGCCCGCAACAGCGACGAAACGCTGCTCAGCTATAAACCCACAATCCCCGCCGGCAGCCAGCTGAGGATAACGATGCTCAGCACCACGTCGACTGCCGTGGCTTACATCGACGATATGTCCATCACTTTCTACAACGAGTCGACGGGCATCAGCAGCATCGCTGCCGACGAGGTCCGTGCCACCCACGTCTACAACCTGTCCGGCCAGCGGGTCGACGACCATTATCACGGCATCGTCATCAGCAATGGCCGCAAGCAGTTCATCAGGAAATAAGGGTGTCACCCCTGCAAGGGGAACATCCTGTTTCCAAAGGTTATTCTGCAGCCTTTGAATAACAAATAAATTCAAAATAAAACCAACAAAAGCATAAAAAAGACGCTTTCGTTGGTTTTATTTTGTCATAAAGTTTGCCGTTTGGTAAAAAAGTATTACCTTTGCACCCGATTTAGCTAAAATCTGATTCATGGGAGAAAGAATAAAGAAACTGAAGAAGATACGTATCCACCGCGAAGGCACCGACGAACTGCTCTACAGCATGTTCATCATCATAGCCATTGCCGTGATTCTCTGGCGTAGTTTCGACTCACCGATACCTTTTGCTGTTTTTACATCCGTCACAGGTGTGGCGTGGCTGTTGATGCTCAATTTCTACCGTTGTCCTATCCGCTATTTCAATGGTGACACGGAGAAGATGGTGGTGGCCCCGGCCGACGGCCGCGTGGTGGTCATTGAGGAGACGCAGGAGGACGACTACTTCCACGACCGGCGCCTGCTCATCTCCATCTTCATGAGTCCGCTCAACGTGCATGCCAACTGGTTTCCGGTTGACGGGCGCGTGGAGTTTGTGAAGCATTTCGACGGCAACTACCATAAGGCCTGGCTGCCGAAGGCGAGCGAGGAGAACGAGCATGCCGACACGATGATTGAGACGCCCGACGGGCAGCACGTGCTGGTGCGCCAGATTGCCGGCGCCATGGCACGCCGCATCGTCACCTACGCCAAGGACGCAGAGGACTGCTACATCGACGAGCACTTAGGCTTTATTAAGCTGGGGTCGCGTGTCGACGTCTATCTGCCACTGGGCACGAAGGTTTGTGTGAAGATGAACCAGTCGACGACTGGCGACCAGACGGTCATTGCCAAGCTTGCATAGTCATATATATTATTCATAGTCCATAGTCTTTATTCTTGGTTATGAAGAAGCATATTCCCAACATGATTACGTCGTGCAACCTCATTTCGGGCTGCATCGCCACTTACTTCGCGTTCCTGTCGGACTACAGGATGGCACTCGCCTTCATCGTGCTCGGCGCCGTGTTCGATTTCTTCGACGGCATGTCGGCCCGCCTGCTCGGCGTCAGCTCGCCCATCGGGAAGGAACTCGACTCGCTGGCCGACGACGTCACTTTCGGCTTTGCGCCGTCAGCCATGCTGTTCAGCTTCCTGTGCTCGCAGCATATCCACCAGCCTTACATTCCCTTCCTGGCTTTCATTATGGCAGCCTTCTCGGCCCTGCGTCTGGCAAAGTTTAACTTAGACGAGCGTCAGGCCCTCGGATTCATCGGACTGCCAACACCGGCCAATGCCCTGTTCTGGGGAGCACTCATCGTGGGCATCAGCCCCTACACGGCGCAGATGCCAGACTATTTAGTCTACGTTATCCTCGTGATGATGTTCTTCAGCTGCTACCTGCTCGTGAGCGAGATTCCCATGTTTGCCCTTAAATTCAAGCACTGGGGATGGCGCGGAAACGAGGTGAAATATCTTTTCGTCATCACCTCTGCCCTGCTGCTCGTCTTCCTTGGCATTCCCGGTATTGCCTCCGTCATAGCCTGGTATGTGGTTCTCAGCCTGCTCACTCAGCGCAAATCCACCAACACTAGCAAATAGTAAATCAGAAATAGCCAAATCGTAAATTGTAAATAGTAAATCGTAAATCGTCAAATCGTCAAATAGAAATCGTCAAATCGTAAATCGTCAAATAGTCAAATAGAATCGTGTTATCATTTCTTGGATTCCTGTTCATCGCCTTACTGGTTGTATTCTTTCTGGTGGTCATCTTTGGTCTTATGCTGCTTGGGAAGGGCATCGACCTTGTCCGCCAGTTGTTTGGTCTGCCGCCTAAGAGCCGTTTCCACTGGAATGTGAATGTTCATGCCAGTGATGGGCGCGGTCATCAGCAGACCACGACGCGCACCAGTGACGGCGTGACCATCATCGACCGCCGTTCGCCGGATGAGACACAGAAAAAAATCTTCGCCCCCGACGAGGGCGAATATGTAGATTACAAAGAAGAGTAAAGCACCCGGCGAATATATGTAGATTTATTCGTGTCCTGTGGAACGGCTTGCCCCTCCCAAGAAGGCTGTTTTGTAAAATAAATTCCGAATCGTTCCTTATTATAATGTAGGCGTCTGATTCTCAGACGCTTATTTATTTTAGAATAGAAAAGCGGTGCTTTTCGCAATGAAAAGTACCGCTTTTCGATAAGTAAAGTACCGCTTTACTCATCGAAAAGCGGTACTTTGACAATGGACGGAGGCTGATTGTAAAGTTTTTTCGCACTCCACATCCCTTCTTAATTATGCACCAGGGTGCCGATTTCCTCACCCTCCATCACTTTCTTCAGGTTACCGACGACGTCCATATTGAAGACGTAGATAGGCAGGTTGTTGTCCTTGCACATGCAGATGGCCGAGAGGTCCATCACCTTAAGGTTGCGGGCAAGCACCTCGTCGTAGGTGATGTCGTGGAACTTCGTGGCGGTGGGGTCTTTCTCGGGGTCAGCGGTGTAAACGCCGTCGACGCGGGTGCCCTTCAGCATCACGTCGGCTTCAATCTCGATGCCGCGAAGTGACGAACCCGTGTCAGTGGTGAAGTAAGGTGAGCCGGTGCCGGCAGAGAAGATGCAGACCTCTCCGCGCTCCATGGCCTCGATGGCGCGCCACTTGGTGTAGAACTCGCCAATGGGCTCCATGCGGATGGCCGTCAGCACACGGTTCTTGACGCCTTCGGCACCGAGGGCTGACGAGAGTGCCAGCGAGTTGATAACCGTGGCGCACATGCCCATCTGGTCGCCTTTGACGCGGTCGAAGCCTTTCTTCGAGCCACTGAGTCCGCGGAAGATGTTGCCGCCGCCAATGACGATGCCAATCTCGATGCCCATGTCGTGGATTTCCTTAATCTGGCGGGCGTAGTCGCCCAGCCGCTCAGGGTCGATGCCGTAGCCCTGATTGCCCATCAGGCTCTCGCCTGAGAGCTTCAGCAGAATTCTTTTGAATCTCATGTTGTTTGTTGTTTTTTGTTATTTGTTGCGGTGATTTGTTGTTGCGGGGTTTCGGGATAACGGGGGTTTCGGGATAACGAGCTTTCGGGATAACGGGATAACGAGCTTTCGGGATAACGTTATAACGGGATTCCGGAATAACGAATCATCGGGATTACGTTATAACGGAATAACGAGAAAAGCTTTATTTCGGGATTTCGGAATGAATTATGAACTGAACTTCCTTGAAGGCATAACGCCGCTGACGGGCCTGGCGGTCCTGGAGCAGGAGGTGGCCATCGTCTTCGACGGTCAGCAGGCGCGCCTCGAACATACCGCCGGCATCACGGAAAGGATGGAATCCATCGCGACGATAAAGCAGGCTGCGATAGCGCTCAGCATCGACCTGGTCGGCCGTGAAGGCCGCTATCACCCGGTTGAGCACTGTCTCGCGGTCGAGTTCACGCTGCGTAATCTGACGCATTGAGACGGGGTTGGGGGCATCACTCAGGAATTGCGTCTGGTTGACATTCAGGCCGACACCGATGACACAATTGCGGATGTACGGTCCCTGCAGCTGACATTCGATGAGGATTCCGCAGAGTTTCCTGTCGTGCCAGTAGATGTCGTTGGGCCACTTGATGCTAAGCCCTTCGCCGACGTCGTGAGAGACGGCATCGACAATGGCCAGTGACACAGCCATCGAGATGCGGAACTGGTCGGCCGCTCTCGTCTCATGCGGATGGATGAGCATCGAGAAGAGCAGGTTCTGGCCGCGTTCGCTCTCCCATGTGTTCGTGCCGCAGCCGCGTCCCGCCGTCTGGAAGTCAGTCCATACGACCACATCGTCCGCCGACTGAAGGTCGCGCACTACCCTATTGGTGGAATCGGCTTCTGGCAGATGAATCACAGCCGGTTTGTCCATGTTTAATTATTTACATCTAATTATTTGCCGCAAAGTTACAACTTTTCTTCGACATTTCAGCCTTTGTCTCAATATTATTTCATAACTTTGCGTCTGACTTCATCTTCTCTGTATTACCCTACTCCCCAACTCCTTGCAAAAAGGACTCGCTAAACTTGAAGAATATGACAACAGAAGAACAGCAAAAAAAAGACGAGCGCTTCATGCGTTTAGCGCTCGACGAAGCCCGGCGGGCCCTGGATAAAGGTGAGGTGCCCATTGGCGCCGTCATCGTGTGCCAGGGTCGCGTGATAGCCCGTGCCCACAACCTGACAGAAACGCTCCACGACGTCACTGCCCATGCCGAGATGCAGGCCATCACGATGGCTGCCAACGAACTGGGCGGCAAATACCTGACGCAATGCACGCTCTACGTCACCGTGGAACCCTGTCCGATGTGCGCCGGCGCCATCGGCTGGGCTCAGTTGCTCCGCATCGTTTACGGCTGTGCTGACGAGAAGCGCGGCTACCGGGAGTATGCGCCCCGGGTGCTCCACCCCAAGACCAACGTCACGGGAGGCATCCTTGAAGAGGAATGCCGCGAGCTGATGCAGTCGTTCTTCCGCGTCCGCAGATAGAACGCTATGGATTCAGCTCACGGCACTCCTCCTGGATGCCTCCGGTGACATTGAACTTATAACGACGGTCAGCGAGGTGTCTTGGCCGTCGGAATATTGTATTCGTAGTTCTGTGAGTCGATGACCCGCTGGCCCTCAGCCACTCCGATGCGCAGCACGATGTTGCCCCTGCGGAGCCCCCGGTCAGCCAGCAGACGGGCGGTATAGCGCACGCCCTGATGAGCCTCGATGCGGTCGACGCTCAGTCCGCGTGAGATGTGGACGTGCCTGTTGCCGGTGGCCTCCTCCACGAGCGGCCGCACATTGCGGATGCTCCTGTCGTTGTGGTTCATCACCTCAAAGACGATGGTCAGTTCCTCGCCACGTGTCAGCATACCGTCACGGCGCGACTCCACAATCTCGATATTACGGATTTCGATACCACTCGCCCCCATGCCGCCACCGAAGTCGATACGGTCGTCGCCGCGTCCATGCGGGTCGTAACCGCTGTCGTACGAGCCGTAGGCTCCGTCGCGCGAGTCATGGCCGCGCTGTGCTTTGCCGCCACGCGCCCCACCGGTGCTACGCCCCTGTTGCTCAGCCTGCTGACGCTCGAACTTACGCTGCTGGCTGCGGTCGACGGCCGACCCGATGGCTGCCCCGGCCACGGCCCCCCCGACGGTGCCGATGATGGAGCCCACCTCATGGCCGCGCCATCCGCCATTGATACCGCCCACAGCCGAGCCAATCACATGGCCAAACTGACTGCCCGTATAGGCGCCGGTGGCCGTATAGGTGCCACAGCTGCTGAGCAGCAGACCAGCACCCAGAATCATCGTCAAAGCTTTCTTCGTCATCATGTTCTTGTCTTGTTTTTATATTGTCACGCTGCAAAGTTAAGCATTTTTTACGAAACGACAAGGGGGGAATCCCGAAAAGTTGATAGGGGAAACCCTCTTTGCCGCGTCTTACGGTCTCGACAGCCGACGCGCCGCACGGGCTGTCCGGCGTGCATCGGCTCCGGCAATATATATAATGTGATGACGCCCGACGAGGTCGCCACGGCTGTAGCTGCGGCGCTCAGCGGAATAGCAGGGATAGAGCAGCGACGTCATCACTGAATTGACGTTGTGGCGGTCGCCGAAGGCCATCGTGCCGCCTCCCTGGAGAACGACGATGCCCAGCTGACCGTCAATACTTACCCAGGAGGCCGCCATGGTTGAGAGCGTGTCGCCGCTGAGCGTGCCGGCTCCCTGTGCCGTGTGCAGCGTGCGGTGCAGCCTGGTGAATTCGTCGCAACTGACGGCCAGCAGTCCTGTCTTGTCGCAGGTCACCGTGACATCGGCCACGGCCCGCACCTCGTCCTGGTAAACCAGTTGTCCGTCAGCGGTGGCATGCAGGGTGAAACGTCTTTCCAGCGTGGAGTCATTCTCGTAGAGCGTGCCGCCGGCGGTCCACTCGGCACCGTCAGTGACGTAGTCGTCCTGTCGGCCCACGAGGGCATTCACCTTGTGGCCCTCCACCTCATAATATCCTATCAGGTTGCCGGTGTTGTGAATCTTGAACGGCACGACGAGGTTAGGATTGGCGTTCGGGGCAATATATCCCGTATAGCTGCGCAGCCCCTTGCTCCAACTGAAGCAACTGAAGGCCTGCGGTGTCAGTGCGCGCACGATGTCCTGACGGGGAATGACGGCCGCGTCGGCATGTCGGCGCTGGAACCGCCGCCATGTCGTCGCCTTCAATTTGGCGGTCGGCCATTGCTCGTGCATCAGCCAGGTCATCATCACGCGGTGGGCCTCAACGCCCATGCGGCGGGGCCCGATGTCGCTGCGCAGCAGCCATGAGCCGTCCGGCGTCGACTGCTGGCGGCGCTGTATCTGTCTGTAGGCCAGTCGCTCCAGCATCAGCGCATCCGCATCACCCAGCAGACAGGCCATCGTCGAATAGCTCGTCAACTGGTCGTAGAGCCATAAGCTCCAGTCGTTGCCGTTGGGCATGGCCAGCTCGCCGTCGGGCAGTGCCAGCCACTTGAGCACGCGGTCCATGACATTCTGGCAGTTGTGTGTCAGGGCGCGGGTGTGCCATCGCTGCGGTTGCGGGCCTTGGAAGAGGCTGAGTGCGAGTGCCGCCTCGCCGAGTTCCTGAATGACCACATTCTGATAGCTGGTGTGGAAATAGTTATGGTTCTGCAGCGTATAGTCGTCGTAGAGGTTAGGCCCTCGGTAAAGGTCGACGACCGTCAGTCCGTCATAGTCCGGGTCGACGACCGTCAGGTTGTCAGCATCAGCGGGGTGGGAATAGCTGTTAATGGCAAAGAGCCTGAGCCGGTCGAACCACTGTGGCGCCAGCGCATCGTCGGGGAACAGTCCCAGCGCGGCAGCCAGCACGCAGGCCTCCCATCCGTTTTCCTCCGCCTTCGTGTCGCCCTGATAGCCCGTCGGCACGTCGCGCTCCAGTTCATACTGACATTCGGCCTTCAGCAGCCTATAGATGCAGTCGCGCTGCCTATCCGTCAGCCGCTCCCACAGGAACCACGCCGAATAGGCCACCGACATGGCCCACAGGGAGCTCTCCCACTGGTGGTCGCCCTTACTGACGGAGCCCCAGTAGCGGCCGTCGGCACAGCGTTTCAGCTGCACGGCCTTATGCGTGCTGTAGGCAAACGTCAGCGAGCGCATGGCCATCGTGTCGAGCTGTTGCCAGCTGATGCCCTGCGGCAGGCTCACCCGGTCCCTGGCGTAGCGGCCGAGGAAGGCACAGACCATCCCGAGGTCGGCATTCGTGCGCACGCCGTCCTCATTGCTCCGCAGCGCCGAATTGGCGCGGAAGGCGCCGCAGGCCTCGCCCCGCTCGTTCGGTTCCTTACAAGGCTGATAGATGTTGACCATGTATTCGCTGAAGCGGGCCAGCATCCCGAGCAGTTCCTGCTGCATCTGCGCATCATCAACAAACGCCCCCTGTCCACGGCCGTGGACAGCGAGCGTTAGTATAAGGGCCACAGCGAGCCCTATGCGTCGAAAGCCATTCATAGTCTTCTGACAGAATACTGTTCAGGCATTCTGCTCCTGGAAATCAAGGTCGGCCTCGACGACGAAGAACACGTCCTGTGCATCAAGCTTCCCCCGATGCTCAGCCTCCGCCTGTTGGCAGACGTGCTGCGCCACCTCATCGATGTCGATGTCAATCTCGTCGCCATCCTGTTCCAGCAGACCGCTCTCGCAATAGTAGTCCACAATGGTGTCGAGCATCCACTGCAACTGTTCGTCGGTCCAGCGCTCCTTCAGTTCCGACGGCAGCTGCTGCCGGATGAACGCCATCTCGCGCTGGTTCTCCTGCTCATCGAGCAGCAGTTCGTCGTCAATGTTTCCCATGTCTCTGTCTGTTTTACGTTCTTACAATGTTAAGCTCTGTCGCGGTTGAGCATTGGCTGCAACCGGTACACACATCGCGTGTCATTACAGCAAAGCCTGCAGCTTCTCCTCGAACTTGTCCTTCGAAGCGGCGCCGACCATCTTGTCGACCACCTCGCCGTTCTTCATAAACACCACCGTCGGGATGTTACGGATGCGGAACTCCATGGCCAAGTCCTCGGCCTCCTCGACGTCGCACTTTCCGACGACCACCTTGCCGTCGTATTTCTCAGCCAGTTCCGAGATGATAGGCGCCACCATGCGGCAGGGGCCGCACCACGTTGCCCAGAAGTCAATCACCAGCGGCAGCTCGCCATTCTTCAGCGTCTCAAAATTCTCGTTTGTTACTTTTACTTCCATAATCGTTCTTTTGTTTATAATTGTTTTTATTCTCGTTGTCAATAGTCGTAAAGCAAAAGTCGTGCCACATACGAAGCTTCCGTCGCTCAGCCCGACTTCCATTGCTTGTTTACCATAGCACGGATGCAAAGTTAAGAAAAATCCCCGAAACGCCAAAACATTTCGGGGGTATTTTTATTTCGCGTCTTATCGCGAGGCGGGAAAGCATTATGATTTTCCTTTATGACTTTTACGGGTCAGTTGATTTTATAGTCTAGGGCCTCGTTCTGTTCGATGAAGTCGATGAGCTGATGTCGCACGTCGACCATAGCGGCCTTCGAGCGGAGCAGCACGTGGCGGCGCCCCTGCGAGTCGCGCAGCTGGAAGAAGAGCTTCGTCTTTCCGGGATGCTCGCGGATAATCTCCGAGAGGTCGGCCACCACCTGGTCGTCAAGCTTGTCGGTGTTCATGGAGATAGTGATGCGGTCGATGGCCTTCTCTTTCACCGTCTGCAGCAGTTCCACGCCCGTCACCTTCAGCTCCTTCTGGTCGGAGTTGTAGAAGCGGGTCCGCATCTTGCCGGTGATGTAGAGAGCGGCGCCCTCGATGAACTTGCCGTTCATCTCGACCCAGTCGTCGCCGAACAGGGCCAGTTCGCCAGAGCCGTTGAAGTCCTCGATGGTGACGAAGCCGCAGGGCTTGTTGTTCTTGGTGAACTTCGAGCGCACGGCAGTCACGATGCCGCCGAGGGTGATGTCATCGCGGTCCTTGAGTGCGGCACCGTTGTCGCCCAGCTCGTCGCAGCGGGTGTTGCAGAGGTTGTTGAGCACAATGCGGTATTCGTCGAGCGGATGGGCTGAGAGATAGATGCCGACGAGGTCGCGCTCCTTGTTCAGCCGTTCGATGTCGCTCCACCGCTCCTCAGTCTTGGGGACGGGTGGCGTGGCTATCTCCACGCTGTCGAAGCCGCCGAAGAGTGAGTTCTGGGCCTCGGCCTTGGCCTGCTGGTACATCTGGCCATAACGCACGAGGGTGTCGAGGAACACCTCGCCCTTGCTGTTCTCGGCGAAATAGGCTTCGCGCCGGATGCCGAAAGAGTCGAAGCCGCCGCTCAGTGCGAGACTTTCGAAGGCTTTGCGGTTGACGCTGGCGAAGGAGACGCGCTGTGCGAAGTCGAAGATGTCCTTATAGGGTCCGTTCTTCTCGCGCTCGTTGATGATGGCCTGCGAGGCACCGTCGCCCATGCCTTTGATGGCCGCCAGTCCGAAGCGTATCTCGCCCTTGGCGTTGACGCCGAACTTCAGGTACGACTCGTTGACGTCGGGCCCCAGCGTGGCGATGCCCAT
>JAEEGL017146116.1_pt1 | contig 10336 bp, 8 predicted proteins | sample 9134231 | NCBI WGS metagenome assembly JAEEGL01 (sample SAMN16246548, study PRJNA631951) | gut metagenome | biome: gut microbiome; feature: rumen; material: fiber-attached | host: Bos | place: Iran: Karaj | collected 2018-10
CGAGTTGACGCCGGCATAGATGCCCTCGCGCCGCGCGCCGGTCTTGATCTCGTCATAGTCGATCACGTCGCCGTTCATGATCGGCACCAGATACATGCCGCCGGCAAAGCCGCAGCCCGCCAGAACAAAGACGACAATCGCCACCGGGGTGAGCTGGCCGCAGACGCACATGGCCGCCGCGCCCGCCGCGAACGAAATGCACATGATCGTGACGCATTTGCGCACGCCCCAGGTGCGGAGCATTTTGATCCAAAGGAGAATGCCGCCGACCGCGCCCAGACCCAGCGCGCCGTAGGCGAACGGCATCGGCGTGTCGAATTCGTCAAAGTAATAGATCACGCCCTGCATCAGAATCGTCTGGATGAAGATGACCGTGAATGACAAAACCTCGAACACCACGAACGAGCGATTCCTGAAGCAGGCGACGACCGAACGGAAGATGTTCATTTCCTCGGTCGATTCGTTCTGCACCTTTTCTTTATAGAAGAACGTGGAAGCGAAGATGACCGCGAACGCCAAAACGCCGATACCGGTCATGATGATGCGGAACTGCGTGGGGTCGGAGCCGACCTCGGGCTTGATGAGCGGGAACACCACCAGCGGCACCGCGAGCGTAATGACGCTGAAGGCAATCTTCCAGATGAAAATGCCGGATCGGGCCTTGTTCGTCACCGCCATGGTGTAGGGCATGACGTAAAGCGACGTGGCGATGGCGGTATAGAACGTGTCGAACAGGAAGAGCGTGACCAGCATCTGGACGAACAGCACGGCCTGGCTTTCGCCGAACGGCCAGCGGAACCAGGTGAAGATGAAGATCAGCGCATAGAACAGCGAGCCGTAGCGGATATAGGGGATCCTGCGGCCGAGCTTCGACTTGGTGCGGTCCGAGATATAGCCGAACAGCGGGTCGTTCACGGCGTTCCAGATGCCGAACAGGATCCAGACGATGGAAGCGAGCCGCTCGTCCATGCCCATGAACTTGGTGAAGAAATAGGTCATGCCGCCGCCCGTGAGCAGCGAATTGAGCGTGCCGCACATGCAGTCGGCAAAGCTGAGCCAGAACTTGCCCGCAACGGGGACTTTTTCTTCGGCGACAGATGCCGGCGCGGTTTGGTTGTCATTCATTTTGCGTTACCTCCTGACGGGTTTCAACTCGGTGTAAAAAGGCGGTCAGAATGCGCAGATAGCGCGCTTCATCGGTCAAAAAGCTCTGCGCGTGGTCCGCGCCGGGGAAGGTGTGGACTTCGCAATAGCCTTTGTTCGCTTCCTTCAGCCTGGAAGCGTGGCTGACGGGAATCAGCCCGTCGTTTTCGCCGTGGATCAGACACAGCGGCACGTCGTTGCCGCGCAGCGCATCGGCCGGCCGGGCGGCAAAGATGCTGACCCGGAACCAGAGGCGGCACATCCATTCGATCGGATAAACCAGAAAGCGCGGCGCGTGGAAGCCCTTGAGCTTGCCTTCAATCACGGAGCGGAAATCGGCATAGCCGCAGTCGAGCACCGCAAAGCGCACCGGCGGCTTTTCCCCGAGGCACAGCGCAGACAGCGCGCTGCCCATCGATTCGCCGTGCAGGCCGAGGAAGATGCCGGCCCCGAAGCGGCTGCAGCAGTCGTCGATCAGCGCGCGCAGGTCGCGGCATTCCGTGACGCCGAAGGCGCAGGGGGCTTTTTTGTTGAGCCCGTGGCCGCGGCTGTCATAGATGATGCAGTTATAGCCGTTGGCGCGGTAGAGGTGCACGTACTTGATGCTGCCGTGGCGGTCGTAGCTGTAGCCGTGTGAAATGATGACGTATTTGTCTGACGGCTGATACGCCCGGATCAGCTCCGCGTGCAGCTCGTAGCCGTCGAAGGACGGCACGGTGTAGTATTCGCTCTCGGTCTCGTCATAGTCGCGCAGATAGCGCATGGCGGCCTCCAGCCGGTAGGTGTCGCGGAACGACGGCCGCGGGGGATAGACGAGATACCTTGCAAGGCAGGCGCAGACGATGAGCACGGCGAGCAGCAAAAACAGAATGACTGCCGCAAGGATGACGGGAATCGGCATAGGCAGGCCTCCTTCTCTTCTATTTTAGCGCAATGCGGAAGGTTTGTCAAACAAAAACGCAGCGGCTTTTTCGGCCGCTGCGTGCGGTTGCCGCCGTTCGGACGGCGCATTAGTCATAAGGCTCCCACGCTTCGTAATAATAGTCTTCCGCGTCGTAATAGTCGAAGAAGTCGTCATAATTGTCGTAATAGAAATCTTCCGGATCCCAGTAGTCATAGACGTCATAGGGGTCATAGGGATAGGTCGTGGCTTTCGGCTTCGTTGTGGTCTGGCGCGCGGTGGTCGGCTGGGTCGTGGTCGTGCGGTTACGATCCGTGTATTCCTCTTCCACAGTTTTGCCCGGGTTCGGAGAAAGCTGCACTTTGCGCGTTGTTGTCGTGTTGCCGTCGATTCTCCATTCGCCGGAAACGGCAGAGTCGCCGGACGATTTTGCCGTTGTGCCGAGCCGTCCGCTGCCGCTGACGGCGTAATCCTGTTTGGTTGTTGCAGGCTTTGTTGTCGTCGGCTTTGCGGTCGGGGCTACCGTCGCCGGCCTGGTCGTCGTTGCGGCCGGTTTCGCTGCGGCCGTTGTCCGGACCGAAGCGGTCGCTGCGGGCGCGGTGTGTTTTGACGCGGAGCAGGCCGCGGCGCAGATGGCGAGCAGCAGCGCCAAAAGGCAGAGCAGGGTGCGTTTCATCGCCTTTCGCCTCCTTTGCGCCTACTATAGCACAACACACGGCGGAAAACAAGAGGGCAAAAAAGCAAAGTCCCAAAAGGCGGACAGCAGAAAAGTTGTCTGCATTCTTGACTTTCGGGGTGCAATGATTGTATAATATACAATACCGTAAAATGGTATATTCTGTTCTATCGCATGCCCAGGAACAACACGGAGGTGAGTCTGCAGGATGGACGGCGACAGTTGCCCGCACGGGCGAAGTACAATTTTATCCCATGCAGACCCGACCTGCAGACGCTGAGCGGCTTTCGCTTCGCCTGTTCGCCGCGCCTGCAAAAACCGAAAGGCCGGTGAAACTATGAATGAAGAGCTGCAGGAATTGATGGAAACCCTCAATTCTCTGGTAGAAGAAAAGAAATACGCCGAGCTGCGCGCGCAGTTCAACGACATGGCGTATGCCGATATCGCCGAGTTCATCATGAGTCTCGACGACGAAAAAACAATCGTTACCGTGTTCCGCATTTTGTCGAAGGATATTTCCGCCGACGTTTTCTCCTATCTGGACGCGGACAGTCAGGAAACCATCGTCCGGATGATCACCGATAAGGAAATCGAACGGCTGATGGACGACCTGTATGTAGACGACGCGGTCGACTTCCTCGAAGAGGTGCCCGCTAATGTGGTGCGCCGCGTGTTGGCCAACACCGACAAGGAGACCCGCGAAATCATCAACCGCTTTCTGGAATACCCCGACAACTCGGCCGGCTCCTCCATGACGATTGAAATGGTTGAACTGCACGACCGGCTGACCGTCGGCGAAGCGATCAAGTCCATCCGCCGCACCGGTGTGGATAAGGAGACGATCTACACCTGCTATGTGATCGACGATAAGCGCAAGCTGGTCGGTACCATCCCGCTGCGGCGCCTGATTCTCAACGACGAGGACACGCCCCTGACCGAGATCATGTCGGACGAAGAACAGCTGATTTATGTGTCCACCATGGACGACCAGGAGGAAGTGGCGTCCATCGCCAAAAAATACGACCTGCTTTCCGTTCCCGTGGTCGATAAGGAGCAGCGGCTGGTCGGCATCATCACCATCGACGACATCGTTGACATCATCGACGAAGAGGCCACGGAAGACTTTGAAAAGATGGCTCTTCTGCGTCCGAGTGAAGATGAATACCTGAAAACCGGCGTGTTCACATTGGCCAAGAACCGTATCGTCTGGCTGCTGGTGCTCATGGTCTCCGCCACCTTCACGGGGCAGATTATTGAGGGCTTTGAAGCAAAGCTTGCAACCATCGCGGGTCTGACGGCCTGCATCCCGATGCTGATGGATACCGGCGGCAACTCCGGCAACCAGGTCAGTACGCTGATCATCCGCGGCCTTGCGCTCGGCGAGATTCAGATCCGCGACTATTTCAAGGTGCTCTGGAAAGAGATCCGCGTGTCGGTCATGGTCGGCGTCGTGCTGGCAATCGCAAACGCGGGGCGCATGCTGCTGCTCAGACTCATCACGGGCGGCGACACGTCGAACGACGTGGTTTTTGTGGTCTGCATGTCGGTGCTTGCGGCGGTCATGGTGGCCAAGATCATCGGCTGCACGCTGCCGATGATCGCAAAGCTGCTCAAATTCGACCCGGCGCTGATGGCCGGTCCCATGATCACCACGATTGTGGACGCGCTTTCGCTGCTGATCTATTTCGGTTTTGCAAATCTGTTTATTCTTTGAGCTTGTTTCCAAACCAAGGAGGTATGCCGATTGGCTAAAAAAGAAAAAACCCCCAGTCCCAAGCGGGAGAAAGGCGCCTTCAAGCGCGGCGCCGCCATGTTCTGGTCGTTCCTCAAGGGCTATCGGATTCTCACGTTCCTGACGCCGTTCACCATTTTGCTGGACGTCTATATTGAACTGCAGCTTCCCAAAATCATGGCGGAGGTCACCGACTATATCATGTATAACGCCGGGACCGACAGCTTTGTGCGCCACGATCTGAATATGCTGCTTCTGAAGATGCTCGGCTATACGCTGATGACGCTGGTTGTCGGCTATTTCACGGCGCGCTTTGTTGCCATCGCCTCCATGGGCTTCGGCGCCAACATGCGTTCCGCCATCTTCAACAAGGTGCAGGATCTTTCGTTCGACAACATCGACCGGTTCAAGATCGGCTCGCTCATCACGCGGACGATCAGCGACACATCGCGGATTCAGGCTTTGTTCAGTACAACGCTTTCCGTGTTTCTCAAGGGCCCGCTGATGCTGGGTATGGCGCTCTACCGCTCGATTGAGATCAGCGCGGATATGTCCAAAATGTTCTACTATGCGGTGCCCGCCATCGTGATTACGCTGGTCGTGCTCGGCGCCATCGCCGTGCCGCTGTTCAAGCAGATGCTCGGCAAAATGGACAAGTTCAACGGCGCGCTGCGCGGCAACATCAGCGGTATCCGGGTGGTCAAGAGCTTTGTGCGCGAAGACTATGAACGCGCCCGGTTTGAAGAGATCAACACCGATGTGGCAAAGGCCCATATCAAGGCGCAAAGTCTCATTATCTACATTTCGCCGGCGATTGCGTTCATTATGTATGCCTGTATGATCTTTGCGCTGCGCCGCGGCAGCACCACGATTATTCTGAACCATTTCAACGGCGTGGAGGGCGCGCTGACCTACGGCAAGCTGACCGCCTTTGTGAGCTATATCAGCCAGGTGCTTTCCTCCCTGATGGTCGTGCTGATGGTCTTCGTATCCATGGTCGTCGCCCGCGCGTCCGTCATTCGTGTGGCGGAAGTCTTTCGTGAGGAACCGACGATCAACGACAACGACGGAGATCCCGCGCTGACAGTGCAAAACGGCGACATCCGTTTTGACCACGTCTCGTTCAAATACAGCGAGGAGGCCGAAGAAAACATCCTGACCGACATCAACCTTTCGGTGAAAAGCGGCGAGATGCTGGGTATCATCGGCGCGACCGGCAGCGCGAAATCCACGCTGGTCAACCTGATTCCGCGCCTCTATGACGTGACGGAGGGTGCGGTTTATGTCGGCGGCGAAAACGTGAAGAACTATACGTTCAGGAACCTGCGCGACGGTGTTTCGGTGGTGCTGCAGCAGACCATGCTGTTTTCCGGCACCATCAAGGACAACATCCGCTGGGGCGATCCGAACGCGACGGACGAACAGATTATCGAAGCCGCCAAGGCCGCGCAGGCCCACGACTTTATTATGGAAAAAGAGAACGGCTATGACACCGAGCTCGGCCAGGGCGGCAACACGGTCTCCGGCGGCCAGCGGCAGCGGCTTTGTCTGGCGCGCGCCTTTGTCAAAAAGCCGAAGGTGCTGATTCTGGACGATACCACCAGCGCCGTCGATACCCAAACCGACGCGAAGATCCGCGCTGTGCTGCGCACCGACGCCTTCAAGGGCATCACCAAAATCATTATTGCCCAGCGCATCACCTCCATCATGGACGCCGACCGGATCATCGTCATGGACAACGGCGTGATCAGCGGCATGGGGTCGCACGAGGAGCTGCTTAAAAGCAACGACATTTATCATGAAATCTTCGTTTCGCAGCAGGAGGGGGTGTTGGCACAATGAACGAACAGAATCTCCATCCCGAAACCGAGCTGGAAACCGAACTGGAAACCGGGCTTGAAACCGAAGCTGCGCTTGAAACCGCGGTGGAGGAAACCGAGGCCGCGCTCGAAGCCGCCGCGTCGGCAGAGGCGGCAAAAGCCGACGCCGAAGCGTCCGTGGCGGAAGAGACCGCCGAAGAAGAACCGAAGAGCCAAAAGAAGCGCCGCGGCAAAAAGAAAAAGAGCGAAGCCGACATGACGCCCGAAGAAAAAGAAGAGGCCGAAAAGAAAAAGCGCAACAAGCCCAAGAATGTGAAGGCGTCCGCCAAGCGTCTGCTGGGCTACATCGCCGAGCATAAGACACGCCTTGTCATTGTGGCAATCTGCGTCATTCTGTCCACGACGGTCAGCGTGCTGGCGGCGCTTTTGATCAAGCCGATCTATGCAGCCATTCAGGGCGTGATTCAGGGCACGATTCCCGAAGCGTCGCAGGCGATCTCCACCATCGGCAAATACCTGATTTTGCTGGCGGTTGCCTATACGCTCAGCTCCGTCTTTTCGCTGTTGTATACGCGCATCATGCTGAACGTCTCGGTCAAGACGGTGACCAAGCTGCGCCGCGATCTGTTCAACCATTTGCAGGGTCTGCCCGTCAGCTGGTTTGACAAGCGCCAGACCGGCGAAATCATGAGCCACTTCACCTCCGACGTCAACCGCGTGAACGACCTGGTTTCCGAATCGTTCCCGACCATCATCTCTTCCACAATCAGCGCCGTGATGACCGTTGTGCTGATGGTGTCGTTCAGTTGGAAAATCACCCTGACGCTGACCTTTGCCGTGGCACTGATGGTGCTGACGGTCATTGTGATCACCAACAAGGTTTCACCGCTCTTCAAAAAGCAGCAAAAGGCGATTGCCGCGTGCAACGGCTATATCGAAGAATACATCATGGGCATCAAGGCCGTCAAGGTGTTTTGCTATGAGGACCGCAGCAAGGCGCGGTTCCGCGAGCTGAACGAGAACTACCGCAAAATCGGCGTCAAGGCCAATATCATCAGCGGCTTCATGGGCCCGATCATGAGCATGATCTCGCGGCTCAACTATGTGCTGGCGATCACGCTCGGTACAATCAGCGTGACCCGCGGCCATATGGACGTGCCCACGCTGACGACCTACCTGAGCTATGCCTCCGGCTACGGCGGCCCGATTGTTTCCATCGCGGGCACCTACAGCGCCATGATTTCGGCGCTGGCCGGCGCGGAACGCATCTTTGAGGTGCTGGATACGCCGTTTGAAACCGACGAGGGCAAGGTGCGCCTGAGCCGCATCATTGCATCCGAGATGGGTTGGGAGGAGACTGAAGACGAAACCGGCGCCCTCGCCTGGAAGATTCCGCAGGACGACGGCACGTTCACCTTCGTTCCGGTCAAGTGCGACGTGGACATCAAGGATGTCAACTTCTCCTATGTGGAGGACAAGCCCGTGCTTAAGCACGTTTCGGCCCACGCAAACAGCGGCGAAAAGCTGGCCTTTGTGGGCTCCACCGGCGCGGGCAAGACGACGATCACCAACCTGATCAACCGCTTCTATGAAATCGAAGACGGTGAGATCACGATTGACGGCATTTCGATCAAGGATATCAAAAAGGACGATCTGCGCCATTCCATGGCCTTCGTGCTGCAGGATTCCAAGCTCTTTGCCGGTACGATCAAGGAGAATATCCGCTACGGCAAGCTGGACGCGACCGACGAAGAAATTGTTGCGGCCGCCAAGCTGGCCAACGCGCATTCGTTCATCAAAAAGATGCCCGAGGGCTATGACACTGAGCTGCGCGCCGACGGCGTGAATATCAGCGCGGGCGAAGCGCAGCTGCTCAACATTGCGCGCGCCGCCATCGCCAACCGGCCGCTGCTGGTGCTCGATGAAGCGACCAGCTCGGTCGATACGCGCACCGAGCGCAAGATTGAGCTCGGCATGGATCAGTTGATGGAGGACAAGACGGTGCTTGTGATTGCCCACCGGCTTTCCACCGTCCGCAATTCCGACGAGATCCTGGTGCTGGAGGACGGCGAAGTGATCGAGCGCGGCAGCCACCGGGAGCTGATCGACCTTGGCCGCAAGTACTATCAGCTGTATACCGGTCTGTATGAAATGACCTGACGAAAAAATACCCTTCACCGCATCCGAGGGTGAAGGGTATCTTGCTTTTCGGTTCAGATCACATGATAGACGAGCTTTCCGTCTTCCAGCGACGCGGTCAGCACGCCGTCTTCCAGCAGGGCCTGCAGGTAGATGCGCACGGTGTAGACCAGCTTGGCGTATTTGTCCATGTCGAGATCGATGCCGAACAACCGGCAGACGGCCGCGAAAAGATCGTCGAACGCCTTGCCGTCGCAGACCGACAGAATCTGCCGCTTGTTTTGCTCCATCGCCGCGGCGTTGCAGCGGCACAGCGCGCCGATGTCCGTCGTTGCCGCCGTGTGGGAGGGGACGAACAGCCTGCCAGGCAGCGTTTCGAGCATCCGCGCCGTGGCGATGCTTTTGTTGATGTCATAGAACAGCGGCAGGCGGTAGCTCTCGTAGGTCGCCGGATCCACAATCGCGTCGCCGAGGAACCAGACGTCGTCGGGTGTTTTGATGCCGACCATGTTGTAGCAGTGGCCCGGCAAAGGCAAAAGCGCAAAGCCCTCGGGCAGCACGTCTTCCGTCAGCTCTTCGGCCTTGGTGCCCAGCTCGCGGAAGAAGAAGTTGCGTTTGCGGTTTGTCGGCACGCCCAGATAATAATAGTTCGGCTCCAGCAGGTTTTCTTCCACAAAGAAGGTTTCGATATGCGGCGCATAGATTTTGCAGCCGTAGGTATCGCGGAAGAATCGGTTGCCGTTGATATGATCAATATGGCAGTGCGTGTTGCAGATCATGCGCACCCGCAGGCCGCGCGCGACAAGCGCCTGATTGAGATCGGATACACTTTTTTTATGGTCGCCGGCGTCAATCAGCACACAGGTGCCGTCGCCGAGATCATAGACGCCGATATTGGAAAAGCATTTGAGATAATAGGTGTTTTCGCCACAGGGAATCAGATGGAACATACGCGGCGCCTCCTTTGGGCTCATTGCTCTTATTGTAGCACACCCGCGTCTGTTTGGCAAGAGAAAGGGAAACGAATCATGAAAGTTGCAATCATCGGGTCGCGCGGCCTGCGCCTTCCGGTGCCGGAAGAGCTGGTGCCGAAAACCACAACGCTGATCCTCTCCGGCGCCGCCAACGGGATTGACCGCATGGCGCGCGCGTTCGCGCTGGAGCACCATATTCCGATTCATGAGGTGCTGCCGGACTATGACCGCTACGGCCGGTCGGCGCCGCTTTGCCGCAACGACGCAATTATTGACGCGGCGGATTATGTGCTGGCCATCTGGGACGGAAAAAGCCGCGGCACGGCCTATGTGATCCGTCGCTGCCGTGCGCTGAAAAAGCCGCTTCGGGTGCTGCGTGTGCGGGTGCAGACGGGTGAAAAAAGATGAACAACCCGTGAACAAAACCGCCCTTGTGCAATATATACAAAGAAGATTCGTCACACTTTTTTAAGTTTTATATCAAGAAGTATTGCAAAAAATGACAGGTTTTGATAGAATAAATATATCGAAAAACCCGGAAGGCGGTCGACCCATTATGGTTTTGCTTGAAGAGCGTATACGCAAGGACGGAAAGCTGTTTCCGGGCAACATTCTGAAGGTGGATTCTTTTTTGAATCACCAGATGGATATCGATCTGCTGAATGAGATCGGCAAAGAATTCCATAGACTATATAACGACTGCGAAGTTAACAAAATTCTGACCATCGAGGCCTCCGGCATCGGGATCGCTTGTATAACTGCGCAGTATTTTCATTGCCCGGTTCTGTTCGCCAAAAAGACCAAGACCAAGAACATCGCCGCGGCGGTCTATAAGACCGAGGTCAAATCCTTTACCCACGGCACGACCTATGATGTGATCGTATCTAAGGAGTTCCTCGGCAAGGGCGACCGCGTGCTGATCATCGACGATTTTCTGGCCGAGGGCAACGC
>JAEEGL010862084.1_pt1 | contig 10335 bp, 6 predicted proteins | sample 9134231 | NCBI WGS metagenome assembly JAEEGL01 (sample SAMN16246548, study PRJNA631951) | gut metagenome | biome: gut microbiome; feature: rumen; material: fiber-attached | host: Bos | place: Iran: Karaj | collected 2018-10
CCCCGCGCGCAGGACGACGCGTTCTTCGAGAAGGACGGACGCATGGAGGCGCGCGGCGCGAAGCGCACGCACGACGGGCTCGGCTACGCGCGCTGCACGTCGTGCCCGGAGACGCGGCGGTGGCTGCGGGACTCCCTCAAGTCGGTATTCTCGCAGGTGCCGGGGCTGGGTGGCGTCTTTACGATCACGATGAGCGAGAACCTCACCAACTGCGCCTCGCGCTGGGGCAAGAACACGTGCCCGCGCTGCAAGGACCGCACGGTCGTCGACATCGTGGCGGAAGTGAACCGTACGATCTGCGAGGGCGTCAAGGCGGGCAACCCGGACGCGGAGGTCGTCTGCTGGGACTGGGGCTGGCCGATGCAAGACCGTCTCGCGATCGCGGAACGTCTGCCGGCGGGCTGCCGCGTGATGACGGTGAGCGAGCGCGGCGTGCCGACGGATCGGGGCGGCGTGAAGTCGACCATCAACGAGTACTCGCTTTCCGCGCCCGGTCCGAGCGCGGCGGCGAAGGAACTGTGGACCGCGGCGAAGGGGCGCGGACTCAAGACGGCCGCGAAGGTGCAGGCCGCCCTCACGTGGGAGATGAGCGCGGTGCCGTACGTGCCGGTGATGGATCTTGTGGCGGAGCATGTGCGCAACCTCGCGGCGTCCGGCGTGGACGGCGTGATGCTCTCGTGGTCGCTCGGCAGCGCGCCGACGCCGAACCTGGCGATCTTCGCGGACTATCGCAAGGGAGAGGGAACCGAGCCCGTCTTGGACCGTCTGGCGGAACGTCTGTACGGGAAGGGCGGCGTGGCGTCCGCGCGCGCGGCGTGGACCGCCTATTCGACTGGATTCCGCGAGTTCCCGTTCCATATCTCCACCGTCTATCGAGGGAACCAGACCGTGGGGCCGGCGAATCCGCTCTACCTGAAGCCGACGGGCTGGTCGGCGTCGATGGTTGGCTATCCCTACGACGACCTGAAGGCCTGGCGGTCGATCTATCCCGAGGACGCGTGGATCGGGCAGATGGAGAAGGTGCGTGACGGATTTATCGCCGGAAACGAGCAGTTCGCCAGTCTGGTCGAATCGCTCTCCGGCGAGAAGCGTGCGGCGGCGGCGCGCGAGCTGGGGCTCTTCCGCGCGATCGAGAACCATTTTAGGTCCGTCGTGGACCAGTCGCGCTTCGTGCAGGCGCGGACGAAAGGCGACACGGCGGCGATGCTCGCCTGCGCGCGGCGCGAGCTGGAGACGGCCAAGCGCCATCTCGCGCTCTTGCGGGCGGACAGCCGCATCGGCTACGAGTGCTCGAACCACTACTACTACCTGCCGCAGGATCTCGTGGAGAAGGTACTCAACTGCCGTGACATCATCGACCGCCTGTCGGCGAAGAAATGATGAGGAAATTACTTCAAACCAACACAAACAAAGGCATAAAAGATGAAGAAACTCATGATGTCGGCACTTGCCGCAGCTGCGGCATGCATCATTGGCGGTTGCGCGAAGGAAGACAATTCGCTCAAGATGATCACGGAGGCGACGTTCCCGCCTTACGAGTTTCTGCGCGGGCAGGAGGTTGCGGGTATCGACGTGGAGATCTGCAAGGCGGTAGCCCAGAAGCTTGGGCGCCCGTTCAAGGCTGAGACGGTGGACTTCGACTCCGTCATCCCTGCCGTCATCTCCGGCAAGGCCGACCTGGCCGCCGCCGGCATCACGATCACCGAGGACCGGAAGAAGAACGTGGACTTCTCCGATCCCTACGTGAAGACGGGCATCGTCGTCATCTACAAGAAGTCCAATCCGTTCAAGGACAAGGACCAGCTCAAGGGCAAGAAGATCGGCGTGCAGAGCGGTACCACGAGCGAGACGTTCGTCACGGACCAGCTCAAGCAGGAGCCTGATCGCTCCAAGTCCCCGGCGGAGGCGGTCGCCGCGCTCAAGGCCCGCCGCGTCGAGTTCGTGATCGCCGACATCGATCCCGCCAAGAACTGCGTGAAGGGTGAGGCCGACCTGGCGCTCTCGGACTTCATCACGTCCGAGGAATACGCGATCGCGATCAGGAAGGGGCAGCCCGAACTTCTTAAGGCCATCAACGAGACCATTGCCGACATCAAGAAGGACGGACGTCTCGCGAAGTGGATCGCGGACTTCACCGCCGAGGCCGACAAGATGAAGGACAAGTGAGCGCCTGATGAAGAAGATCGCCTTTGCGCTGTGCATGACTTTGGCGTCCGCCCCGGCCTTCGGGGCAGAGACGCTGACGATGGCCACGGAGGCGACGTTCCCTCCGTACGAGTTCCTGCGCGGGCAGGAGATCGCGGGCATCGACGTGGAGATCTGCCGCGCGGTGGCCCAGCGTCTCGGCAAGCAGTTCCGCGCCGAGAACATGGACTTCGACTCGGTGATCCCCGCCGTCATCTCCGGCAAGGCCGATTTGGCGGCGGCGGGCATCACGATCACGGAGGACCGCAAGAAGAACGTGGACTTCTCCGTGCCGTACGTGACGACGGGGATTGTCGTCATCTACAAGAAGTCCGACCCGTTCAAGGACGCCTCGCAGCTCAAGGGCAAGAAGATCGGCGTGCAGAGCGGCACCACGAGCGACGCATACGTGCTGGAGCAGCTCAAGCAGGAACCCGAGCGCTACAAGACGTCCGCCGAGGCCTGCGCGGCGCTGATGTCGGGACGCTGCGCGTTCGTAGTCGCCGACATCGATCCCGCGAGGAACTGCGTGAAGGGCGAGGCTTCGCTTGCGATCTCGGACTTCCTGTCGTCGGAGTCGTACGCCGTGGCCGTCGCGAAGGGGCGGCCGGACCTTCTGGCCGCCGTGAACGAGACGATCGCCGCCGTGAAGGCCGACGGGCGGCTCGAGAAGTGGGTGGCCGACTACACGGCGGAGAGCGACAAGCTGAAGGCGACGGCGGAAAGCGCGTCCGCGGCGGAGGCCAAGCCGTCGTGGCTGGCATCCGCGTGGCAGTCGTTCCGCGACGACTTCTATCTCTGCTTCCAGAAGCCCTCCGGCGACGGCACGCCGCGGGGGATGTACCTGGTGCGCGGCCTTCTCGTGACGATCCAGGTGGCGCTTGCGGCCATCGTCCTTGGTCTGCTGATCGGCTTCCTCGTGGCGGTCGTCCGCGCGAGCCATGACAAGTACGGTTATTTCCCGTTCCTGAATTTCTTGGCCAAGGTGTACCTCACGATCGTGCGCGGCACCCCGATGGTCGTGCAGCTGCTCATCACCTACTACATCATCCTGCGGACGGTCGACTCCAAGGTCCTGATCGCGATCCTCGCGTTCGGCATCAACTCGGGCGCCTACCAGGCGGAGATCATCCGTGCAGGCATCGTGTCCATCGACCCGGGGCAGATGGAGGCGGCGCGCGCGTTGGGGCTCGGGTACTGGCGGGCGATGCTGAGGATCATCCTGCCGCAGGCGGTGCGCAACGTGCTGCCGGCGCTGGGCAACGAGTTCATCGTGCTGATGAAGGACACGTCCATCGTCGGCTACATCGCCCTCATCGACCTCGCGAAGGGCGGCGACATCATCCGCTCGCAGACGTATTCCGTGTACCTGCCGTACCTGACGGTGGCGGCGATCTACCTGGTGCTGGTGATGACGTTCACGTGGCTCCTGGGCAAGCTGGAGCGGCATCTGCGCAACACGGGCGCGGATCCAGTGCACAATGACAGCTGAAGAGGGGCACGTCGAAAGTCGAAATGTCGGGCCGGATGTCGGCCGTTGAATGTCGAATGTCGTCACGCAACAGAAAGAAAGGCTGAAGGAAGTAGCATGGGCGAGACACTGCTGAAGATCGAGAACCTGAAAAAGTCGTTCGGGAAGCTGAACGTGCTGAACGGAATCTCCACCGAGATCGCCAAGGGCGAGGTGGTGGTGATGATCGGGCCGTCCGGCGGCGGCAAGTCCACGTTCCTCAGGTGCATGAACCTGCTGGAGCAGCCGACGGAGGGGCACATCTACTTCGACGGCATCGACATCGTGAATGCGAACGAGAAGACGAAGAACCGCGTGCGCTCCGAGATGGGCATGGTTTTCCAGCACTTCAACCTTTTCCCGCACCTGACGATCCTCGACAACATCACGCTTGCGCCGCGGCTCGTGAAGGGCGTGCCGCGCCCCGAGGCCGAGAAGAAGGCGATGGAGCTGCTGGCGCGCGTGGGGCTGCAGGAGAAGGCGAAGGCGTACCCGCAGCAGCTCTCCGGCGGGCAGAAGCAGCGCGTGGCGATCGTGCGCTCGCTCGCGATGGCGCCGAAGGTGATGCTCTTCGACGAGCCGACCTCGGCGCTCGACCCCGAGATGGTGGGCGAGGTGCTGGACGTGATGAAGGACCTCGCGAAGCACGGGATGACGATGGTGGTCGTCACCCACGAGATGCGCTTCGCGCGCGACGTGGCGAGCCGCGTCCTCTTCCTCGAGGGCGGGCGCGTGGCGGCGGAGGGAACGCCGGACGCCATCTTCGGGACGGCGCACAAGGGGCGCCTCGGCGAGTTCCTCGGCAAGGTGCGGGGCGAGCTCAAGGACATTCTTGCGGAAGACGTGGTCACGGAGGAGGAGGTCGCCCGCCTCAAGGAAGTACTCAAGGAGATGCCGGAATGAAGATAAGAATCATGGTGATGACGGCAGCCTTGGCGGCCTGCTGTTCCACGCTGTTCGCCGACGAGGCGAAGAAGGACACGGGACCTGCGCCCATCCCCGTGACGGTGGCGACGGGAGACGCGACGAACCACTACAATCTTGCCGTCATCGCGGACGACGGGGACGTGAAGGGGGCGAAGTCGTATATCGGCGCATACGCCGACAACGTCCAGAACGACAAGTCGTTCAAGGAGAACGAGGCGAAGGCGCTCGCGACGATCCGCACGGAGAACCGCTTTTTCGGCACCTGGTGGGCGATCCTTCCGCCGCTCATCGCGATCTTCCTCGCGCTCGTCACGAAGGAGGTCTATTCGTCCCTCTTCGTGGGCATCGTCACGGGCGGTCTGCTCTATTCCGGCTTCGCGTTCGAGGGGACGATCGTGCACGTGATGAAGGACGGCTTCATAACTTCCGTGGCGGACGCCTACAACATCGGCATTCTCCTCTTCCTCGTGCTGCTGGGCGCGCTCGTCGCGATGATGAACAAGACCGGCGCGTCGGCGGCGTTCGGCCGCTGGGCGCAGACGCACATCAAGTCCAGGATCGGCGCGCAGGTGGCCACCATCGTCCTCGGCATGCTCATCTTCGTGGACGACTACTTCAACTGCCTCACGGTCGGCTCCGTGATGCGTCCCGTCACCGACGCGAAGAAGGTCTCTCGCGCGAAGCTCGCGTACCTCATCGACGCGACGGCCGCGCCGATCTGCATCATCGCGCCGATCTCCTCCTGGGCGGCGGCCGTGGCCGGCTTCGCGAAGGGTGCGGGCGCGGAGAGCGGCTTCTCGCTCTTCGTCAACGCAATCCCCTACAACTTCTACGCCATCCTCACCATCATCGCCATGTTCGCGCTCGCCTTCATGAAGTTCGACTTCGGCCCGATGAAACGCCACGAGGCGGCGTCCGCCGCCGGCGAGCCCGACCTCGGCGCGCTCGAGGGCGCCACGGAGATGCTTTCAAAGAACGACCGCGGCCGGGTGATCGACCTCGTCATCCCCGTCGCGGTCCTCATCGTCTGCTGCATGGTCGGCATGATCTACTCCGGCGGATACTTTGGCGAGGACAACCCCGGATTCGTCAAGGCGTTCTCGGACTCGGACGCCTCGGTCGGCCTCGCGTTCGGCTCGATCGTCGCGATCGTGTTCGCGGTGGCGTTCTACCTCTGCCGCCGCGTGATCTCCTTCAAGGACTGCATGGACGCCTTCCCGGAGGGCTTCAAGGCGATGGTGCCCGCGATCATGATCCTCTGCTGCGCGTGGACGCTCAAGGCCATGACCGACTCCCTCGGGGCGAAAGTGTTCATCTCCGACGTCATCAACGGCCCGGCGGCGAGCCTGGTGAGCTTCCTGCCGGCGATCATCTTCGTCATCGCGATCTTCCTCGCGTTCTCCACGGGCACGAGCTGGGGCACGTTCGGCATTCTTATCCCGATCGTCCTTGCGGCCCTCCCCGGCTCGCCGATGACGATCGTCGCCGTCTCCGCCTGCATGGCGGGCGCCGTGTGCGGCGACCACTGCTCGCCGATCTCGGACACGACGATCATGGCCTCCGCCGGCGCGCAGTGCAACCACATCGTGCACGTCAACACGCAGCTCCCGTACGCGCTCACCGTGGCGGGCGTCTCGTTCGTCGCCTATATCGTCGCGCCGTTCGTCGGCTCGCCGTGGATCGCGCTGCCGATCGCGGTCGTGCTGCTCGTCGCGACGCTTTTCCTCCTGAGGCCCGTTCTTGGAAAAACGGCCTCGTCCGGCGACATTTCGGCCTTGTCTCGCAAGTTTGCGAGGAGCATCAGCGACCGTGCGCTTTCCGCCGCGTTGTCGAGGATGTCCAATTCGATTCTTGCGGACGGGCGCATCGACGAGGCCGAAGCGGAGCAGCTTGCTCAGCTTCTCCAGGGCGTTGAAGGACACGACTCGTTCAAGCAGGCGCTCGCCGCCGCCCTTGCGGACGGCGTCATCACGTCCGAGGAGTCTGCGACGCTTGAAACATTTGTCCGCACCATCACGGGGCGGAAGGCATAAAGGAAAACGACATGAGAAATATACTTCTGGTGTTGGCGGCCGCGTGCGCGGCGGCGACGATGTTCACGGGCTGCGACAAGGCGGCCGAAGGGGGGGCGAAGAAGCTCGTCGTCGGGTTCGACGCCGACTTCCCGCCCTACGGGTTCAAGGACGGGAAGGGGTACAAGGGGTTCGACCTCGACCTCGCGCGCGAGGTCTGCCGCCGGCGCGGCTGGACGTTCGTCGCCAGTCCCATCAACTGGGACGCGAAGGACATGGAGCTCAACTCCGGCTCGATCGACTGCATCTGGAACGGCTTCACGATGCAGGGCCGCGAGGATGACTATACGTGGACGGAGCCGTACGTCGACAACAGCCAGGTCGTGCTCGTGAAGGCTGGCTCGCCGATCAAGGCGCTGAAGGACCTCGCCGGCAAGACCGTGGGCGTGCAGACGGACACTCCCGTGCAGAAGGCTCTCTCCGGAAAAGACGACGGCAACAAGGCCGCCGCGGCCCTCGGCAAGACGTTCAAGAAGCTCGTCGTGCTGCCCAACTACAACAACGCGGCCATGGACCTCGACTCCGGCGCGGTTGACGCCGTGGCGCTCGACGTGGGCGTGGCGCAGAAGAAGATGGCGGACATGCCCGGCAAGTTCGAGCTCCTCAAGGAGATCGTCATGACCGAGACGTACGGCATCGGCTTCAAGAAGGGCAACACGCAGCTCCGCGACGAGGTTCAGGCGTCGCTCAAGGAGATGGCCCAGGACGGCACGATGGCAAAGATCGCCGACCAGTACAAGATCGAGCGCGCCGCGCTGATCCTCAAGTAGGAGTGCCGCCATGCCGTTCGGGGAGATGCTTCTGGAGCTGCTGTCGGGACTGCTCGTCTCGGTGGAGATATTTGTCTTCACGCTTGCGCTCGCGCTGCCGCTCGGGTTGGTGGTGGCGGGCGGGCGCATGGCGAAGAACCCGTTCGTGAGCCACGTGTTCCGACTCTACATCTCCGTGGTGCGCGGCACGCCGCTCATGCTGCAGATCCTCTTCGTGTACTTCGCGCCGTACTACGTGTTCGGCTGCTCGCTCGCGCGCTACCCGCGCCTGCTGGCGACCGTCCTCGCGTTCTCCATGAACTATGCGGCGTACTTCGCGGAGATCTACCGCGGCGGCATCCTCTCCATCGACCGGGGGCAGTGGGAGGCGGCCAAGGCGCTCGGCCTCTCCGCGCCGCGCACCTTCCTGCGCATCATCCTGCCGCAGACGGTCAAGCGCGTGATACCCGCCATCGGCAACGAGGTGATCACGCTCGTCAAGGACACGTCGCTCGCGTTCACGATCGCCGTGACGGAGATGTTCACGCTCGCCAAGCAGCTCGCCTCGGCCAACACCACGATGGCGCCGCTAGTTGCCGCCGGCGTGTTCTACTACATCTTCAACTACCTCGTCGCGTGGGCGATGGAACGGATCGAAAAGAGGCTCTCCTACTACAACTGAATTTGTCGAACAACTGAAATTTGTTAAAGTTCGTGATTGATTTTCGAACGGAATTATCGTAAATTATTTGCCTCACTTTTTGGAAGGACACAAGAACATGAGTAAGAAACTACTAATCGTCGAATCGCCGGCGAAGGCGAAGACGATCGGCAAGTACCTTGGCGCGGACTTCACCGTGAAGTCCTCGGTGGGGCATATACGCGACTTGCCGAAGAAAGGACTGTCGATCAAGATCGCGCCCGACGCCGCCAAGCCGGGCGAATGGACGTTCACGCCGAGCTACGAGGTCTCGCCCGAGAAGAAGAAGGTGGTGGACGAGCTCCGCAAGGCCGCGAAGGCGAGCGACGAGATATTCCTCGCGCCCGATCCCGACCGCGAGGGAGAGGCGATCGCGTGGCATCTGGCCACGGTGCTGGCGGACGTGACGAAGGGCAAGCCCGTCCACCGCGTGACATACAACGAGATCACGAAGAGTGCGGTGCGCGAGGCGGTGTCCCATCCGGGCCAGATCGACCTGGCGCGCGTGGACGCGCAACAGGCGCGGCGCATCCTGGATCGCCTGGTGGGCTTCAAGGTGTCGCCCCTGCTCTGGAAGAACCTGCAGTACGGCTACTCGCTTTCGGCGGGCCGCGTGCAGAGCGTGGCGCTGCGCCTGCTCGTCGAGCGCGAGCGCGAGATCGCCGCGTTCAACCCGACGGCGTATTGGATTTTGGGCGTGGAGGCGTCGAAGGACGGCGAGAAGGCGACGAGCTTCGTCGCGCGGCTCTCGCGCCTCGACGGCGAGAAGCCGGACGTGAAGAGCTCCGAGCAGGCGGTGACGCTGGTGGACGACCTCGACGGCGCGAAGTTGCGCGTCGTCTCGGTGAAGACCCAGCCGAAGACGCGCCATCCCTATCCCCCGTTCACCACCTCCACGCTGCAGCAGGCGGCGTCGAGCGTGTGCGGCTTCTCGCCGCAGAAGACGATGTCGATCGCGCAGAAGCTCTACGAGGCGGGCCTCATCACCTACATGCGAACGGACAGCGTGAACGTGGCGGCGGTGGCGCGCGCGGCGGCGAAGGACCTGATCGCGAGCGAGTTCGGCCCGTCCTACGTGCCGGAGAATCCGAACTTCTACAAGTCCAAGGCCGGCGCGCAGGAGGCGCACGAAGCGATCCGTCCGACGGATGTGGCGCAGAAGCCGGGGATGCCGGAACTCGACTCGGCGGGCGCGAAGCTGTACGACCTCATCTGGCGCCGCTTCGTCGCCTCGCAGATGGCCGAGGCGAAGCTCACGCAGAAGACCGTGGGCATCGAGGCCGAGAAGGACGACTTGCGCCACTCGTACCTATTCACCGCCTCGACGACCGACGTGACGTTCGAGGGCTTTCTCGCCGTCATGAAGCAGTCGTCGAAGAAGTCGAAGGAGGAGGTGGACGAGGATTCCGACGAGGTGAAGTCGTTGCCGCCGCTCGCGGAGGGCGAGTCTCTCATCCCGATGCGCTGGCTCTCGGACCGCAAGGAGACGAAGCCGCCGCCCCGTTATAGCGAGGCCGCGCTCGTGAAGGCGCTGGAGGAGAACGGCGTGGGCCGCCCCTCCACGTACGCGCAGACGATCGAGGTGCTGACGGACCGCCAGTACGCTACGCGCGAGGCGCGCCAGCTCGTTCCGACGCAGCGCGGCATGGACGTCAATGACTGGCTTGTGAAGAAGCTTGAGCCGCTTTTCAACGTGGGCTACACCGCCCAGATGGAGGCCTCCCTCGACACGGTGGAGGAAGGCAAGGAGAAGGGCGACGGGATGCTCTCCGACTTCTACCGCAAGTTCTCGGCCTGGGTGGAGGCTGCGAAGGACCCGCCGCCGCCGACCGAGAAGTTCACCGCGCTCTTCGAGCTTCTGGACCAGGTGAAGAAGTGGAAGGCACCCGTCGGCGAGGGTCGCCGCGTCTACGACGACCACGGGTTCGTGGAGTCCGTGAAGAAGCAGATGGCCGAGACGCCGGACAAGCTCTCCGACCGCCAGCTCCAGGCGCTCGTGAAGCTCGCGATCGCCTACCGCGACCAGATCCCGGACGGCGAGCTGCGCCTCATCGACCTCGGCTACGGCCCGGAGATCGACCGTGTGAAGAACGCCCCGTCGAACGACCTCGTGAAGTGGTGCTTCCTGACGATCGACCGCATCGGCGGCCTCACGAAGAACCCGTTCCTGAACTCCCTGCGCGAGCAGGTCGA
>JAEEGL011892472.1_pt1 | contig 10335 bp, 5 predicted proteins | sample 9134231 | NCBI WGS metagenome assembly JAEEGL01 (sample SAMN16246548, study PRJNA631951) | gut metagenome | biome: gut microbiome; feature: rumen; material: fiber-attached | host: Bos | place: Iran: Karaj | collected 2018-10
ACAAGACGTTAACGTTTTTTGACTCGCATTTTTGAATGTACAGATTGTTGAAGAAAGTGAAATACGTGGAATAAAACAAATATTAAAATGCGGTTTTGACGATCGACTTGAGACGAAAAATAACGGGAAATCTTTTCGGTTTGGCGCGTTGCTCCTTGACTTTTTATTCTGCGGGTGTATTCTTTTACAAATTGCAGTCTTTAGACTGGGGTTGTTGCGTATGCGGTTTCGGTAAGGTATTCCGCTACGTTGGGAAGACGGTAGGTTTAAACTTGCGCTTATTGGCGCCACTTTTTATTTTTTGACCGTAAATCAACAACATTCCAATATTGAAACGATGAGAAACGGCATTATGTAACGTTTTTTGTATTGATTGGCGATTGTTTGATTTGACGGATGCTCATGAAAGCGACGGTATGAGAACTGACGGCAGTATGAAACCTGAAGAAATTTTACGATTAGTCGAGCAGATCCATCTAGAACGAAAGATCGATCGTGAAATCGTTTTTGGCATCATCGAACAGGCTTTGACTCTTGCCGCTCGTAAGCACGGCGACGGCGGCGACGATAGCGTGGTCGACGTTCATATCGATCGTCAGTCTGGCGAAATAAACGCTTATCGTGACAATCTTCCTTTAGCCGCTTCTGAAATTGCCGAACGCATTGGCGCCCAGACCGCGAAACAGGTTATTATTCAAAAGATTCGCGACGCCGAGCGCGACATGATCTACGACGAATATTTTCCTCTTATTGGTCAGATTGTATCTGGAACAGTTCGACGTAACGAGGGAAGGAACAACGTTACCTACGTCGCTCTTACGGACGTCGAAGCTATTCTTCCGTATTCCGAAAAAATTCCGCGCGAGAATTATCGTCCGGAAACCGTGATTAAAGCGCTAGTAATCGACGTTAAAAAAGTCGGAGCGAAGGTAAAGGTTGTTCTGAGTCGTTCTCGTCCGCTCTTTGTGCAACGTCTTTTGGAGCAGGAAATACCTGAGATTTCTGAGAATGTCATTGAGATTGTGAACGTTAGCCGCGAAGCGGGCAGACGCACAAAAGTCGCGGTGGTTTCCAATGATCCTCACATTGATCTTGTGGGGGCGTGCGTCGGCGTAAGAGGGTCCAGAAGTCGCGCGATAACCGACGAACTTGGCGGCGAACGAATCGACGTCGTTCCGTGGACGGCGGATACGGCCGAGTATATTCGCAACGCTTTGAAGCCTGCGATCGTCGACGAGGTTATGTTGTGCACAATGCTCGGACGCGCGATTGTGCTCGTACAACGCGAACAGCGTTCTATCGCAATTGGCCGCGGCGGACAGAACGTTCGGCTTGCAAGTCGCCTGTGCAAATGGGACGTCGACGTTATGAATCGCGACGAGCTGGACCAGATCATTGAAAAGGCGATGAGCGATTTTATGTCGATTGACGGCGTTGACGAAGAATTGGCCGACGCGCTTGTTGGCCAGGGATTTCTTTCTTTCGACGACTTGTCGATTATCGAACCTTCGGATTTGATGAGTCTTGGAAACTTGACGGAAGACCAGGTTGAGTCTATAACTTCCGCTGCGGAGGAGTTAGCTCAGGAGCAGGAAGCTGAGAAAGAACGAGAAAAACAACTGAATGATGAAGAGCGCTCAGAGGAAGATTCTTCAGCGCCTCAGCTGTGAGGTTCTTCCTGACGAGTTTTGGGCCTAGTCGTTGTTTTTGTTTTGCCGTCTTATTCGACGGTTCAAGCGACGATGAAACAAAGTCGAGTTTTGTGTTTGCGTTTTGCGAGTAGCATGAGTTGCTCGATTTCACGGATCTATTTTCATAAGGAGATTCTGTTTCGCTTTATTTGCGGAACTAATCGTTTGAATACAACACACTGGAATGATTGACAGAACGTCGCCGTCGGTTATTGCCGCGCTTTGCGATTGCAGGGCGCTGCGCAGTGTAATTTTGGGGCTTTTGAAGCAGTTTAAAGAGTAGGAAAAGTTGACAATTCGAATTTACTTATTAGCCCAGCAACTCAAAAGAACCACCAAGGAAATTCTCGAAGTTTGTCCGGGGTTAGGCATAACCGGTAAAACGAGCGCTTTGAAGAATTTGTCTTCTGAAGAAGTTGCTCAAATAACGGAATATTTTTCTTCGTTAGACGATAAAGAGGCTAATTCGTCTGAAAAGCCCGAAATGATTGCTCCTACGAGCATCCCTGCGGACGATGAGAAAAAGGTTCGGTCTATTCCGGTCATCAAAACTCGTCGACCGGGCGGTATTTCTCGTATTTTTGGCGTTTCGAACAAGCCTCCCGTTGCTAAAACGACGATTGACTCGAAAGTTGACGAGTCTAAAGTTGAGAAATCGGACGTTGACGCAACGGATTCCGGGAAAAGCGTTCGAGAAAAGGGAAAATCGCAAGACGTCGATCAAGAGAAAAAAGGCGTAACCAATCAAGGAGACGTCGACGTTAAGGTCGGAGCTCCTTCTAAAGCGCGGCAAAAAAAATCGTCGAGCGCTTCTCACGAATCGGAACCAATTGATTCCGGCGAGAAGGTTGAGGCGAAAGATTCTGTTGGTGGGAGTAAAAAGCCACGAAAGAAGGACTCCTCCGGCGACGAGGGCGTTAGTACCGTCGACGAAAAAACAGGCGATTCCAAAGCGGACGAGAATAAGTCTCCTGAAAAGGGGACCGTCGGTTCCAAGTCGGCGACTGACGTTAAAAAGGTTCCGTCGATTCCCCCTGCCATTAATCGTCGAGATCTAAAACGAGGTTCTGGACGCGGACAATCTAAGCCGGCTATTGAACCTCGTCCCGTTAGACCGCTTCCTCCTGTCTACTCTCAGCCTGACAGGACGCAGATTCTCGAAGAGATGAAGCGTCCCCCCGTGATCACGCCTCATGCCGGATCGCGAGTCGCCGTATTAGACGGCAACCAGAAAAAGTCGGGCGCCGGCGCTTCCAGTTCTCGTTCGAACGCGGGGAAGGGAAGCGTCACTATCGGCAGATTAGCTCAATTGCCAGACGCGCCCTCTCGCCCAGTCGCTAAGAAACCCCAGGAACAGGCGGCGCAAAAACCTGTAAGAATTTTAACGCAAGACGTTATTAATCGAGCAAGAGACGCGGGCGTTTCTGTTACGGACGTTTTGAAAACGTCGCAACGATCAGGTCGAGACGGCTCTAAATCGAAAACGGACGGTCTCAAGGTAATTCGCAGAAGTTCTGAAATTGGAACGAGTTCTTCTGGCGATTTTGCCGCGGGCGGATCTCGAAAAGGGAAGAACTATCGTGATCGAGACGTCGACGGACAAGATAATCGAAACAGGAAGAACAGCAATGATTCGAGGCGTTCGCGCAATTCTTTCCAGACGTCCGACGACGACGATTACGGATATGTCGCGAGATCTCGCGGACCGAGACAGCCTAAGAAATCAAATGTTGCCGTAACTCTTGCTCGAGTGAACGACATCGTCATCGAAACGCCATGCACCGTACGAGACTTTTCAGAAGCCACGGGTATCGGCGTCGCCACCGTCATCAAAGAATTGATGAAGATGGGGATGATGAAGACCACCAACCAATCGCTTGATTCTGAAACGATTCAGCTTTTGATATTATCGTTTGAACTCAAAGCGACGGTTAAAGAACAGGCGACTTTGGAGGAGCAGTTTGTCGATACGGCGTTTAATGAGATTGATCCGCCCGAATCGCTTGTTCCTCGCGCTCCGGTCGTAACCTTCCTCGGGCACGTTGATCACGGCAAAACCTCCTTGCTCGACCGCATTTTGCACTTGCACGTTGTTTCAGGCGAGAAAGGCGGCATTACGCAGCATATTCGCGCTTATCGTGTGAACACTGAGAAGGGCGCGGTTACTTTTGTCGACACGCCTGGACATGAAGCGTTTACTGAGATGCGAGCGCGCGGCGCCAACTGCACGGACGTCGCTGTTTTGGTCGTCGCGGCAGACGACGGCGTGATGCCTCAAACGGAGGAAGCGATCAGTCACGCAAAGGCGGCGGGGGTCCCCATTATTATCGCTTTGAACAAGATGGATATTCCGGGCGTTAAGCGAGACAAGGTTATTCAGGAACTTGCCAATAATGATCTCACGCCCAGCGAATGGGGCGGCGACGTAGAAATCGTCGAGACGAGCGCCGTGACCGGCATGGGGATCGACAATCTTCTAGACACTATTTTAACGGTCGCCGAACTTAGCGAGCTCAAGGCTAATCCTAATCGGGCGGCGAACGGCGTGGTTCTTGAAGCTTCGTTGCAGTCGGGCGAAGGCGTCGTATGCAAGGCGCTCGTTCAGAACGGAACTCTACGCAACGGGGACGTTGTCCTTTGCGGCTCGTCTTATGGACGTGTTCGCTCGATGACCGACACCCTTGATTCGCATAAGCGGATTAAAGAAGCGGGGCCCAGCGTCCCAGTGTCGTTGACGGGGCTGGACGTCGCGCCAGAGGCCGGTAGTAAATTTGTCGTTTTAGAAGACGTTTCCATTGCTCGGCAAATTGCGGAAGAACGCGCAAAGAGGGCTCGTGAAATTGAGCTTGCGGGCAGTCCGTCGCACGTTACGCTGGAAAATCTGTTTGAGCGAATGAATTCCGCGAAGTCCCAGCAAACTCTGAACGTGATTATTCGCGCCGACGTTCGCGGTTCTATCGAAGCGATTCGTAAGGAACTGAGCAAACTTGAACATCCGGAAGTCAAAGTCAAGATTCTTCAGGCGACCGTCGGCGGTATTACCGAGGCCGACGTCTATCTTGCCGACGCGTCTGACGCTATTGTCGTTGGCTTTAACGTCGTTCCTGACGAAGGCGCTCGCGCGTTGGCCGAGGCGAAAAAGGTTCAAATTCGTCGTTACGACATTATTTACAAGCTGTCCGAAGATATTAAGGCGGCTCTCGAAGGCATGCTTAAGCCTGTTGAACAGGTTAAAGAACTCGGAAGGGCGTTGGTTAAGCGCACGTTCAATATCAGTCGAGTGGGCGTTATTGCAGGTTGTCGAGTTCTGTACGGCGTAATAGAGCGCGATTGTCAGGTTCGAGTTATTCGCGACAGTCGTATCATAGGCGAGTATGCTCTTGACACGCTTAAGCGTGAAAAAGACGACGCGAAAGAGGTTCGCGAGGGGTACGAGTGCGGTATTAAATTAAAGAATTATAACGACGTTAAAGAAGGCGATATTCTCGAAGCGTATAAGATTGAGGAAATTGCCCGTACCTTCTGACGAACGACGTCGAAATCCAGAGTGAAGAGTTAATTGCGATTTCCCTTCGCTCTTTTGTTTTTTAGATTGTGTTGAGATAAAAAGGGGAATAATGGCCTCTCGAAGAACGTTGAAAGCTGCGGAAGCGATACGAGAAGTCGTCGCGACCTCGATTTTGACCGATTTGAAGGATCCGCGCGTAGAATCCGTAACGATTACGAAAGTTGAGGTTGCGGCGGATATGCGTACTGCGAAAGTATATTTTATGACGCGCGGAAACGAGGCGAGAGAGCGAACCGCTCTTAAGGGATTGCAAAGCGCGGCGGGTTTCCTGCAACAGAAATGCGCGAAGCGTATCGACACGCGTTATACGCCCACGTTGCAGTTCCTTGTTGACGAAGGGGTCAAGAATCTTATTGCAATTACGCAGATTCTCGCCGACGAACATGCAAAGGACGCCCCTTCTGACGTCAATGACAAAGAGGGTGAAGAGGAAACGGTTGACGACGATAATCTCGACTCTGCAAGTTGATTTTTCCTTTTGAGAGGTTCCCAGATATTATATCTTTCTTTTGTTCAAAGGTGAAAGCGGACGATGTGAGGCGGTTTTCTCTTTGTTCAGTTTGTGGGTTGGAAAGAATATAACTTAGTTCGAACGGTGATGAAATGGCTGCGCGTCAAAAAGACGTAAAGACTTTTTTTAAGAAACTTAGAAAACGTTATTCTAATGATCCGGCGGTTTTGTCTCGCGATCGTAAAATCCTCGAACATCTCGTATTTGCGATTTTCCTGGAAAATGCGACGTTTGCGCAAGCTCGCGCGGCGTTTATTGAATTACAACGTTATTTTATCGATTGGAATGAAATTCGCGTTTCAACGGCGAATGAGATTGCTTCTGTAATAGGCAACGTTCCTGATCCCGTGCGTGCCGGGGAGCGATTGCGACGGCTTCTCCAATGGATTTTTGACAACACGTATAAGTTCGAGTTGGAAGACTATCGAGCTAAGGGGCGTGAAGAGGTTCTTGAGTTTTTGAAGACGGTCCCTTTTTCGACCCCGTTCATGAACGATTATGCCGTTTTCTTCGGGTTCGGCGGTTCAAACATTCCGCTTGACGAGAACTGTTTTCGCGTCTTGCGTTTGCTTGGTTATGTTTCCGTAGTCGACGGTAAAGAGGTCGCTCCCTGTCTCGACGGTAGTTTTAAGGAGAACGAAGCTCGTGAGTTCTTTTTCGCGCTTCATGAATTTGCCTTTGAACTAAGCCAGGAAAATACGAAAAAAGAGGCTATGAAGTTTTTATCGGCGTTTGACGCGTCTGTTTCAAAACGCTCTGACAAGCCGCAGGTCGAACCGTCCTTTCCAACTGATCCTCTCGAAATTGCTCGGCTTCTTTCCAAGCGCGAACCTCGTCAAAAGAACAGTATGCCGTCGTCTAGCGAGATGTTAGAATCTGAGATGGACGACGATTACGACGAGAAACGAGACGACGGCCTTTTTGACGACTACGATTCTGATTCTTCTGAAATTGACGAAAAGGACGCGGCTCGAAACGGCGCAAGCGAAGAGGCTTTTATAACGAGTCGTTCAACTTCGTACATCGATAATAGGCCAAGCGCGAAAGAAAAGACGAAGAAGCGGTTATTGGATCTTGAAGCGGCTAGTAGAGAAAAAGCTGATTCTCCCGCCTCGACGAGTACTGAGAAAACAACGAGCTCCAAGGCTTCCAAATCTAAGTCTAAGGCGGTTGTTGAGGCGAAAATCGAAACTGTCGCCGAGAAAGTTCCAGAAATCGGTCCCTCCAAAGGGAAAAAGAAAGATAAAGCGGCGGCTGACGACGTCAAGACTAAGCGGATCGCTAAAGAAAAAGAGATGTTGCCTCTTGAAGAAGCTGTAGCCGTTAAAAAGGGAACGAAGGAAGCGAAGAAAAAAGTTTCAAAGGTTGTTGAAAAGACGAGCAGAAAGGTTGGGGCGGCTACAAAGACAGAGTCTGCGAAAAAAACGAAGACTTCTATAAAGAAGTCGAAAACTTCGGCGGATGAGAAGAGCTCTTCTGTTAGTAGCAAGGCCGTTAGCGGCAAGAGTAGCAAGGTCCCTGTTTCTTCTAGTAAAAAGGTTAAAAAGCCTGTAGTTGAGGATGAAGTTGTTTCAACGAGGGGCAAAAAGACAAAGAAAGAAGAGAAACAGGAGAATTCCAAGGTTTCGAGTTCTGTTCGTTCAAAAGGTAAAAGTTCTGTCGTTGCCGAGAAAAAAACGGTTCAATCTGTAAGTCGTGGCCGTAAAGCAGCGTCAGAACCCCCGGACAAGTCGAACGTCGGCGCAGGTAAAAAAACTGCAAAACGTTCGATAGTGGGCGCTAAAGGACAGAAGAAAAGTAAAGGTAAAAAATAGCTACGGGCGCCGATAGTCGCGTTTTTGACTCGGCCTTGAGATCGTTTTTATCTTTTGTCGCCCTTGTATGACGATAGTGTGTCGATAATTGATAAGCGTTCCATTTAAGGAAACGCTTTTCTTTAATCGAAACTTTCTTGCAGTTGCATACCGACGTCGTAATCGGAAGAAAAACGTCAATCGTTTTGGTCCTTTTGATGAACGACTTCGTAAGACGTGGAACGTTCGTTAAAGATTTGCAAAACGTTTGGCTTACGAATCGTGTTATTTGGTGAAATTAAAAGGACGTCGCTAATCCGAACGCGAGCCGGTTGATTTGCGGTAGTCGCGCGTTGGAACGTTACGATTGTTTGTGTGGCAGCTCCCTTGGGGCGTCAAACCAGCGTTCGGAATAGACGTCATGACAATGTAGTAGATTTGTCGAGGAGAATATAAGATGTCTGGACATTCCCATTGGGCTGGTATTAAGCATAAAAAAGCTCTGGTGGACGCCAAGCGTGGAAAATTGTGGAGTAAACTTGCGAAAGCGATTATTGTCGCTGCGAAGCAAGGCGGCGGAAATCCTGACGAGAACATTCGTCTTCGCGCCGCGATTGACGAGGCCAAAGCTGTCAGTTTACCGAAAGACAATATTACTCGCGCTATTAAACGCGGCACCGGCGAACTTGATCCCGTCGAACTTGAGGAAGTGTTGTATGAAGGTTACGGCGTTGAAGGCGTCGCTGTTATGGCTGCCGGGTTGACTGATAATCGCAACCGTACCGCTCCTGAAATTCGCAAGATTTTCGAAGTTTGCGGCGGTAAAATGGGACAGTCCGGTTGCGTCGGTTGGAACTTCGACCGAAAAGGAGTTATCGAAATAGCCGCCGATGCAAAAGGCGAAGAAGAAATGATGGATCTTGCGATTGAAGCTGGAGCCGACGACGTAGAGTCCAATGAGGAATTCCACAAAATTACCTGTTCGCCGGACGCGTTTGATGAAGTTCTTTCGTTCTTAGATAAGAACGGACTTCACCCGCAACATTCTGAAATTACTTATATTCCTCGCGACACAATTGAGATTAAGGACGTTAATATTGCCCGAAAAGCGATGAAACTTGTAGACGCGCTTGACGAACATGAAGATATCCAAAGCGTTTCCGCTAATTTTGTCGTTCCAGACGAGATTATGGAACAGCTTGAAGAGGAATAAAGTTCCCGAGTTCGGAACGAGCAACGTAATCCTGATCGCGTTGTCGCTTGGCCTCAATTGCGCGTTGTGTTTGCGTCGTTCCTCGTATTGATAATACTTTCAAAACGTTTTTTCGCCGAGAGCCGTCGCTTTCGGCGTTTTTTTTAAGTTTGTGATCAGCGGTTTTAATTGGAGTGGCGATGAATAGATCGAATCGTCGTCAACGCTTGAACGTTAACGCTCCCGTTGTGTCGCTTTTCATTTCAGCCGTTTTCGGCGTTTTGTTAGACGAATGGCTGTCGCCTGGACTCGTCTTCTGGCGCCTTTGTTTTGGCTTTTCGATTATTTGTCTTGTATTTTCTTTTTCTGTTAGAGGCGTTCACTTTCTTTTTCATCATAATGAGATCAATAATAACGTTGGCGATGATTTGATTAGCGTTCAAGATTATCAACGTGATTCTTCTCGACGTCTTGGCTCTTTTGTTTTTAATTTGCGTTCTAAAATTATATACGGCAACGTTTGCTCATGGATTGCCATTGGATCTTTCTTCGGTTATAGACACGACGCTTTTGTTAATTATTACCCAACACGTGAGATAAGTCGTTATATCTCAAAAGAAGGTTCTCCGTATTCATTGGAATTGAAGGTCTGTAATACGCCGTATGTTTATTTGTCAAACGATTTCAGTCGTCCCATAAACGGCAGTTTGTATGTCACACGATTTGTCGCCGACGTTTTGTTTGTGAAAGACGTTGACAAATGGGAACCCCTTACCGGGCGCGTAGCCGTTACGATTGACGGAAAAGCGTCTTTCATTAGGACTGGCGACAGAATTCGAGTCACAGGCCGACTTGCACCTCCAAGAAAAAAAGGCAATCCCAGCGATCTTGATTTAGTTCAATACTATCGTTCCCAACGTATTTTGACGAGTCTTTCCATTACTTCGGTTAACAATGTGGAAGTTGAAGAGGAAGATTCATACCCAACACGAATTGCCGTTGCAAGATTCTTTGAAAGACTTAGAAAAAAGGCTGGATCAATATTGAGCGAACGTTTGTCTCCTCGTAACGCAGCCGTCGCTCGCGGCATGACGCTCGGCTTTCGTAACGACGTCGAGGAACAAACGAACGATTCGTTTCGTAAGACTGGAACGATACACCTGCTTGCTATATCAGGTCTTCATATCGCTCTTGTTGTAGGCGTTTTTGTCTTTGTATTACGTAGCGTCGGCGCGCCGGTAGTCGTCGTATCAATAGCGACCATTGCGTTGACGCTGTTTTATCTGTGTCTTACAGATATGCGCGCGCCTGTCATTCGCGCGTCGATTTTAATTATAACCCTTTGCGTTGGCTCGCTTATTGGACGGCGTGGAACGACTCTAAATACGCTTGCGTTTGCCGCGATTCTTATTATGGCGGCGAATCCCTGCGAATTGTTTCAACTTGGCGCCCAACTTTCCTTTTTGGCTACAGGCGCTTTTCTTTGGTCTGGCGGCATGACTATTCGTGAAAAGGCTGATTCCACTTCTTTTCGTCGCGAATATGTCAGAGAACGTAATCGAGACATGAAGGCGTCTAAA
>JAEEGL012292311.1_pt1 | contig 10335 bp, 9 predicted proteins | sample 9134231 | NCBI WGS metagenome assembly JAEEGL01 (sample SAMN16246548, study PRJNA631951) | gut metagenome | biome: gut microbiome; feature: rumen; material: fiber-attached | host: Bos | place: Iran: Karaj | collected 2018-10
AAATCTTCTATGGCCTCTTCAATCGTATTAAGCAAGGTCACGTTCCTTCAGATAATTTTCGATGTACTTGCCGAGCATGTCGACTTCCACGTTCACGATGGTCCCGGCAACCCAGTTGCGCAGGTTCGTTCGGGCGAGCGTCTCAGGGATGATGCACACGCGGATGGAATCCTCGAACTTCTCGGCCACCGTAAGGCTGATGCCGTTCAAGGAGATGGAACCGCGACGGATAATGTAGCGCTTGAGGTCCGCAGGCATCTTCAGGTCGACTTCCACGCCCGTTTCGCGCGGGGTCACCTTGATAACCTCGGTAATGCAATCCACATGGCCCATCACAAAATGCCCGCCCATAAAGCTATCGGCACGGCACGGAAGTTCCAGATTGACCAGTTTTCCGACTGCAGCCTGCTTGAAGGCGGTATTTTCGACCGTCTGGTGCATCAGACAAAAAGTGGCTTCATCTTCGGTACAAGATTCAATGGAAAGGCACACACCGTCGTTCGCGACGCTGTCGCCCAGTTTGCAATTCTTGAAAAATCCCGGCGACTTGAGGCGCATCGAGAGCGCATCACCTCGAGACTCTATCGAGACGATTTCGCCGGTAGATTGAATAATTCCCGTAAACATACGGGGACAAATGTAGAAAAAGGCGAGAGCCGCGACAACGCAAGTATTGCGTTGGCATGGCCGAGCCGCCCTAGTTTGGCGCGCGGGGCTTACTTTATCCGTCCGAAGCGGTTCTTAAGCCTAGCAAGGCTATCTTCCTCGATAGTATCCTCAGCATCGTCGCCCTTGCGCTTGAACCTGAGGATTTCGAAGTCCTCGAGCATGGCCGAGGCCTGCAGGTAGAGTTCCGGATATTCCGGGTCGTCCTGCTGCATACGCTCCATCTTCGAGAGGATTTCGCGAGCATTTTTGAGTTCGTGGTCCTTCATGAAGCGAGCCTTGAGGAAGGGCCGGAACTTTTCGCGGAGGTCCTTGACCGAGAGGTCAATTTTTTCATTGTCGGTTTGAACCGCGCCGAGCGCGGCAAGCCTTTCGAACAAAGTATTGTTCCGGTCAGGGGAATAGAGCGCGACAATTTTCGAGATAGACTTGTTCCTTGCCATAAGCGCGGCAATGGTATCGCGGGCATGGTCATCGCCCTGACGCATCGCGACCGAGAACTCACGGAGAACATCCCAGAAATTCACGAAGGCTTCGGCCCCGAGCAGCGCCGATTCGTAGGTTGCACGCACCAGGGCAAGGCGAACTACCTCGTCCTCACTGCGGGTCGTCGCGGCTAGGTTCCTGAAGTCGCGGATCTTCTTGCCGCGGGAATACTCGAGGCCCGAAAAACGCACACAACGGTTAGCATCCAAGTTATCCGCAGTGAGCGATTTAAGGACCCACGACTTGAGCGCCGTCTTGAAACCGTCGGAATAGAGGCCTCCCGTCTCGAGCATGTTCAGACGATCAACGATAACCGAAGAATCGGCTTCGGGAGTTTGGGTTTTGGACTGCGCGCGGTCTCCGGTATTAGACTGTGCCCGACCTTCCACGCGCTTGCGGAAGGCCTGCCAGAAGGCGGATTCTGCCGGAGTCATGAGCGCCGACTCGCCCAAGCGCCAGCCAAAGCGCATGTCGCCGAGAGCAAAATCTATACCGAACGTTACAAGAACGGGGCGAACAGCAGCAAAGAGCCGGAAACTCCCCCACTCGGGATTGATTTCGACAGCAAACTTTTCCGCAAAGCCCTGTTTGAATATTCTCGCATGAATCCGCAGATGGTTTTCCTTTTCGGGCGTAACCGTCGGGATGTCGCAATCGAGTTGTTTGATTTCGGAGAATACCTCGTAGAGGCTGAATAGCGGAGCCTTGTGCGGGTTCGCCTTGAGCTTGTCACAGAAGGCGTCGTCAATAAACGTGCGGCGGCCTTCCAGTTGCTTTTTCGCAGCCTTGGGCATCTCGCGGATGACGGATTCCGCCATCCATTCGCGCCACTGGTGAATCGAAAGCGCAAGCGTCGCAGGCGTCACCTGCGGGAGCATGTCGTAAGGCAGGTCAAGCGTGATGCCGTCGCAGTCGCGCATCGCATCAAAAACCATCTCGCCCATCAACATACGGCTAGAACCATCGAGACCTTCGATGCGGAACTGTTCAAGGGATCCGCCGAGAGTGGGCTCCTGCGGTTTTGCAACCTTCTTCTTGTCCCCCTTCGCCAGGGCATCGAAAGCGCGGTTGCTGAAACCCGAATCCGTATAACTTACACCCGTTTCGCTCTGGTCCAGCCAGAACTTCGCATCGAATTTCAAGAACTGGTCCGTATGTTCACGGATGTAGTCCTTGAGCGTCTTGATGGAATTCACCTCATGCGCAATCCGCACGTAATAATCCACCAAGGCATCCTCGCTCGGGGCAAGCCCGAATTGGCGTTTGCGGGCTTCCAATGCGTGCAAATCTTCAACAACGCGCTCGTTGTGCGTCATGAAGGCAAACGGGCGCGCCATCTGACCAAGCACTACGGCCTCGCGCCAGAAAATCTCGGCACATTCATTAGGATTCACACGGGCATAATCCACGCGGTGACCGCGACTAATCACGAGCCCACGGAAGCTCACCTCTTCCACCGCTTCCACGAAGCCGCGTTCCTGGTTCCACGTAGGCGCATACCAGCGGCGCGTGCAGAAGGGTTCCGCCACCTGCATAATCCATTCAGGCTTGATTTCGGCGGCCTTGTTGAGGAAGATACGGCTCGTCTCGCGCACCTCGGCGCTAAAGAGCCATTCTGCGCTCTTGCCGTAAAGGTCACTGCCCGGAAACACGTGCGTCTCGCGCCCGCTCACTAGGCGGTAGCAGCCGTTTTCCAAATCACGCAGCGCAATGCCGCCCAGGAACCCCGAAAGCAAGGCGATGTGCAAATTGTCGCGATGGAAACTGTCAAGCGGGCATACGCGATTCTCAAATTTCACGTCGAGGATGCGTCCGAACTGTTCGTACAAATCAATCCATTCGCGGCACCGCAAAAAATGCAGGCTGCTCTTGTCGCAGAACTTGCGCAACTTGTTCCAGGTTTTGCCATCCCATTCAGCGCAGAAGGCGTTCCACATGCAGATGAACGTGAGGAAATCGCTCTTGTGGCCTGCAAACTTGCGGTGCAGCTGACGAATGCGGGTGCGTTCGGGTTCTTCGCTCGGTACCACACGCGGGTCCTGGATGCTCAAGGCCGAACAAACAATCAATGCGGGCTGCAAAACGCCGGCATCACGCGCCCGCAGGAGCACTGCCGAAAGCGCCACGTCCATCGGGAGGCGAGTCATCTCGCGGCCAAGCTTGGTCACATGTCCGCTGGCGTTATCGGCGGTCAACGCGCCGAGTTCAAAAAGCGTCTTGTACGCGCCGCGAAATGCCGAATGCGGCGGCGACTGCAGGAACGGAAAGTTTTCAAGTTCCAGCCCGAGGCTGCGCAGTTGCAAAACCACGTTCGCGAGATTACTCCGCCGGATTTCCGGCTCCGTAAACTCGTCACGCTTCTCGAAATCCTCGGGAGAATAAAGGCGGATGCAAACACCAGGCTTTACGCGCCCCGCACGCCCTGTGCGCTGCCGGGCACTCGCCTTCGAAATGTCCTCGACGGGCAACCCTTGGATTCGCGATTGCGCGTTATACCGCGAAATGCGGGCCGTACCCGTGTCCACCACGTAGGCGATTCCCGGAATCGTGAGCGACGTTTCCGCAATGTTCGTCGCGAGCACTACGCGGGTCTTTTCCGTATGCTTGAAGATGCGGCGCTGTTCATCGGGGCTCATGCGCCCGTAAAGCGGCAAGATGTCGAAAGTCGCAGAGTCCAGTTCGTGCGCGAGCTCGCCCGCCAAATCCTGGATGTCGCGTTCCGTCGGTAAAAAACAAAGCAGGTGGTCGCGGTGGCGCGTTTCCAGGTCGAGAATCGCATCGCGGGCCTCGTCCAAAAGGCCCGAATCCCCCTTGCCAGAAATATTGAGGTCTGAGGTCGGGTCTTGCGACCCTTTGAGGTATGAGGTCGCGGCCTTGCCGCTATGAGGTAAATAATCTGCGCTTCGCGCACCGAAATAATATTCAACTTCAACGGGGAACGTTCTTCCCTCGGCTTCGAGCACACAGCTGTTGTCGTAAAATTCCTCGAAAAGCTTGGCATCGAGCGTCGCGGAAGCCACAATCAGCTTGAATTCCGGGCGTTCATGCAAAACAGTCTTGAAAATGCCGAGCAGAATGTCGATGTTCAGCGAGCGTTCATGAGCCTCATCAATCACGATGGCCGAATACTGCCTAAAAAGCCTGTCGCGGCGAAATTCCTGCAACAAAATGCCGTCCGTCATCACCTTGATGGGAGCGTCGCTCTGGCCCTGTTCCCAAAAACGGATTTTGGTGCTGACTAGCGTTTCGTCCTTCAGTTCTTCGCGCAAGCGGTCCGCAATGGAAATCGCCGCCAAACGACGCGGCTCCGTCACACCAATTTTGAAAAGGTTATGAGGTCGCGCTTCGCGCTCTGAGGTATGAGCACGGGCTTCGCCCTTTGAGGAATACCACTCCAGCAGGAACTTCGGCAGCTGCGTCGACTTGCCCGAACCGGTGTCCGCCTTGACAATCACCACCTGATGCTTCTCAAGCATCTCAAAGAACTCTTCCCGATGTTCAACGACAGGAAGGTCCGGGTAAGCAATTTTCAAGTTCTCGTAAGACATGCTAGCTATGAGGTATGAGGTGTGAGGTATGAGGTCGGTCGCCTACGGCTCCCTATGAGTTTTAAGTTTGGCGCCTTCGGCGCGATTATTTATCTCAAAGCGAAGCGACCTCATTGCTCGAAGCGACTGTAAGGAGCGTGCTCACTCCTTGATATGTCCGCACTTGTCGCAGGTGAGTTTGTAGCTGTTATCGGGGTCGACGACCATCACGCCGTCGCATTCTGGCACTTCGCACGGGAGTTCCCCCGGCATCACTTCACGGTAAGTTTGCTTTTCCATAGTGGTTAGTGATTAGTGGTTGGTGGTTAGGAAAGTTCTTTTAAATATCTCGCTAAGGCATCTTGCCATGTGGGGAGCGGCTTGAAACCGGCTTCCACGAGCTTGCTCTTGTCCAAACGGCTGTTGAACGGACGCGCCGCCTTGCTGAGGCCGTATTCCGCGGTCGTCACGGGCACAACCTTAGTGCTGTAACCCGCCTGCTTGAAGATTTCGCAGGTAAAATCGTACCAGCTGATGAATCCGCCTTCATTCGTGGCGTGGTAATAGCCGTACTTTTCGGTTTCATTCATATCTATCAGCAGGCGCGAAAGGTCAAGCGTGTACGTCGGCGTGCCAATCTGGTCGTTCACCACGCGCACGGTATCGTGAGTCTTGCCCACATTAAGCATCGTCTTGATGAAATTCTTGCCGTTGAGGCCGAACACCCAAGCGATACGAACGATAAAGTACTTTTCCAAAGTCCCGCTCACGGCAAGTTCGCCTTCAAGCTTGGTCTGACCGTAAACGTTCAAAGGCTTGTAATCCTTGCAATCAGGCTTCCAAGGTTCCATTCCCTGGCCATCAAAAACGTAGTCCGTGCTGATGTAGGTCATCTTGCAGCCGAGTTTTTTGCAGGCATTCGCGATGTTCTGCGTGCCACCCGCGTTCACCGCGCGGACCTTCGCCACGTTCGCATCGTCTTCGGCCAAATCCACAGCAGTCCATGCAGCGCAATGAATCACTGCATCCGGGTTCACTTCAGAAATCACTTTTTCAACAGCAGCAGCATCCGTAATGTCGAGCTGCACGTAGGGCATTGCCGTCACGGCGGAACCGTCGGCAAAACCGCTGTAAGCAGGAGCCATGTCCGAACCCACGCCCGTATGCCCTCGTTTGGCGAGTTCATTCATCACGTCGTGACCCAACTGGCCACCTACACCCGTCACAAAGAATTTCATAGTAAAGCCTCTAGGGAGAATATAGAAAATCTCTCCCTAGCCAAGCACGAATTTCTCAATCACCTCGGCGATTGCCGAATGATTGTTGTCGTTTGCAGTCACGTAATCGGCAATGTCCTTTGCCACCGGAGAAGCGTTCGCCACAGCAACGCCGACACCCGCTGCCTCGATCATGGGGCAATCATTCTCCTCGTCGCCCACCGCAATCGTATCTTCAAGCGGGACCTTGTAATACTCGGCCATGAAGCGTACCGCATCGCCCTTGTTGCTCTGCATGTGCGAAAACTCGAGCATTTCGGGCTTGCTGAACACGTCAAAGAGTTTGCCCGCCGTTGTCTTGCGCATTTCGGCTCGGAAATCCACGAGGCTCGAATGGTCGAACGGCGTAATGATATTCACCTTGATGGGCGGCTTCACCACCACATTGATAAACTCGCCGTAGTATTCGCGGATATCCTTCACAACAACGTAATCCATCTTCATCAGGCGGCAATATGTCTTGAGCTGTTCCGTCTCGTATTCCGAAACCACGAGATCGCCCGAATACGTATGCGCATGCATACCGTAGCGGTGCGCCGCATCCATGATAAATTTAACCTCGTCGACAGGAATGTACCGCGTGAGAATCGCTTTCTCGGTCGCATAATCGTAGATTAGCCCGCCGTTGAAACTCACCAGGAAAAAACCGGGCTTGTCGAAGCCGTACTTTTGCGCCAGTTGCTTTGCGCTCGTGAGCGGACGCCCCGTGCAGAGCACCAACTTGTGCCCGCGAGAAAGCATCGCATCAATAGCGGCCATATCCGCATCGAGGATGCGCTTGTCGTCGGTCAGGAGCGTTCCGTCCAGGTCGGTAAAAAGGAGTTTCATGCGCGAGAATTTAGTAAAAGAAGTGATTCTCCATGCAATTTTTTTCAACTTTAACCCTGTACCAAAGATAAAGTACTTGCGAATCAGCGTAAAATAAGGTATGTTAAGGGGACTCGAGGACCGAGTATTTTTTTGAGGAAAAGATGAAATTCGTTAAAAAACTTAGTTATCTGGGAGTTTGCCTCCTCTTGATTGGATGCGCCCAATCCCTCTCTGTTTCAAACAAAAATACCTTTGCACAAAATAAATCGGGCGTTATAGGCGTTTTCCGCCAGCCTGTCGGCTTTTGCAGTGGAGGTTACCAACAACAGATTATACTCGGCGGCGAAAAAATCATAGTCAAGCCCACATGGACATCTGCCCAAGACAATCTTTTCTCGGCCTACATCGAACCAGGTCAAGCTGAATTCGTCTCGTATCACTATGCATGCGGAATGACCTCGACAACCTTGACTCCCAACTTTAGCAAAGGCATCGTCATTCCCGAAAACGGATTCTGCAAAATCACCATGTCCTTCTTGAAAGGGGACAGCCTATTTTCCAAGAACGACTCCCTGTTGCAGGCTCATTTTATTAAAGAAGGTGTCGCCATTCCCTTTAACGACATCCCCTATTGCGAAACATACTAAAACCTAGATTACATCACGAACAACGTGACGGCAAGGAGCACAAACATGCAGCCGCTGAACCAGGAAAGTATATCTTATAGTGGCTCTTTATGAGCCTAGGAAAAACTTTAATCTGAAAGATTACGCGAATGCTTTGGGATTATAGCTCGAACGGAGATATCTCTCGTTGCTTTCAGGAGAAATTTCACTGATTTTGAGCAGGAAGCCCATTTCATAGCATTTCAGCAATGAATTGTGTACTGGAAGGAAGCAGGAGAGTCCACTCTTCTTCCCATCAACGAGATCTGCATAGCTGAGATAAAGTGTAGGTTTCGCCAGCCCCTTTTCTTTGAGAAATTTTGTTAGTTCTACTTTGTCAGTTTTGTAGTCGCCAGAGAAATCTAGTTTAGAATTTACATTGAAAGTCTCTAGTTCTTCCGGAGAGAATGCAGGCTTCCTTGGAATCAATAGAGTCGTCGTTCCAAAGTTTACCCAGAACATCTTTAGAATAGCTTTGATACTTTCTATGTCGTAGGTACCCTCTTGGAGAGAAACCTGACCGAGGATGTACCGAACGCCATTATGTTCTGATTGGTAATTAATGAGAGGACCAAGGCCACATTGCCAAATGGAGAATAATCCCCACATTTTACGTTTTGCGGCGAAGTTTACAAAAGAACGGCCAAGTTCTAATGTATAATCAGCATAATTCTTAGAGAAATCGCCCGAAAAATCATAGTACTTGAATGTGTTCAAATTGAAAGAATTTCCGTTGCGAGCGTCCTTGCAGAGAATATGTCGATATCCAGATACAACTTCATTATTCTCATCTTTGTCGATACTCACAATATAGTTATACTGATTATCAAAGACATCTTCTACACAAGGTTGATTGAAAGCACTTGCAACTGCTTTCTGAATTTCACCGAAAAGAGCTGGATTATCCATCTTCTTCATATTGAAGACATGGAGAACGTCCTTGAAATTAGTGATCAATTCCATAGTTACATACCTTTTTGTTACGTTTTTCTTACTTTTAAGTTTAATATAACAAAAATATAAGAATTGTCAACAAATTTGCATGCAAAATTTTGTTTAAGTGCTCAGAATGAGATACTCATTTATTACATCACGAACAACGCGATAGCGAGGAGCACGAATACGCAGCCGCTGAACCAGTTGAGGTTGCGGTTTGCCTTGGGGCTATTGAGCAAGAAGTTCTTGACCGTCCCCGCCAAAAAGGCGATGGAGCCGAACACGATGAAGGTCGCCACGACGAATTCCACGCCGAGAATCGCCGACCAGGAATTTTCGGAGGTATATAACCATTTCGGCAGTACCAAGCTGCAAAAAAATTAGTCAAAAAGCCAAAAATCCATCCAATTTTTTTGTTTTTTTCCGTACCAAATCGCTTGTGAAGCCGCATAAATAAAGGTATATTCAATAAATAAAGGTATATTCAGAAAGTACATCTTATTGAGGCACTTTATGAGCCAAGGAAAAACAAAAAAGATGCCATGGGTTATTCAAGCTGATATAGGAATTTTGTACTAATGAGTAAATTTATGATTTGCCTTTTTATGGTCGCGATTTCGTTTGCCGAAGAAAGCGAACTCTCTTCGTTTGCCGAAGAATGCGAACACTCTATACAATCCGAAAAAAATGGATAATCCCCCAGTTAGATGAATCAAAATGCGACGGAGAGTATTTTTTTCGAAATGGTGCGGGGTACATCGTCACATTTTGCATAGAAGACATTAAAAAAGAATGCATATCACAACAAAAAAAGTTATCAATTAACTCTTGCGATATTACAGAAGAGAATTTGTACACGGATTTTTTGAATGAAAAAAAATCAGAAGACATTCTGTTTAATTTGCTAAAGAATGGGCGTTTTTCACTTACTAAAGATGAAAAGAAACTAAAAAGGGCTTTTTGGGCAAAATACAAAATGCATTGTCATCATGGAGGAACTATTGGAGAAGGTGTTTTTTCGGAGGATAATGTTTTTTTATACGAGCAAGTCCTGGATTTAATTTGGTAAAAATGATTATTGGGCTTGCCTATGAGATGATTACATCACGAACAACGCGATAGCGAGGAGCACGAACACGCAGCCACTGAACCAGTTGAGGTTGCGGTTTGCCTTGGGGCTATTGAGCAAGAAGTTCTTGACCGTCCCCGCCAAAAAGGCGATGGAGCCGAAAACGATGAAGGTCGCCACGACGAATTCCACGCCGAGAATCGCCATCTGGAGCGACGGGCTCAGGGCCGAATCCATCCGGACCGCAGGCGGGATGAACGAAAGCGCAAAAAGTACAGCCTTCGGGTTCGTGAGGTTCATGATGATGCCGCGCAAGTAAAGCTTACGCCCAGAAAGAACCGTGTCGGCATTCGTCATTCCACTCTCGTCTTTCGTCTCTCGTCTCTCGTCTAAAATTGTTCCCGCGCGGACCTGGAAGCTCTTGTACGCCAAATACAGCAGGTAGGCGGCCCCGCAGCACTGCAACACAAAGAACGCCACCGGACTTGCCGCGATCAATGCGGAAACGCCCACAATCAGGAGCGTCGTCTGCACGGCAATCCCGGTGCAAAGCCCACAAATCACACAAATGCCGGCGCGCGTCCCATGAGTCGCGCTCTGCGCAAGCACGAACAAGTTGTCCGGCCCCGGCGCGATGGCGACAACTAAAGCGGCAATAAAAAATTCAAACATATTTACAGACTTTTCAAGAAGCTGTCCGCGTCCATCTCGTCCAAGCTCTTTTGCAGCTGGGCCAATGTTTCGTCCGAGATAGAGGACAAGTGGGGTGCGTTACGTTCCGAGGCGCGCTCGTTGGAGGCATCCACCATCTTTTTCAGCGAATCCGCGACATCGCTCACCGAATCGCCATGCTTCATGACGACGTTCAGGACCTTTGTCAGGCGTTTGCGCAAGTGTTC
>JAEEGL012648247.1_pt1 | contig 10335 bp, 11 predicted proteins | sample 9134231 | NCBI WGS metagenome assembly JAEEGL01 (sample SAMN16246548, study PRJNA631951) | gut metagenome | biome: gut microbiome; feature: rumen; material: fiber-attached | host: Bos | place: Iran: Karaj | collected 2018-10
TGTCGAAGTCGCACCTTTCTTACCTTCCCGGTTGACACCTGCCCAGTGCAGTTTCACCGAACCGTCATCTTCCATGGAACATGCACAGCCCGAATAATAGTAATTCAAAGCCAGGAAATCGGAAGTTCCGGAGGCGATCAGTTCCATATCGCCTTCTTCGATCTTCGGCGCCAGACCGTGCTCTTCCAGATAGTGCTGCGCCGCCTTATTGTAGATACCTTTGAAATAAATATCCGTATAGTAGTCGTTCTGCAAAGCCTGCGCATTCTGCGCGGCCATGGCATCTGCCGGCTTGGAAGTCAGCGGATAGATCGGCGCATAACCGAGAGCCGCACCCGCAAGACCGCCCGGGACCAGTTCATGGACCAGATTGCAGGCGATCGCATGAGCCAGATTCATATGGTGATTGATCTGGTAGCGCAGCTGATCATCATCCTGCAGATCTTCCGGGATATAGCACTTCTGCGTCCAGAACTGTACGATGATGGACTGTTCGTTGATCGTTGTCCAGTATTTGACATCGTTTTTGAATTCGTTGATGACGTAGCGGGCATAGTATTCGAAATCCTTCACGATCTGACGGTCCAGCCAGCCGCCGTACTTTTCTACCAGCGCCCACGGGCAGTCATAGTGGTATAAAGTGACGATCGGCTCGATCCCGTTCTCTTTCAACTCGCGAATGAGATCCCGGTAATACCGGATGCCTTTTTCATTGACTTCACCGACGCCGTCGGGGAAGACTCTCGACCAGGCGATGGAGAAGCGATAGCAGGTAAAGCCCATCTCCTTCATCATGGCGATATCTTCCTTGTAGTGATGATACTGGTCGGAAGCGACATCCGCAGTGGCAAAACCGTAGATCCGGTAATTGTCTTTGTTGATCACATCTTGCTGGGACGGTTTCTTGCCGTCTTCATAGGCAGCCCCCTCCACCTGATAGGCGGAAGTCGCCGCACCCCAGAGGAAATCGTTCGGAAAAGCTTTATTCATTCGTTCCATCCTTTCTGAAGACGATCTTCAGAACATCGATCAGTTCCTTGGAAAACGTGAGCTCCGACTTGATCGTCATCAATGTATCCTGTGCATGAGTGAATAACAGAGAGTAATCATATCCCTGGCCGCTCATCTCATTCTGTATGACTTCCGTCTGCGCTTTGTGTGCGGTGACGATATCTTCTTCTGCCTGAGCCATCAGTTCTTCCGCTTTCGCAAAATCACCTTTTTTGGCGAAAGACAAGGCATCGCTTGCCTTCAGCCTGGCGTTGCCGGCGTTCAAGATGATCTGCATGGCAACTTGTATCAAAATATTTTCTTCTGACATGTTCATGACCTCTCTGTTATTTGATTTATTCAGCTTCTTCAGCTAATTTTTCTTTTTCGTACTGTTTGAAGAACGGGAACCATACGGCCGTATAGATCGCCAGCAGGATGATCCACCAAAGGATAGCTCTGATATCCTGTGTGACCATCACGGAGCAGAACGGTGCCGGGATCTGTCCGACCTGGATCATGGTTGAAGGGATCTTTAAGAGACCTGTCGACATGAGGATCCAGACATAGACCGGACCGATGATGCCGTTGAGCCATGCCGGAAGCATCAGGGTCGGATTGAAGACGACCGGTGCACCGAACATGATCGGTTCGTTGATATTGAAGATCGAAGGAGCCAGGAAAACACGGCCGAGCATCTTGACCTGTTTCGACTTCGAGAAGCACATCAGGATATTGAGACCCAGCGTTGCGCAGACACCGCCCATCGTGATGAATGCCAGAGTGAAGAACGCTTCGGACGTGACGATGTTGGTCGCAGGAAGACCTGCAGCTGCATTGGCAATGTTTTCTTCAATGGCGATCATGAAGATCGGGTTGGTGATGGCACCCCAGAACCAGGTGGATACGCCCAAGGTATAGAAGAATGCATGAAGCAGGGAAATGATGATGAAACCCGGGAGCGTCTGTCCGATCTTGACGACAGGCATGAAGATACCGATGATCAGATCGTAGACGTTGATCTTCAGAACTTGCGTAAGGATCATGGAGATACCGAAGACGATGAGGTTCGGCAAAATGGTATTGATCCAGGAAACGACGAAGTCGGGAACACTGGAATCTTTTAAGAAATTCATCTTGCCCCAGAGATGGAAGACGGCGGAAACGAAGACACCGACCAGGATGCCGACGATCATGCCGGAAGGACCAAGATTGCCCATGAAGGCAGAGAGAGAATCCGCGCTTTCGCCGAACGGCATCGCGACCATCAGCAAGACACCTACGGAAGTCAGACCGGCATTGATCAGGTATTCCGGATGTCCGAGTTTTTCCATGCACTGATTGCCGACAACGAAGGCGACGATCAGGTTGATGATGCCGAACGAGTAATTGGAGATCGCTCCGAGATCCGGAAGCGAAGGAATGAAGGAACGGAAGACGCCATAGAAGAAGATGACGGAACCGGTGAGGATATAAGGAATGATCTTCTGCATGGAAGCGGAAACTGCAGCGATCCATGGCTTTGCGAATAATTTTTTGGCGGCCGGAGCGAAACTTTCACTCAGCCAATTCATGAATTTGTTCATATATATTTTCCTTTCTTTTTTGTTTACAATAGTGGTGGAATCTTATTTGAGCGTAGGATTTCCGGACCGGGCTTTGTCCCGGTTTTTTTAACGGTCTTTGACCAAACTGTTTGCCAGGTCGATGATACCGGCGCCATCCAGAGATGCATACATCTTTTCCGGGATGATGTCGACAACAACGTTGTAGGCTGCGGCTTTGTTTCTGAAGTTTTCCAGTTCTCCCGCATAGTGGGGGCCCAGCAGCAGGACATCGATCGAATTCATGTACTCGTTGACTTCCGCGTGGCTTCTGGCTTCAACGGAAACATCCAGTTTGTTTTTCTTGGCATATTTTCTTGCGTTCGATGCCAGGAAACCCGAACTCATACCTGCTCCGCAGCATAACATGACTTTCAGTGTTGCCATCTTGTTTCTCCTTTCGTTTGTTTACACCTTCATTATTCATTTTCTTTTCTTCATTCACAATTTGATTTTTTCCCGGAACGGGGAAGAATACCGTGATGCGGTTTTGCCCCCGACGGGGAAAAGATCGGATGCGTTTGTTCTCTTGTTTTATTTATAATTGGATTGGAATATGATACGCAAAAAAGAAAAGGAACTGATCCGCATCCTGCTTGCTTCCCACGAAAGAATGTCCGGTGCGGCGATCGGCGAAAAGATGCAGATCACTGCCAGATCCGTCAAAAACTACGTCCGGCAGATCAACGACGCCTATAAGCAGAAAGTCGTCCTTTCTTCGCATGAAGGCTATTTTCTCAATCCTCAGATGATCCCGCTGCTGTCTTCCGATCAGAACGAGGAAGAAGTTCCGGAAACTTCAGAAGAGCGTATCGCCTATATCGTCAAACAGATCATTTCATCACCCAATACCGAACTCGATCTGTTCGATCTGGCCGATGAGTTATACATCTCTTATTCCACACTGCGCTCTTTGATCGCCCGCATGAATAAGATCTATGCTTCCTACAACGTCCGATTCACTTCATCGAACGACAAGCTGATGATCCAGGGCAAGGAAAGCGACAAGCGGAAGTTCTTCACCTTCATCATCAATGAGAACGCCTCCTCATCCATCGTTTCCAAAGAGACACTGGAGGCCTACTTCTCCAATATCGACATCAACGTCCTGACTTCGATCATCACATCGACCTTCAAGGAATACGGCTATTATCTCAATGACTTTGCCGCACTCAACCTCCTGCTTCATCTGGCGATCATCATCGACCGTTCCCTTTCCGGAAGCGATCTGAATCAGGGAAACCGCGATCTTGAGATCACAGACGAACACGAAAAACAGTTCATCGAGGTGCTCTTTGCCAAACTGGAAGAGACGTTCGGATTCACTCTGAATCCCTATGAGCAGTACGAGATCTACATGTTGTTCAAAGCCAATGCCAACTATACGCTGGTCACCCTGGAAGATGACCTCAAAGGAGTTGTCGGCACCGACATCATCAAGCTGACCAATTATTATGTCAACAAGATCAACGAACTGTATCTGATCGACCTTTCCTCCGATACATTCAAGACTGCTTTTGCCCTGCATCTGAAGAACCTGATCTTCCGGGCATCTTTAGGCAAATCAACAGTCAACCCGATGCTTGCAAGCATCAAGATCGGCTCCCCGCTGGTCTTTGACATGGCGATCTATGTTGCCATGGACCTGATGGAACGCTATGCCTTGACCATCAACGAAGAAGAAACGGCATTCCTGGCCATCCATATCGGATCGGAGATCGAACGTCAGTCCATCAACCGCGGCAAACTGCCCTGTATCCTGCTTTGTCCGGATTATCTCGACATCCGCAGCCGCATCCTCAATGAACTGCTCATACAGTTCGGCAACCAGATCGACATCGTCCATACCGTCTCTTCGCAAGACGATCTTTCAAAGCTTACGGTAAAAGAAAACATTTCCCTGCTGTTTACGACCATTCCGCTGGCCCTCAATCCGGGATGCAAAGTCATCGAACTCTCACCTTTGAATATCCGCAGGCAATACGAATCCATACAGGATATCATCGATGAACTTTCCCAGGTGAAAAGAAACGAAGAGCTCAAAAGATCCTTCCACAGTTATTTCGAAAAAGATCTCTTCATCTATGAAGAAAACGAAGGAAACAAAGATCCCGTCCTGAAAACTCTATGCGAGAAGATGCGGGAAAAGAATTACGTCCCTGATGACTTTGAAGAACACGTCTACGAGCGTGAACATGCCGCCAGTACCGCCTTCGGCAACATCGCCATCCCGCATTCCGTCAACATGGACGCGATCAAGACCAGTGTTGCCGTCGCCGTCTGCAGCAAAGGCTGCGAGTGGAACGGCAGCAGTGTCGATCTGGTCTTCCTGATCGCCATCAACCGCTCCGACCGCCAGAAATTCCGGGAACTGTACGAATCCTTGATCTCCTTATTCTCGGAAGGCGCCGATCCGCAGAAACTGAAAGACTGTTCGACGTTTGAAAAATTCACGGAAATGATCTTCTCACTCACTTAAAAACGATGTCATGAACATCGTTTTTTAACGGTAGATTCTCTGCACCAGCAGCATATATAAGACCGTGGCCGAAACGATCGTCAGCGACGAAGAATGACGCCACTTCTGAAGCAGGATCGCATAGATGCCTGCCAGGATCTCCGGCATGCAGCTGTAGAGAGAGGAAGTATCGGTATCGCGGAAACAGAAAACCACCAGCATCGCCATCGTGCAGTAGGGAAGCACGCTTCCCAGATACAGGATGAACGGCGGTGTCTTTTTGGAAAACAGAAGAAACGGCGCAAAGCGGATCGCGGCGGTGGTCAATGCCATGACGGCGATCAGAACATAGCTATTCATGGAGGACACCCCGGATCTTTCTTAAGATGAACAACATCGCGATGATCAGGATCATGCACGGCAAAAGGAACCTGTCTCTTCCGAAATACCAAAGGCAGGCGATCGAGATCGCAAAAGATAAAACGACCGGAAGATGGTCCTTGTTCTTCTCCCACTGATCGATGACGATGACCAGGAATAAGACGGTCATCGAAAATTCGATCCCGGTAAGATCGACAGGTAAGATGTTGCCTAAGATGCTTCCCAGGACACAGCCCGTGATCCAGTAGAGATGATCGAAGAGCGAAAGAAAGAAATAATAGTCTTCTCTGCTGAGGCCTTTCATATTCTTGCTGCAGACGATCGAGAAGGTCTCATCGGTCAGAGCGAAGATGTCATAGATCTTATGCCTCTTCAGGACTTTATAACGGCTCAGCATCCCGATGCCGTAGAACAAATGGCGGATATTGACCATCAGCGTCATCAGAAAGACATTGAGATAGCCCGCCGGCAGGGCAAGCAGCTCCACGCCGACATATTGCATCGAACCGGCGTAGATGAAGACCGCCATCAGAAAACTGTGGAGCATGGTAAAGCCCTTGCTTTTCATCAGCACACCGAAACCGATGCCTAAGACGATGTAGCCGGGCATGATCATCAGCGAATCTTTCAACGCTTCCTTGACTGACTTTTTCATTTATCCATATTATAAAGTTTATTTGTAAAAATATTGAAACATTGCCCTTCTTCCATTGATTTTAAGAGTGATCCATATTATATTTTTATTGTTACGCTATGAATGATTATCAGATTTTTACAGATGCGACAGCCGATCTGACGCATGAACTTATCGACGGTCTTCCCGAGGCAAAAGTCTTACAGATGGAGATCCTGATGGACGGAAAGTCTTATACCTACGGTCCGCAGGGAAACATCGATCACGACCTCTTCTATTCGCTGCTCTCTCCGAGCATCGACATCAAGACCTCTTCCATCAATCCGGAAGAGTATCTGAACGCTTTCGAAGAAGTCCTGAAACAAGGGAAAGATGTCTTATATCTGTGCTTCACCTCCGGTCTTTCCGGCACCTACAACACCGCGGCCTTCATCTGCCGCGATCTCAAGGAAAGATATCCCGACCGCAAGATCTACTGCGTGGACACCCTGTGTGCCTCGATCGGCGAAGCTTTCTTCGTCTATGAAGCACTCAAGAGACAGAAAGAGGGATACAGCGTCGATGAGCTCTACGAATGGTGCAGCTACAACCGCCGCCGTGTCGCCCATTGGTTCACGCTGGATGACTTCGACTATCTGATCAAAGGCGGCAGGATCTCACCGGCAGCGGCAGCCATCGGGGCAGCCTTGCAGATCAAACCGCTGCTGTCGGTCGATGAAGACGGAAAGCTCTATGTCCCTGCCAAACTGCGGGGCAGAAAGTCTTCGATCGCCACGCTTCTGAAGAAAGTCGATACCGACTGGAAGAAAGATGTCGATACCAAGATCATCGTCGGCCACGGCAACTGTCCGCAAGAAGCACAGGAGATGAAGGAAAAGATCCTCGCCCGTCATCCGGAAGCCGACGTCACAGTCATGACCATCGGTCCGGTCATCGGTTCCCATACCGGTCCGAGCATCCTGGCCGTCGTATTCTATCAGTAAGATCCGCAATGGATCTTTTTTCGTACCTGCAGGCGGTCCTTCTTCCATGTACAATGAAAGAAAGAAAAAAGGGGGACGATATGAAAACGATCGGATTCATCGGAACGGGATATATGGGCGGTGCTCTGGCGACCGCAGCCGCTAAAAGCGGAACGGACACAAAGATCCTTCTGGCCAACCGCAGTGTCAAAAAGGCACAGGAACTGCAGGAAAAGATCGGCGGCGAAGTCAGCGACAACAAGACGGTGGCCAGGACGGCCGATCTCATCTTCTTAGGCGTCAAGCCGCAGATCCTGCCGGAGATGTATGAGGGCATTAAAGACATATTGAAAGAAAGAACGGATGACTGGATCATCGTCTCGATGGTCGCCGGCAAAGACATCAGGACGCTCAAAGAGATGTTCTTCGTTCATCCGGTCATCCGCATCATGCCCAACATGCCGGTCAGTGTCGGCAGCGGGCTTTCCCTTTATGCCTTCAGCGACGACGTGAAGGAAGAAGACCGTGCCTTCTTCCTGAAGCTCATGGCCGCTTCCGGTACCTTGCTGGAAAGCGAAGAAAAATACATGCCGGCCATCGGCGGTGTCACCGGCTGCGGTCCGGCTTTTGCGGCGATGTTCATCGAAGCCTTGGGCGACGGCGCCGTGCAATGCGGCGTTTCCCGAAAAGACGCCTATATCTATGCGGCCGAGATGATGAAAGGCACCGCGGAACTTTACCTCAAGACCAAGGACCACCCGGGAGCCATCAAAGACTCCGTCTGTTCCCCGGCCGGTCTGACGATCGAAGGCGTCAGGACACTGGAGAAACTCGGTTTCCGTTCCGCCCTCATCGAAGCGCTGATCGCCACGTTTGAAAAACGCGTCTGATAAAACTTATGTTTCCATCCGCTATAATGAAAGCGGAGAACGCTTATGAACAAAAAGATCGGAAAGATGTTCCTGCTGCTGTGCCTCTTCTTTCTTCTTGCCGCCTGCAAGAGCGAAACAGACGAAGAACCGGTCACTGCAGCCGAGGAAACGGAAACAGCAGAAACAACGGAGGAAACGCAGATGAAACTCATGATCGAAGCCAACGGAAACGTGCTTTATGCGGACTTTTTTGAGAACTCTTCAGCGGAAGCGTTCCGAAAGAAACTGGAAGAAGGACCTCTGACTCTCGGATTGCAGGACTACGGGAATTTTGAAAAAGTCGGCGACCTGCCCTGGTCCTTGGAGACCAACGACACGCAGATCACCACGGTCCCGGGTGATGTCATCCTCTATCAGGGAAGGATGATCACCATCTACTACAGTCAAAACAGCTGGAACTTCACCTATCTGGCCCGGATCCCGGATGCCACAAAAGAGAGTCTATTGGAAATACTGGGACAAGGCGATGTGACCGTCACCTTCTCTCTGGCAAAGGAGTAGATCATGAAAAACGTACTTGTCATCTCATCGAGCTTACGCAACGGTTCCAATTCGGAAAAGCTTGCCCGGCAGGCCGCCAAAGGCGCCAACGACGCCGGCAACAAGACGGAGTTCATCACCCTGAAAGACATGGACCTCCGCTTCTGTAAAGGCTGTCTGGCTTGCCAGAAGATCAAGTCCTGTGTCATCAAAGACGACATGGCAAAACTCATCGATAAAGTCAGGAATGCCGATGTGCTCATCTTCGCCTCACCCATCTACTATTACGGGATCACCGGTCAGCTCAAGACCTTTCTGGACCGCTGCAATCCGCTCTATGTCCTGGAACCTTCTTTTGAAGATGTCTATCTGATCACCACATCGGCGGAAGATGACGAAGAAGTCTACGAAAGAGCGGTAGAGTGCCTGGAAGGCTGGATCGACTGCTTCCCGCAGAGCCGCTTCGCCGGTATCCTGTCGGGCGGAGGCATCGATATCCGCAAGATCGAAGATGATCCCGATAAAAAAGACCTGCTGAAACAGGCCTACGAATTGGGAAAGACAGTATAGAAAAAGTTCACCGCATTGCGGTGAACTTTTCATTCGATCATCTTAACTCAATGAATCGACGATGGCTTCGATGGAAGCTTCAATACCTTTGACGACATCCTCTTTGGAAAGAGACGGAGTCTCTTTTTTGTTGACGACCTGTTCATGTAAGAACGGTACGTGCATGAATCCTCCGATCGTGTTCGGGAATTCTTTTTCGATGTAATAGCGTACGCCGTACATCAGATGGTTGCAGACATAGGTACCGGCCGTATTGGAGATCGCAGCCGGGATATTGGCAGCTTTCATGTATCCGACCATCTTCTTGATCGGTAACGTCGAGAAGTATGCAGGAGCGCCGTCAGCGAAGACCGGCTGATCGACAGGCTGGTTGCCTTCGTTATCAGGGATCCTGCCGTCGTCGCAGTTGATCGCAACTCTTTCAGGCGTGATCTCATATCTGCCGCCGGCCTGACCGATGCAGAGCACGACGTCCGGATTTTCCTTCTTCATAGCCTCGTGTACCGTTTCGATCGCCTTGCCGAATACGACAGGCACATAACATTTGACGATCTGTGCGCCTTTGATCTCTTTCTTGACCAGTTTCACCGCTTCCTTAGCCGGATTGATCGTTTCACCGCCGAAAGGTTCAAAGCCTGTAAGTAAGATCTTCATACTTCCTCCTTAACTAGATCAGAATGCGAAAATGTAAAGTAAGACGACATGGACCAGCAGCATGCAGATCGCAAACGGGATCTGGGACTTGATGACCGAGTATTTGTTCTTGGTCTCAAGCAACGCTGCAGGAACGATGTTGAAGTTGGCGGCCATCGGCGTGCACAGCGTGCCGCAATATGCAGCTGTCAGACCTAAAGCACCGACAACGATCGGATCCGCACCTTTGGAAATAAGGAACGGGATACCGACACCGACCATGATGACGGAGAAAGCGGCGAAGCCGTTGCCCATGATCATCGTGAATAAAGCCATGCCTAAGCAGTAGACGAAGCAGGCGATCAGGATGTTGTTCTCAGGAACGACCATCGAAACATAGTGAGAGATCGCATCGCCGACACCGGCAGCCGTGAACAGAGCGCCTAAAGCAGACAGCAGCTGCGGTAAGATACCTGTCGTGGAAACGTTATCCATCAGTCTTGCGCCGTCGACCGCCGCATACTTCGGATCACACTTCGTCAATAAGATCGCAGCACATAAAGCAACGATACCGGAAAGACCGATCGCGTTGTTGGCAGTCAGCCATGAAAGAGCCGGAACTTTTGAACCTAAAGTCGCACCGACAACGGCAACGACAGCGATACATAAAGCCGGAATGAAGATCTTGTAA
>JAEEGL012718268.1_pt1 | contig 10335 bp, 9 predicted proteins | sample 9134231 | NCBI WGS metagenome assembly JAEEGL01 (sample SAMN16246548, study PRJNA631951) | gut metagenome | biome: gut microbiome; feature: rumen; material: fiber-attached | host: Bos | place: Iran: Karaj | collected 2018-10
CATTTTGGACTACCTCCTGTGCTTTACTTTGGTTGGCGAACCGTAGTAATTCTAGCACGGGAGGTTTTTTACTGTAAGCTGAAGCAGCTGTTGTCCCCCTGCATAGCAGGGGGTTTTATAAAAGATGCTACACAATAAAAAGAATAGATAGAAGGTGGTCAGCCTTCTATCTATTCTTTTTTCTTAGGATAAATCTTGTTTTTAAGTCTGTCTTCAAACTCCTCTACAGGCAAGGGCCTGTCGTAGAAGAATCCCTGAATGACATAACATCCAGCCCTATTTATGAAGTTTATCTGATCCTGACGCTCGACACCCTCTGTGACAACTTCCATTCTAAGTCCCTGAGCCATGTGGATGATGTCTCTTAGGATTATCTCATCCTTCCATGAAAATTCGGGAGTATTTATAAATGAGCGGTCAATTTTCAGAGTGTGTACCTGGAATTCTCTAAGAGTCGCCAGAGATGAATAGCCGGCACCGAAATCATCAATAGCTGTCATAATTCCGCGGTCATACAGATTATCAATGAATCTGGCTAGCTCTCCGTGCTCCTGCTCGTCCACAGTCTCAGTGAGCTCAACCTCTATGTACTTTTTATCTATGCCTGAATTGATAATAATGCGGTCAATATTCTCAGCAAGGTCGGGATCCAACAGGTCTTTTCTTGAAAAATTGACTGATATGGTGACAGGTTCAAGGCCCTGTTCCAGCCAACGCTTTATATCCTCGCAGGCTCTCTTCAAAACATAGTAATCCAGCATAACAATCTCACCGTTCTGCTCCAGCGGTGGGATGAAAATTCCGGGCGAAACCATCTGCCCATCATGCTTCCAGCGAACAAGGCCTTCTGCACCAACAAGCATATTGTTTCTGGAATCAACCTTGGGCTGATAGTATACCATGAATTCTTTATTTTGCAGTGCGCTCTGATACTGTTCAAGCACAGTCTTCTGCAAGGCAACTCTTTTTAACATTTCCTCTGTCACACTGACTACAGGAATATGCAGGATGTGCTTTGCATGCTGCAGCGCTATGGATGGTCTGCTTATTGCTTCACCGGGATCTTCAAAATCCTCCTCGATGTCCCACAACCCGATGGTGGACGGAATTTTAACCTTTTCTTCTCTGCCGTCTTTATTAAAGGTAACTTCTATGCCGTTAAGAAGTCTGCAGAATTTTTCCTTTCTTTCCTTGCGGACAAGGGCAACAAAATTGTCTCCGCCAAGGTGTCCCAGCACTTCATCTTCATCAAGAAATTCCTTAACCTTATCGGCAAATTTCACTACAATGTCGTCAGCGGCTGCAATTCCGTACTTTTGATTTACGTTTCCAAAGCCCTTGAGGTTAAAGAAGAAGGCTGTATAATCCTTAATTGTGCCAATAATAATCCTTCCGTGGACCTCATCTATGTATCCACCGGCATTCGGAAGCCCCGTCAGATAATGAACTTTTCTATCCTGGATAATTTTTCTAATGTTATCTGCCATTACGCTCTAACCATTTCCATCTCGTAAGTAACGATATACTCCCCCGATGGATCCTTTTCTTTCCAGTTTTCAATGATCCTTCTTATTACCATATCGCTATTGATTGACTCAGCCTCAAGCAACAGCACCCGTACATGACTCTTACCGTTTTGAGACACCACATCACTTCCTCGCAGTGACTCCCTCACCACGTCGTAGAACTTATCCCCTATTTCCGCAGGAATAGTGTTCTTTTCTGCATCCTCGGGACTTATTGTGAATACAATGTAGTGATTACCAACCTGATAATTGTCCTCGACTCTGCAAAGGAATCTGTAGATCAGTTTAAACTGATCGGCATTTAGGCTGAAAGCGCCGTTTCCCTTACTCCTTTCGCCAAGTATCATCATATCCTGGCCGATATCGGTGGGTACTGAAACCGTTTCCTCCGAAGAACTCTCGGATTCCACAAACAGGCTGTGTCCGTGTTTTCCGTTCTGCTTTACATTATATAACGCTTTATCGGCTTTTTTATATAAAGTTAAAAAATCGGTACCTTCCTCAGGTGCAAGAACTGCACCGACTGACGCCCCAAGGGGAATGTTCATATCTTCTCCCATGAACTCCCTTGCTGACTTTAACAATTCTTCATTTATGTATCTTGTTTTTTCAGCAATAACTTTTTCATCCATGACATTCTGACAGAAGGCGATAAACTCATCACCGCCCATTCTGCCCGCTACATCATTGGCTCTTATTACTGCTCTTATGATCTCAGCAAATCTGATAAGAACCTTGTCTCCCATGCTATGACCATAAATATCATTTACAAGCTTGAAGCTGTCAAGGTCTATCATCATGAGAACGCCGCGAGTATCTCTGCACATAGCGCCAATCTCAGTCTGCGAGGATGATTTATTTAGGAGCCCTGTCATGGGGTCTGTTTCAGCTGCTGCCTTAAGTCCCTTAATCTGCTCCACATTCTTTAAAATGTTTTCAACACGCTTAATAAGCACATCTGCACGGAAGGGTTTTCGAATAAAATCAACGGCTCCCTGCTCGAAGCCTTTTCCTTCTGTCTCCTCATCTTCGTCCGCAGTCATAAACATAACCGGGATGTGCTCCGCATACTGATCCTGCAGTGTATTCTGAAGCTCAAAGCCTGACATTCCGGGCATGTGAAGATCTGTCAGTATCATGTCCGGTCTCTCATGCTTGTACTTCTCAATAGCCTCTGCTCCGGATGTAACACAGATGGTCTCGTAGTGAGGTGCAAGTATGTGCTGCGTCATTCGCAGTGTTATTCTTTCATCATCTACAATCAGAATCTTTTTCATGAAAACCTCACGCATAGTTTTCGTAAATGACAAAATGTTCCTCTCTATATTATACGCGCCGAAAAAAAATTTTTGCGTAGATATACAAAATTTTTAAAATTTTTTATCGTTTTTTTAGTTATTCGATTTTTTCTAACCAGGTTGATTTATTAAAAAATGCAGATATTGATTTTACTCAAATAGCTGCATTTTTTAGAATCCTATATAACGAACCCCACAATTCGGAAATGCTTCAATTTCCGGGCTTGGTTCTGAATATAAACACTACTTCTTAAGCTGGAAGAAATGGGCTAGCTTTTTAGTAGTACCTTTTTTTCCAAGCTTTACATGTGTTGTATCCGAAAGCACGGTGTACCCCTTGATAAAAGCTTCATTCCAGTCAGTCATCTTGTCGTAATCTCCGACATGAGTTCCGCATATGCCTACACAGGCTCTCTTATATGTATCGGGATACTTGATGATTACAGTCTTTACATAAGACACATAATACTGATAGACTGTGCCGTTACTCCAGGCAAGCTTCTGAGGCTTAAAGCCCTTCCATTCTGTCTGTGTCACCGATACGTCATGGTTATTAAGTCCATCCTCAGAGGTCGCGGATGTATCAAGATTTTCCCCTGTCTTCTTATCGACAACAAGGACATCCAGATAATCGATATAATCATGTCCGGCTTCCAACAGCTTTTTCGCTTGCTTCTTGGACAACAATTTGGGTATCTGCACCTGAATGGTCACAACTGCTGTATTTGTTGCAGCCAATTGATTTGCTGTAGAACTCGATCCTGTCTTTTTTGGCGGTGGGAATGTACTCTTTCTATACTTTGTAATTTTAGCATAGAATTTTGTAAGTCCTTTCTTTCCGGGTATTTTTGAATATACCTCTACCCAGTTCCCTTTTCCGAGATTAAAGTTCACGCCATTTCTTGTCAGATCAGAAAAAGTCGCATGAACAGGCAAGGCTGATGCATTACAGGTCAGTACTATGGCAATAAGTAGTCCAAGTAAACCGCGCATTATTCTTTTCATCTCAATCCCCCATTTCTCATCCTTGATTTATTATATCTTTATCTTTACGTGAAAAGTTTTGTACCTCTTTTTGCTTATTGTTATGATTACCTTATCTCCCGGTTGTAATGCTCTATTCAAGCCATATACCTTTGTAGTTTTCTTCTGTTTCTTTGAATATTTTTTCTTTTTATTCTTGGTTAATACCAGTTTTCCATTACTCTTTTTCTTTTTTACTATTATTGTGACTTTAGAACCTTTCAATGTGGTAATGCTTACGAAATTGTTTCCGCTTTGCGCAAGTACCTGTGTCCAGCTTCCTAATGTATAGTTATTAGCTGTAGGAGCTACTGTAATATTTATAGTATACTTCGTTCCTCCTGAACCATACAGGAAAAGATATCGTATATCCCCATATCCACTCACAGTATATTCTGAGGTAGAATTATCCCGCATTACTCTAAGCGCATTTGTATCAAGAGTATAATCGTCAGCATCCGCTATTCTGACATTCATTTTTTTCGTTGCAAATATTTTAATGTTATAAGCATTTCCGGTAGGTACCTGGAATTTAAAGCTGTCTATGTCGTCATCTCTTTCCAAATATCCTGTAGTAGTAACGCCTGCTGTAAGTGTTGTAGCCGTACTGAACTCACCTGTATAATCATCTGAATGGGCAGTAAGATTAATTGAATATTCACCTGTTCCACTTAATCTTATGTAATATCTTTTTCCTTTTAGAAGTCGAGGTATAAATACATCAATCGTGCCTTCGATAGTAGATTCCATACGGCACACTATTTCACTCATATGGCTGCCGCTCAATGTGTAATTACCCTTAACTACATTTAGCTGTTCATCCATAATCTCATAGCTGATGGTTCCTCTCTCATGGAAACCTGTCACTCTCAAAATCAGCCATTCATCGTTAGTCGATGTAGGAGTTGTAAAATAGTACCACACATCGGTACCAGCCTCGATCTCCGGATCATCCTGCCCCGGAATCGTGATTTCCACAGCATTGTACCAATCCTTACCACCCGTGCAGGCACCGGTCATCTTTATACTAAATAACATGAAAAAACAAAAGAATATCCCTAGAATAAGCCTTTTCTTCATGGCAGAAATCCTTTCCCCTAACCAACTTTTGAAACATAAAATCATATTTCTAGAAAATATATCGGATTAATATTTCAAAAATATAAGGGAATAATCCCGGTATGAGAGATTATTTAGGAAAATTTTACATTTAAATACTAAATTCCATTGTATAAAATAACAGCATGTTCATGAAAAGCTTTTTCCATAACCATGCTATATATTTTTATCATGATGCTTCGTCAATCTCATTCTGATAAAACGCTTGTATTTTATTTATGTATTTATCATTTCCAGATAAGTAGATAGGTCTTATATAATAGCTATCCTTATTAGTCTCAATAGTAAAATATGCTGATACTGCTGACTTTCCATAATCAAAAGAAAACTTTGTCCTATTTAAAATAGTCAATGGCAAAATCATATTAAATGAATATCTCTTTGCCTTAATTACAGGAACAAGCATATTATAAAAAGTAATCATATTTCCCTCATCATCTTCTATATCAAAATGAGGCACATTCCATATAGGCACATCCAAAAGCGGTTCTTTTCCTAACCCATGAATTATTGTCATCTTTTCCGTTCTAAATGCACTGGGAAAACGTAATTGTAAAAATTCCTCCCCCATAAACCAGACAGGAACATTCGCTCCTGTATCAATCATACAGGATATATCATCACCACTTTCTGTTTTAATATATATAACTGCTTTATCATCTCGATCTATTTCAAAGCTCAGTCTTTTGTTGCCAACTCGCATAAAATATTAGCACCTTCCAATTCTGTTGTTCTTCTCCATGTAAACTGTATTCCCGCAGCCTTAAGTTCTAATTCTGCATCATACATTTCACTCTCATCGCACACCTTTATAGGAATAGCCGCCAATATCCTCGAGCCTTCTTTCTCTGTCTCAGTAAGCGCTACCCACTTATCAGGATATTTTTCTTGTATTTCTTTCCAGCTCATTAGATTACCTGTCATTAGAAGTCACCTCCTAACTGATACATTCCTTACTTTTTCATTATACCACCATTACACTTCCAATACCTGTGCCACAATCTCTCTGCGTCTGTCGCGAAGTAGCAGTAACTTATTGTATTTGTAGTACTCCTCAGAGCCTTCGTTCTGTATGAAGTTCAGGCTGTAATGACCTGCATCGAGTCTTGTAAGGAACAGAACCATCTCCTGCTCCTCCCCGTAAATCTGTTGAAGGAAGGAGAAGCAATTTGCCAAGTGTACCCCTGTATTTTCAGCGGATTCTCTTCTCTTCTGTTCTCTGTTTGCGAACCAGGATTTGATAAGTTCTCTGTTTTCCTCCATCTCAGAACCTGCAAGCTCCCTGCCAAGGTTCTCAAGAGCCTGAATTTCTCTCTTAAGGACAATTTCCGATGACTTGTCCATGAGATGTTCACCGGCCTTCTTTTCATAATCATCACGCATATTCTTAATGCGAAGCTGAAGCCTCTTATAGATGGATGGCTCCTCTGAAAAGACATTACCCTTAACTATGTCAGTAATCTCCTTCTGCAGCTTTTTCTGTACGGTCAGTTCTCCGTCATATGCCTTGAATTCCTGATTAAGTCTGTCTATCAGAAGGTTTATTATGCTGAGCTTCTCATCAAAAGGAGCCTTGCGGAGCTTATCTCTTTCTTCAGGGACGCTGCCTTTAAGAATCTCATCAATGTTATAGACATCCTCATACTTGTGATAGAGGGCATAATACATTGCAAAATCTCTTGCAACCTCAGGTTCCTGCAGATACTGACTGGTCACCTTTTCATCAACATCGATTCCAAGTCTCTCATAGGCCCTGATAAGCTGTGAAAGGTCCTCCCAGCCTCTGGCTGTGACAAAGCGCTTACCCTGGATGTCATTTTTTATCCTGTAAAAATTGTCCTTGTGAATATCGAGATAAGCAAGGATTGAACCATGAATTCCGTTTACATCCGCATATTCCTTAAACGCTTCCAGATCCTCTTCAATATCGATTCTCTTAACACGGTCCAGGGTAACTATGTCAAAATCTCTTACAGCCTTGTTGTACTGAGGCGGATTTCCTGCAGTTACAATGATGAAGCCTTCCGGAACTCTGTGCGCGCCAAAGGTCTTGTACTGAAGGAACTGCAACATCGTGGGCACAAGGGTCTCAGAAACACAGTTGATCTCATCAAGGAAGAGTATTCCATCCTTAACACCTGTCTGATTGATTTTGTCGTAAACCGAGGCAATTATCTCACTCATGGTGTACTCGGTTACAGAGGTCTCTTTTCCCCCGTATTCCTTTTTGGATATGAAAGGAAGACCTATCGCACTCTGCCTTGTGTGATGGGTTATGGTATAGGAAACCAGATTGACCGACAGCTCCTCTGCCACCTGCTCCATGATTGCGGTTTTACCGATTCCCGGAGGTCCGATGAGAAGAATCGGGCGCTGTTTCTGTACGGGAATTAGGTAGTTCCCCATCTCGTCCTTCTCGCGATATGCCTTGATTGTGTTTATAATTTCCTGTTTTGCCTGTTTTATGTTCATTCGTTTCCTTCCTCTGTTTCCCCTCATCCGGCACTGCGTGCCACCTTCCCCCCGAGGGGAAGGCAAAATGGGGATATCATTCTCTATAAATTTCTAATATGGATGTCATTCTAAATAATTTCATATGTAAAGTTGTATTGCCCAGTTTGGCATTTTGTCTGCGCCGGTTTCCTTATCTGCCGGATATACAAATGCCGTGTCATAGTCCGTTGGATTCTCCGGGTAATCCCCGAATCCATCCGTGAAGTACATGAGACCTCGCAGGTGCTTTAGCTCGCCTTTTCTCCTAAGATCATCAACATATGAAAATACCGGTCTGAAGTCTGTGCCATACCCACCGGAAATCTCAAACCTGTCTGCGTAATGCTCCATATCCTCGGGATGATTTATCATAATGTCGTTCTGTATCTTATTGTCGCACTCGATTATATGAACGTGTATCTCCCTGAAGAAATTCTCGCTCTGTCTGAGGATTCCGGCAGTTTCATTAAGAAATGTCTGTACCAGCTCCTCTGAGCAGGAGGCCGATGTGTCAATGGCTATAACCAGTTCGTCCACTTTATGTGTCTCACTATACTCATTCTCCTCTATCAGAGGCATATTCCCATATATTTCCATGCCGTAATTGTATAGTCCATAATCAAAGGAATCAGGATCTATGCGTATCTCCTCTCGCACAACGGCTATCTGATTAAGGAAATCGGTATAGTAGGTCTTATCCTGTGTATCTGCCTTCAGATAAAACTTAAGACTTCCGGTCTCTGTGCTCTTTTCATCACCAAGACTTGCGATATCACTTTTTATGCGCTTTGCGGTGTTCTTCCAGGCATCCTCTATCTCCTTTTTATTTGCCCTTCTAAGCCGCATCTGCATCTGCATGTCGATGTCGGGCTTATCTTCCTTCTGTGGTTCCTCGTCCTGATTCTCCAATCTGTCCCAGAAACCGTGATCATCCAATTTAAACTCACGCACCAGGCGGTTCCAGATATCCTCTGTGATGAGATTTATATCATCTTTTTCGGGTTGATATTTCTTCCACTCACAATGCCGCTCGAGAAAGCTGTATACTTTCTCAGCTGTAAGCACCTTTATTTCTTCCGAAAGCTTCCCATACCAGCGCTCCCGCAAATCAGAGCTCACTCTGTAGATACACTGATAATCCATCGAATCAAGGATACTCTCAACCGCTATGTCGCAGGCAAGGTCCCACAATTCTCCATCAGGATACTCTGAGGCCCTGTACATATGCCTGAACATGCAGTGCATCAGCATATGAAGGTAGGTTCTGTTAAGCTTATTCGGATCCTCAACATAGGTCTTGAAAACGTAATTTGGATTGTAAAGTACACTGACCGCATCGGTACCGACAGATGTGGTAGACATGTCACGTTTTATTTCCAGCATGGAAAGAGCGGGTGCCATAAACCTCATCGATAAAAGAAGCTCCGTCTTTACACTGTTCCATATTTGATTTCCTAATTTTTCTGCTTGGTTACTTTTTTCCATATCAAAAATCCAACTCCAGGATTCCGGCTCCTTTTCCTTTTATGACACTGTTGTCATTCTCTTTTTTCACACTACTGTCACCGGTAGTCTCATTTCTGTCATTTTCTGCGTAGTTCATCAGCATACTAACTATTGCGGTGATACCTCTGTCAGCAGCTATATGTGCTAATTCTCCAGCCTCACCTTTATCAAGAAGTCCTCTGTCCAGATAAAACGCTATATGCTCCTCTGCATTTCGAAAATAGTCATAAAAAGTTCCTATCGGATCTGTCGCTTTTAAATCCAATTCTTTGACTACTTTGGTCAAGCTCTTGAGTGCATGTCCGCAAAGCCACTTTTCATAAGCTACACGTGCCTCCTCTGAGAGTTCGTAGGGCTTAAGGAGCCTTGCCATCGCAATCATCTCCGCTGTGCCCTTATCATCAGCCGAAACCTTTGAAAACAGATTATCATACTCTCTTATGTTAATGAGGTCACTTTTCACACACTCTCTATATGCATATCCGGTGCCCTCAATGGCAAACTGAATTGTCCTGGCCATAGTGTTTTCCACAAAATCGTAGTTAAACCCCGGAAATACCAAAAGTGCCTCGCCGTCCTTCATGTGGATCCTAAACGTAAGCCTCCTGTCATTATCCTCGAGGATTCTTCTGATTATATAGTTATTATCATTTTTAATGAAAACTTCGATTTCTTCAAGGCTTTCACACTGTCTGGTTCCGCCGTCCAGATACTCCTGAACCGAATCAGTCAAAGTTATTCTCTTAAGATTCCCACAGTTGTGAAAAGCAAAGCCAAGTATCGTGTGGATTGAATCAGGGATAACAACATCAACCAGATCCTTTCTGGATGAAAAAGCATGGTTTCCGATGACCTTAACCGGAAGCTCAGCTGTATTTGCCAGCGAATCACCCTCAGCATCCTTTGAGTTGCTGATTTTCTCTGGAGGATTATTTCTTCCTTTCTCCGGAATCACCAATTTTCTGCAAAAATCCTCGCATCCTTTAATAACCAGATATTTTTCGTCTTTTTTATTATCTATTTCTTCAAATATGTATCTCATTCCTGTCCTAATACTTTCAATATATTTTTATTCTCAATTTATAATCATTCGATATGCCCACAGACCGAATCAACATACTATATCATATTTCAACCGTTTATTAACCATTTTAGGTCATTATATATTTAAATCTACGCTTTTTTTACAGAATTCATATTACATTTCGGTAATATCTTCTTGTTGTATTCTTCGCTGTAGTTTGTTCCTTTTATGTTTTTTCACAGCCTATCCAGGATGCCATTAGCTGTGATATGCTTTATTCTCTCTATTTCACAGTAATCACTGCCATCGCAATCCACCTTATTGGGGGAAATGTAAAAAAGAACTC
>JAEEGL012745589.1_pt1 | contig 10335 bp, 1 predicted proteins | sample 9134231 | NCBI WGS metagenome assembly JAEEGL01 (sample SAMN16246548, study PRJNA631951) | gut metagenome | biome: gut microbiome; feature: rumen; material: fiber-attached | host: Bos | place: Iran: Karaj | collected 2018-10
AAAGGACAAGAAAGGAGAAAAACCGTGGCAACAGGAAAAGCACTCAATGGAAAGCCGTATGCGGGAAATCCGCACGTACGGTTTGACGAGGGGGAAGTCGCATCGGCGGCAACGCCGAGGCGTGGGTCTCTACTCTACAAGAAACTACTGACAACCCTTGCGGCGGCAATCGGAATCGCCGCAGGCGCATACGCCGACACGGCGAAGGCCGTCCTTCTGGACGGCGGCGAAACGATGCGCCTCGTCTACGACAACAAGAACTACGGCTCGCAGAACACCGACTGGTTCGATGTGTCCGACCTGGGCAACAACGGGAGAATCGCGTTCAACGGCGCGGTCCGCCTCGGCGTACGGTACGTCGAGATCGACCCCTCGTTCTACAGGTACAAGCCGACGTCCTGCGCGAACTGGTTCCTCAACTACCGGAATTTGAGGAAGGTCGCCGGCACTTGCAACCTCGACGTCTCGCAGGTGACGAGCTTCCAGGCCATGTTCGCCCACTGCTACAACCTTCTCCGTCTGGACGTCTCCACATGGGACACCTCCAAGGTGACCGACATGCGCAGCATGTTCAACGGGTGCTTGAATCTCGCCCTGATTCTCGCTACGGACTCCTTCACGACCGCCAAGGTCACCAGCGAATACGGGGTAGACATGTTCAAGGACTGCAACGCCCTCGTCGGCGGAGCGGGGACCGCGTACAACGCCGACCGCACGGGCTGCGGCTACGCCACGATCGACCGCGTTCGCGAAAACGGCGGGCGCAAAAGGGGCTTCTTCACCGAGGGCGGCATCCCTGTAGCCGTCCTTTCGTTCAACGGCCAGGGGCTCCGCTTCTACTGCGACACCGAGGACCACTCGTCCGAGGGAACGGTGTTCCCGCTCTACGGATGGAGTTCGCATACGCCGACCTGGGTCGGATTCGCAGACCTTTCCAACGTGGGGCTTGTCATCTTCTCCGATTCTTTCGCCAAGTTCCGCCCCGCTTCGTGCAGAGAGTGGCTCAAGGGCTGCAATAAGCTCATCTACCTGAGGAAACTCAACAACGTCAATACGGAAGATTGCACATCCTTCGAGGGGATGTTCTATGACTGCGAATCCCTGGAGACCATCGACCTCTCCAGCTTGAACACGTCGCGGGCGAGAAACATGTCCTGGATGTTTTACGGCTGCAGATCTCTGGAATCGCTCGACCTCTCCTCGTTCGACACGTCGAACGTGACGGACATGCACCGCATGTTCTCGTCCTGCTACGCCCTGCCGACGCTCGACCTCTCCTCGTTCGACACGTCGAACGTGACGGACATGAACAGCATGTTCTCCTTCTGTAGCGCCATGACATCGTTCGACCTGAGCAAATTGGACACGTCGAAGGTGACGAACATGGACGGCATGTTCTCCAGCTGCCACACCTTGACATCGCTCGATCTGAGCAAATTGGACACGTCGAACGTGAAGGACATGGGCAGGATGTTTGATGGCTGCATAAGACTCGAGTCTCTCAGCTTTGCCGGCCTTGACACGTCGAAGGTGACGGACATGAGCTACATGTTCAACTGCTGCAACAGCCTGTCCTCGCTCGACTTGGCAGGTTTCAGCACGTCCAGCGTCACGGACATGAGCTACATGTTCAACAGTTGCAAGGCTCTGGCGTCGCTCGACCTCACCGGGTTTGACACGTCGAGCGTCACGACAATGGAAGGGATGTTCGAAAACTGCCATTCCATGGCAAGGCTCGATCTTTCTAGCTTCGACACGTCGAACGTGGCGACGATGAAGGGAATGTTCTCGTCCTGCACGTCTTTGTGCGCGCTCAACGTCAGCAGCTTCGACACGAGCAGGGTGACCACCACGGATTCGATGTTCCGCGAATGCCGCTCGTTGAAGTCGCTTGACTTGGGCAACTTCAGCCTGCCGAGCATAGCGAGGCTTGACCACATGTTCCGCGATTGCGACAGCCTGGTTTGGGTGAACCTTTCCGGCTTCAATCCCGTGCAGTCGCCCGAGCAGTTCGTCTATTGCGAGTACATGTTCGCGGGGTGTTACAGGCTCAAGACGATCTACGTCTCGCCGGACTACGCCATCAACGACAATCCTCTCGCAGAAATGATTCCTGACGAAACATACGCGTCATGGAAGAAATTCCTCATCGGGACGTGGATGTTCACGAACTGCAAGTCTATTGTGGGCGGCAATGGGACTGGTTACAACTACAACAAGACGTGGGAGGATTACGCGCGCATCGACACTTCAGACAAGCCCGGGTATTTCACGGTCTGGTCTCCGCCGGTGGCCGTCTATTCGGCGGATGCGAAGACGCTCACATTCTACTTCGACGGCGCCGACCACTCCGCCGAGGGTTCCGTCTATTCGGTTGACGACGCCGTGGCCAGGGACCCGCGCAACATGGACATGCCCTGGTACGGCGACTGCCATGCGTCCGTCACGAACGTGGTCTTCGACAGATCGTTCGCCAAATACCGGCCGAAGCACTGCGGCAGGTGGTTCAAGGGCTTCACCGCGCTCAAGGGCGTCACGGGGATCGACAATCTCGTCGTCTCGCAGGCGAACAGCCTGCGCAGCATGTTCCAGGACTGTCCGTCGCTCGCGATGGTCGACCTCACCGGCTTCGACACGTCGATGGTCAAGGACATGGACTACATGTTCAGCGGCTGCTCCAGCCTGAAGATCCTCATGGCTTCCGATACGTTCACGACCCGCGCGCTGACAAACGCGAGCGCGAACATGTTCAAGAACTGCTCGTCGCTCCGGGGCGGGAGGGGCACGGCGTACGCTTCCGCGCATACGGACGCGGAATACGCGCGCGTCGACGTGCAGGACGCCCCCGGCTACTTCACGACGAGCTTTGCGGTGGCCGTCTATTCACAGGTAAACCGGTCGCTCACCTTCTACTGCGACGGCAAGAACCACTACAGCGAGGGGACGGTCTATCGCCTCCTCGACGCCGAGGTCGCCAGCCCGCTGGAGAATCCGCCATGGTACGTCGAGTGCCACGACGCGGTCCGCAGGGTGGTCTTCGACGACTCGTTCGCAGAATACCGTCCGCAGCACTGCGGCTGCTGGTTCAAGGACTTCTCCCGCCTGACGCAGTTCGTTGGAATCAAGAACCTCGACGTATCAGCGACGAAGAGCCTCGAACGTATGTTCTACCAGTGCACGGCGCTGACGGAGCTGGATCTCACCGGCTTCGACACCCGCAACGTCAGAAGCATCAAGAACATGTTCTACCGGTGCTCGAACCTCGAATTCATCGACGTTTCCGGATCCTTCACGACGTCCGCACTTGAAAGGCCCGGCGATGAAGTGTTCAGCGGATGCTTCAATATCAAGGGCCGGCTCGGAACGGCATACGACGCGACGCACGTCGATTCCACATACGCGCGCATCGACAGTATCGGCGCCCCCGGCTACTTCGGCAAACGACAGGCGATAGCGACGTATTCCGCGTCGGCGAACACTCTGCAATTCTTCTACGACGGCATGGACCATTCGGCGGCGGACGCGGTGTTCCTTGTCTCGGACGCCGAGGCCATCGACCCGCTGACCCAGAACGTGCCGTGGTTCGACGCCTGCCACAGCACGGTCACGCGCGTCGTCTTCGACAAGTCGTTCGCCAACTACCGCCCCGCGCAGTGCGGCAGCTGGTTCTACGGCTTCTCCTCCCTGACGCAGATAGATGGCATAGAGAACTTCAATGTCTCGTCCGCCACGGACATGAGGTTTATGTTCGCGGACTGTTCCTCGCTCGCGAGCCTCGACCTGACCGGCTTCGACACCGGCAAAGCGCTGAGCATGAAGGACATGTTCAGCGGCTGCGTGAACCTTGTGAAGATCTATGCCGACGATGCGTTCACCAAGGCGTCGCTCACGAACAGGACCGAAGCGCTGTTTGGCGGCAACACAAGGCTCGTGGGCGGACTCGGGACGGGGTTTGATGCAAGCCACATCGATTCCGTATACGCGCGCATCGACAAGAAGGGTTCACCGGGCTACTTCTCGGAGAGGCCGACCGCCGTCGCCGTGTTCACGCGCGACAACGCCACCCTGACATTCTACTACGACGCCAACAATCACAATGTTGAGGGAAACACCATCTATCGTCTGGACGAGCTCGAGGGCCTCGACGGATCCGAAGACATGCCGTGGTTCGACGACTGCTGCTCCACCGTGAAACGCGTCGTGTTCGACCCGTCGTTCGCCAACTACCGCCCGCGCAGCTGCGCAAGGTGGTTCCGCCAGTTCGTATTCCTGGAGCAGGTCGAGGGACTCTACTACCTCGACGTGTCGAGAACCGTTGACATGGAGAGGATGTTCGACCGCTGCATCAATCTCAAGGAGCTGGACCTCTCCGAGTTCGATACGCACAGCGTGACGAACATGACCTACATGTTCGGAAGATGCCCCAGGCTCACGACCATCTATGCCTCGGACGCATTCGTCACTACGTGGCTGACGCATCCGGACGACGTCATCTTCAACGAGGCCGGCATGCTCGTGGGCGGGGCGGGAACCGTCTACAGCGCGTCCTACAGGGGCGCGAGCCGCGCGCGGATCGACGGAGGCAGCGGCAATGAAGGCTACTTTACGCGGAAGAATCCCGTGGCGGTGCTTTCGCTCGACGGCACGACGCTCACCTTCTACAGCGACAACAAAGACCATGCGGCGGACGGCCTCGCGTCGTACTCCGTTCTCGAGGCGGATTCGCAGGGTGTCATGGACGATCCGCCGTGGTCCGTGTGCTGCGGCACCGTCACACGCGTTGTTTTCGACAAGTCGTTCAAAAGCTACCGCCCGAAGCACTGCGCGGGGTGGTTCAAGCATTTCGGATCGCTTGAGACCATCGTTGGAATCCGCAATCTCGACGTCGCACGCGCGACGAGCCTCCGGTACATGTTCTACGGCTGCTCGTCGCTCGAGACGTTGGGGCTGGAATACTTCGACACGGCGCGGGTGACGGACATGTACTCCATGTTCGAGAACTGCACGAAACTCAAGGCGGTCTTCGCTTCCGACAAATTCACGACGGACGCCCTGACGTCGGCGAACGAGTCCATGTTCAGGTACTGCTCCTCGCTTGTAGGCGGCGAGGGGACGGCATACGAACTCGGAAAGGACGGGCATGCTTTTGCGCTGATCGACCGCGGATGGCGTCAGCCTGGTTATTTCACGTATGCCCGCGCGGCCGTGGCGGTCCTGGCCAATGGCAGCCTCAAGTTCTACTATGATGGGCAGGATCACTCTTCGGAAGGCACGGTGTTCAGGGTCAGGGATGGTCAAATCGCCACCGCCAACCCAATCAACCCCATGGGGTGGGGCTCGGATGTGCTGGGTATCTTCACGATTGAATTCGACGCATCCTTCGCCGACTACCGTCCGAGGAGCTGCGCCCTGTGGTTCATGAACTGCAAGAACCTTGTCCGGGTCACGGGGCTGGAATATCTCGACGTGTCAGAGGCGACCAGCCTGTATGCCATGTTCGCCTACTGCGAATCACTGCAGACGCTGGATCTCTCGGGCTTCGACACGCGCAGCCTTATGTTCGGCGTCACGGTCTGGGATCTTGAAGACGGTACGCAGGCGAATATCCCCTGGGGCGGATGCGAGGAGACCTTCGCTGGGTGCAAGTCGCTGAAGACGATCTATGCGTCGGAAAAGTTCGACCTGTCGTACCTGGACCCCCATCGCGTGTTCATGGGCTGTCAGAGCCTTGTCGGAGGCAATGGTTCGTACTTCCCGCTGTTGGAGCCCACTTCGCGGTCTGCCAACATAGACACCATCGCAACGCCTGGCTACTTCACGTGCCTCAGGCCGGTCGCCGTCTATTCGGATACGGCTAAGACTCTCACCTTCTACCACGACGGACGAGACCATTCGGAGGAGGGGACGGTCTATTCCGTCGCGGAGATGGACGAGCAGAATCCGTTCGGCACGCAGATACAGGCGCCGTGGCACGTCGCCGGCGTCTATGGGAACGCCACCAAGGTCGTGTTCGACAAGTCCTTCGCCGGCTATCGCCCGAAGCACTGCGCTGCATGGTTCAGCGGCTTCGTCGAGCTGGCTGAAGTCGTCGGGCTCCAGTACCTCGACGTATCGCAGGCGACGTCGCTCAAGGAGATGTTCCGCAACTGCGCGCAGCTGCGTTCGCTCGACCTCTGCGGCTTCGACACGACATACGTCAGGGACATGGAGGGGATGTTCTCCGGATGCTCGAACCTCGCGACGATCTACACCTCCGCCAAGTTCTCTACTGGCAGGCTGGCCAATCCGGGGAATGTGCCGATGTTCGAGAACTGCTCCAGCCTCGTCGGCGGCAACGGCACCGCGTATGGCAACAACACGGCGACATACGCCCGCATCGACAGGAATTCGTCTCCGGGCTACTTCACCGAGAAGGTGGCGCGGGCGATCTATTCGCTCGAGACGCGGACGCTGACGTTCCGCTACGACAGCGAGCCGTTCACAGATACGGAGACGGCCTGGGGCTATCTCTTGGCGGACGCCGATGCGCGGGACCCGTCGGAGAATCCGCCGTGGGGCGATCTCTCCATCTGGAGGGTCGCTTTCGAGCCGTCCTTCGCCGCTTACCGTCCGAAGCACTGCGCCAACTGGTTCAAGAGGAAGGGCAAGATGACCGAGGTCATGGGGCTGAAATACCTGGACGTCTCCGAGGCGACGAGCCTCCACTCCATGTTCGAGTCGTGCGGCAGCCTTGTCACGCTGGACCTTTCCGGCTTCCGCACGGACAAGGTGCGCGACATGGGCGACATGTTCTACTCCTGCACGAACCTTACGACGATCTACGCCTCGGATGGCTTCACCACCGAGTCGCTGGAAGTCGGGTCGGAGGTGCGCCGGATGTTCGGCGGATGCCAAAGCCTTGTAGGCGGGAACGGAACGAGCTTCGCCGAGACCGGCGGGAGGTACTCGGAATACGCCCGCATCGATACGGTGACGGCGCAGGGCTACTTCACCGACAATGAGAAGGTTTCGGACTGGGACGGCAACCTCTCCACGCTCACGTCGGACGCCATGGCCACGGACGGGCTTGTCGTCTACGGCACGCTCAGGGGCAACTACAAGGTGTCCATCGAGGCGGGCGCAACGGTGACGCTCCGCGATGCGACTATCACATGCGGCGAGAACGAAGAAGACTATGACTGGGCGGGGCTCACGTGCCTTGGTAACGCCACGATCGTCCTTGAGGGCGAGAACACCGTCAAGGGATTCTACGAGGATTATCCCGGCATACACGTACGTCCCGGCATGACGCTGACAATAAAGGGCGAGGGATCGCTCACGGCCATGAGCAACGGCTACGGCGCGGGCATCGGCGGCGGCTATGAGATCGACTGCGGCAAAATCGTGATCGAGGGCGGCGTCATAACCGCCACGGGACGCGGGGCTGCGGGCATCGGCAGCGGGTACGGCGCCGCCTGCGGCACAATCACCATCAATGGCGGCGTAGTCAACGCCACGGGCGGCAATTTCGCCGCCGGCATCGGCAGCGGCAGAAGCGGCAGCAGCAGCATGCCCGCTTCCTGCGGACGGATTACGATCACTGGCGGCGAAGTGAACGCTACGGGCGGCGGCTACGCCGCCGGCATCGGCGCCGGACGCGACGGCTCCTGCGGCACGATCGAAATCGGCGCGGGTATCGTGCGCGTCGTCGCGACGCGCGGCTCAAACAGCCAGAACCCGATTGGAGCGGGTTACAACGGCGTGAGCGGCGAAGTCGTGAAGGCGGCGAATATGAGCGACGAGACGGTCGGAGCCACGCGCACGATCGAGCCGTGGAACGGCGACCTTGCAACGCTCGGTTCCGATGTTGACGTGACGCTCGAAGACGGCAGCGTAGTCCACGGCACGCTCGGAGGCATCCACAGGCTGATCATCCCGGACGGCGCGACGGTGACGATCTCGAACGTGACCGTCAACGGCGTGAACAATGACGAGCACATGTGGGCGGGCATCACGTGCGAGGGCGACGCGACTGTCATTCTCGAGGGCGTGAACAGCGTCAGGGGCTACTACGAAGACTATCCCGGCATAGACGTCCCCGCCGGGAAAACTCTTGTGATAAGAGGTCCCGGCGCACTTGCGGCGTCCAGCAACGGTTACGGCGCGGGCATCGGCGGCGGTTACGAACTCGACTGCGGCAACATCGTCATCGAGGGCGGCACGATCGCCGCGACAGGCGGGGAGATGGCCGCAGGTATCGGCAGCGGCTCGGATGGCTCTTGCGGCAACATCGCCATCGAAGGCGGCGACGTGACCGCGACTGGCGGAGAGAGCGCTCCGGGCATCGGCGCGGGCTACTGGGGCAGTTGCTGCGACATCGTCGTGAGCGGCGGAACGGTCGTCGCGACCGGCGACGCCAATGCCGCCGGCATAGGGACCGGGAGCGGCGAAGAATGCGTGTGCGGCGACATCACCATCAGAGGAGGCACGGTTGCCGCGACGGGCGGCGAAACTGCGGCCGGCATCGGCACCGGCAACAACGCCGAGTGCGGTGACATCGTGATCGGACCGGACATCTCACGCGTCGTGGCGACATGCGGCAGCGGCTGCGACAACCCGATCGGCACCGGCGCGTACGGAAGGGGCGGCGATGTCTCGGTGGTCGGCGACGTGTTCGACGAGACCGACGGAGCGACGCGCACCATCTGGACGCGGATCATCGACCTCGGTACGCTCACGGGCGACACCACGGTAACCAACGGCTACATCCTGACCGGCACGCTCGCAGGAAACTACAAGGTTTCGATACAGGACGACGCCACGGTGACGTTCCGCGACATGAGCATCGTCAACGGACGCGACACGGGAACCTTCTATTGGGCGGGCGTCACATGCGAAGGGTCCGCGACCGTCGTGCTCGAGGGAGAGAGCGCCGTGAAGGCCTTCAACGAATACTATCCCGGCCTTTACGTTCCTCCCTACGAGACGCTGACTCTCCGTGGCGACGGAAAGATCATGGCCATCGGCGGTAGATTTTATGGCGCGGGCATTGGCGCGGGGGGCCGCCACAGTTCCATGTCCTGCGGCAACATCGTAATCGAGAGCGGCGACATCGTCGCCACGAGCGGTGGCTTCGCCGCTGGCATCGGAGCCGGCCTCGACACCGGTTGCGGCGACATCACCATCCTTGGCGGCAACGTGGTCGCGACGGGCGGCGGCGGGTCGGCCGGCATCGGCACTGGCATGGGTCTCGAAGGCATGAGCTTCTGCGGCGACATCACGATAAGCGGCGGAACGGTAGTCGCGTACGGCGGACAGACCGCGGCCGGCATCGGAAGCGGTGTTGACGGAGAGTGCGGTTTCGTCACGATCGGCGAGGATATCGTGCGCGTCGTCGCCACGTGCGGCGAAGGGTGCGACAACCCGATCGGCGCCGGCGGGGGCGACTACAGCGACTGCTATGGCGTAACCGTGTCGAGCAAGCTTGCCGACACCACGTCCGGCTCGACGCGCGTGATCGAGCGCGGCGAGCTTTCCGGCTACGAATTGTGGGCCGCCGGACAGGGTCTTTCGGGTGCGGAAGCGGCATGGGACGCGAAGCCTTCGATATGGAACGGCTGGTCCAACGGCTTCATCTACACGTACGGCGAAGGGCTTGCGGACGGCACGATCCATATCATGGCGATCTGGTTCGACGCGGACGGCAACCCTGTCATAACGACGACCCCGGTAGTCGAAGGCCGCACCGACTTCACGCCCGCCGTGATCGGCACGACCTCGCTCGACGACTGGACATCGCCGGTGATCCTCAACCGCGACGGCAACGACTGGACCCTCCCGCCCGGCCAGTCCGCGAACTTCTTCCGCGTGCGGCTGACGGAGTGAGCTAATCGCAAAACATCCACTCAACTGCGTAATCAGATTTTGCCGTGTAGAAGTGTAGAGGAATCATGTTTCTACACTTTCTACACTTCTACACGGCCAATCATCTACACGGTCAATCGGCAAAGCCCCCTCAACTGTTTCACAGAAGAGGGGACGTGAGGCGATAGACATAATACATGCGCCACCAATCTTCCATCACCAAACTGCCTCTTAAGTGTCAAAACGTGTGAAATGCCCGCTTCCTTAAGTCAAAACGTGTGAAAACGGGGTTGCGCAATCCGTCAAATTGTGGTATTACATCATCAAAGGAGAAAATAGTAGATCGCGCGTGCGAGTTTCCAGTGCAACACCTGGCTTTTTCGCGATAGCGCGTGACGGTTGATTGAGCGGGCTTCAGCCGGGGGGTTGAAGCGTCGGACGTCATCTGTTAGACTTTCTTGTGTCTCAAAAGCAAGGAGGTCAACATGGACA
>JAEEGL013016226.1_pt1 | contig 10335 bp, 6 predicted proteins | sample 9134231 | NCBI WGS metagenome assembly JAEEGL01 (sample SAMN16246548, study PRJNA631951) | gut metagenome | biome: gut microbiome; feature: rumen; material: fiber-attached | host: Bos | place: Iran: Karaj | collected 2018-10
AAGCAAATCATTATATGTAAAGACATTCTGGCTGGACTTCTCCTTTGCCAAATATTCTTCAACTTCCATCTTGGCCAACCTTAGTAGAGTTGCCCTATATTCGTTCAACAAATGTCTTAGTTCCTTGCTTAATGTTTTAATATCGAACTCGTCGGGCAATGGCATACGCTGCTCCATCGCCTTATAAAACTGCTTATCGTTATCGTTTGAATCTTCTGGTAAAGAATTCATGAGGTCTTCTTCTATTTTCTGAAGACTTAATTCCTCTGTAGGCCATCCATAGATGAAGGCATCTTCTACTTCGTCCATTATAATAGTGTTTAAAAAATCACTTAGTGCTTTTGGTTCATCATCTTTTTTCTTCTTATTATTCTTCTTTTTATCTCTTTGTTCCTTGATTGGACGAAATTTTAAAGCTTCCATCAACAACCAAGAACGTAGCGGATAGTGTGAACCATAACAATGCTGTGGATCATAACAATGCTTTCGAAAGAAGTCCAAATACCCCTGGTTAAGGACGTCACCCGTTGATTCCATAAGCGTTCTCCCAAAACGTACGGAGCTTTCAAAGGCATTGTCCTGCAAAACATGCTGGCAAAAGCCATGAATTGTCGAAATCGGCGCATGATCAAAAACGGAGATGGCTTCTTTGCAACGTGTCAAAAGATTCTGTGTCGAAAACTTATACTCTCGTTCCCATTTTGGCAAAAGTATGCCGATTCTTTCATCAGTTGTTTTACCGTTATTCTTAAGAGCAGCTTGCAGGCTGACAAGAATCTTGCGAAGCCGCTCTTTCAACTCATTGGTTGCTAGATTTGTAAAAGTTACAACAAGAATCTGCTCGACCGTAAAATCTTTCTCCATGAGAAGCCGCAAATACAGCGTCTCAATGGTATAGGTCTTGCCCGTTCCCGCACTTGCTTCGATTAGATTCTTCCCTGACAAATCACAATCGTAAAAAATATTATTCTCCATTTTCATCTTCCTTAAGCAGGCTTGTTATCTTTTGATTTGTTATCCTCTTATTTCTCATCAAAGGTTATGTCTATTAGTAATTTCTTAATTCCTTTTTTTGCTTTTCTTGTAATATTCTCAGGCACCTTGTCAAAAAGCAGTTTATAATCATCATTCTTTTCAAAATAAAATGGAATTGGCATTATTTTACCTAAGATGAATAGCTGTAACAATTTTGAAAGGTGCTCTTTGGCATTCTCATCCAATCGTTTTTCAAGCTTACCGCCATTCTTTATATCTGATTGTTCTTTTGTGAGAAGATACTTCAAGAAAGGATGTTTGCTGTCGGGTTTTGCCGCAAGCATAAGCCATTGTAAATATGGAGCGATGTAATGCTTTTCTTTCCTATTGCTATGACATACCCCTGCAATTCCAGATTCTTCACCAATATATGCCACGGGAAATCGTCCATGCAAATTGACAGTAAACGTTTCCGAATCTGTCTCCTCTCTCTTATCATCTGAATTCAATTTCAATTTTGTATCAGCTGTCCTAAATCCGTTCAAGAAATCAAGGCCTTCCAACAAATTACAGGGCACTTCAACTTCAACCGAGAAATCTTTTTCTTCCTGATGCCACCATGGCTCTAATTCACTGTCTTCAGGGAGTTTTATCTCCTCCTTAATCTTATCCCAGGTTATACGCGCCAAATCTCCCAAAGGCAATTTGCTTTCATAACGCATCTTTTCCATTATATTGTTTTGCCCATTTCCCTCTTGATTTCTGAGTGCTTCCATACGTTGCTTGAATATTACGTTTTTAAGCTTCCAAACTTCCAAATCATTATCTACCGAGAAACGCTCCACGGATTCAAACGATGCTTCATCCTCTGGCAATTTGCTAAACTGCAACCGTTCTTGAACGAACACCTTAATGGGGTCCTTAAAGAAATAAATCAATTGCTCCAAGTCAACATCCATTTTACCATCCTCAATGTCTATCAATTCATTTTGAATGGGAAGGTTAAAGCAATCATTTGGGACTGAATCAGAAAGATTCATACTGGTATTTGCAATCGAAGCACTTGATGAATCAAAGGAAAAACTATCCCGAAGACTCTTCGGCTCGCCGCTTTCTTTCTGGAAGTTTTCAGGGTCAAAGGCATTGAGACGGCCCTTGCGGAGCAACACTTCGCTTGCCTTCTTGTCGCTTGCTTGTGGTTTGCAAACGCAATTGATATAATCCTGTAGCTCTTCGACCAAGGGTGCGGGTGGAAGTTTGATGTTTTCATCAGGATTCTTGTCATCCTGTCCTTTGTAGAAAATAAGAAGGTGCTCACTAGCGGATTGCAACGCTTCAAGGAAGGTGTATTTATCCTCTTGAAGCGTTGACCGTACATAATATGGCAATTGAGAATCGCGCGTCAAAAGCGTGAAGAAAGCCTTGCTTTCTCTATGAGGAAATGCTCCAGCATCCATTCCTAGTATTGCCAGAACCTTGCATGGTACTACACGCATTGGAAGCATGGAGCAACATGTGATTTTACCTTGCAAGAATGGAGTTTTTGAGGAGGCATTCTCTACTGCATTGCCAAGATAAGACATCACGACCGAGTAGGGTATTGCACCATTGTATTCACCGTTTCGAGCGTCAAAATACAGTGAATTGATACTATTACTCAAAGTATCAAAGTCTGTCGTGTCCTCTTCGCTGTCCTTTTCGCTCTGTTGAAAAAAGGTTTGCAAGATGCCAAGCAAAAACTCCTTCCATTCTTCAGGAGACCGTTCATTCTTTTCATTAAGTTTGGCGACTGTTTTACGTATGTCATCAAGCAATTTGCACAATGCACCTAAAACAGCGCGACTGTTCCCTCGTCCGCTTACTGGCAAATGCTCTAGGTAGCCAAAACCTTGATATTCGGAATCAGAAGAATCAATAGCCAATGAAAGAAGCATCCTATCAAGCCCAAGTTGCCATGTATATGCCTCATCGGTCATGATAACCCCCAGTTTATCGTTACGACTCGACAAATCGTAATCAACTCGAATATCGGCTTCTAGAATCCAGTTGCGGATGTCCTGAACATCCTCTTCCGTCAGTTTCAAGCAGTTCCGCAATGCCTGAACATCCAGCAGCTGAAGAATGCGAGGTGCCTCGAAATGGCTGTCTTTCATTCGTAGAATCTCCAGGAACCCTTCTGCCATTAGATTTGCCTGCATGATAGAGCGGTCTGCTAATCCATAGCACTCCCTTAATTCACAATTGTCAAAGACTGCCCGAATGGCTGAGGCAAAGTCGGAGATGTTCGGAGCCATGACAACAATGTCATTGAGGGTATATTCCTTATGATTCTTCAATAAAAACAAAAGCGCATCACGCAGTGCTTCAACTTCACGAAAAACATTGAAACAATTGTAAAACACCAATGAATCATCATTATCTAACAACGGAATCGCTTCCTCTGGATTCACATTGTTGTCTATCTGACTTTGTATAGTTGCCAAAAGTGTCTGTGGCTCTGCATCTTTCTTATCTTCAAGAACACCAAATTGTGTGGATTCATCGACAATCCTCTTGAAGAACTCCTGTGCCTGAATGGCGTTGTTAGCCAGAAGGTCATTCTGTAGTGCTTTTTTCATATCCTCATTGACATCATCAACACTCTTCCATCTTACCTGATTGTCACCCCAATACTCTTTGCATGGATTTCTGTAATAGAAATTCACAGTGGCTGAATGCGAATATCTCTTCAGTATTCTCAAGAAGGCAGGCGGCATTGCGCTGGCACCGAAAACAGTTATTGGATAGTTGGGGGTATCACTACTATTATCAAAAGCCACAATAGCCTCCGCCAAAGACGTCAAATGTTTTTCACTGCTTGGATTGCAGATTTTATTCCACAACACTGATTGCCATTTCAGGGGCTCATCAAGCGGCTGCCATTGTTCTTTCCGTTCCGAATATGTTTCGTTAAGACGTTCGCCCCTTCCCCATGCATCCAATGTAGTTGGCAGATAACTCTGGTATTCATCAAATAATTTCGCAATAACTTTTGCCAATTCATATTGGCGTAACGCAGGATCCTTTTCAGTCGGTTCATCCAGATACTTCTTTATTACATCTGGTAATGAATCATTTTTCTGAAATATCGAAAAGATACGCCATGTTAACGCTTGTTTTGAAAACTCTTCTGGCCTATAATTGGGAATAGTTTGCTGGAGCAATTCGGAGATTGCCGTGTGCAACGTCAAAAACTCAATGCCTGCCGAAACAACGCCAGCTTTTACAATGTAGTGCTCCAACCAAGTATCAACTCCTTTGGCTGGAACCAACACTATCTCTTTGCCGAATATCTTACCGTTGCGGTAATTCGATAAATTGTCGCGCCGATGCTTCACATAAGCTTTGGCAAGGTTTGTCAGTTTATTGTGAGAATAAAGGTTGAATGCCATTTGAACAAAAATTGGAATTAGATGTGACTGGTGTTAATTATTCGTCTTTTAGATGTGACTTCTTTTACTGCACCCTATGGACGATAGTTCGGGAAACATCTATTTTCCACGGTGCACTCCCGTTTTTGAGAGCGCACCGTGGGATACGATGATTATGCACTATGCTGCCGTTGCGCAGCCTCTATAAATTACCTTCATAAAGAACAGAACGTTCTTTTAATTCTCAATGATTCTTTCTGAAAGTGCTACTCGTCTCCAGTAAGTAATGAACGGGGACTTGGAGGTGTCATAGCCACTCATTTCAAAAGTTCCAAAAAAACGATATCCTATGTGTCCAAGTGAATCCTGAACTTTAGCGAAGACCAAATATCGTGCACGTTTTCCTATGTCAAAAGCATCAATCCGTTTTTTCCAGACATCATCTGGGGTTACTTGCTTGAATGATTTTTCAACAATATGCTTGGGGTCTAACAAGAAATTACCCCACTTCTCAATATCATTCTCATCCGTCGTAATATGTGGGAACCAAATAAATCTTCCATCTTTTAGTGGAAGTAAACCGCTTTGCCATCCTTTATATGGCTGGTTATTACGTGTACGTGCCCCTATTGCATTTATCGCATCACATGTCGTCTTAAACAGCAAATTGTCATTGACAGCTATTTCCCCCTTCTCTTGCACAATCTTCACTGGATCAATTATTTGCCATTTGGGCTGTCCAGATTTCTGGTATATTTTTATAATCTCCGAAACAACATTTTCGATGCATTGATCTATTTCTTGTATGGATTTAGTAGCATCAATCCTTTCCAACGTGGGTTCAAACTCTAGTGCGCCTAGTTCTTTAAGCACTTCATGTTCCCTATTTTTATCGTTCGCCGTATGTTCGTGTTTTTCATCAAAATGCTGGGGTTCATCGCACTCGATGGCAAAATTGATGTCAGGGAAATATAAATCCAGCAACGCATATCCATTTTCACGTCGCACATACTGTTGCGTGACAGGCTTCAATTCAATTCCCTTTGCTATAAGACGATGCCAAATTCCTGTGACAACATAGTTTTCATAGCTTTTTCCAACAGTATGCCTTAGGGTTTTAATTATCCAATCTGTTTTTGGATCTGGACATACTGATTTGTCAGTCATCTCACTTGGCATTGTTCTGTTTTCCTTATTTGATAATAGATTCACAACTTTTCTGGCGAGGAAAGAATGCCACTCTCTAAAAAAGTGGCATTCACTCAGCTAATCTGTTCAATTCATCTCGTAATTGTATGTAGTTGGATTCGATGAGTGGGCGGGAAAGAATTCATCGGCCAATTTCTTGTTTATGAGTGGACTATTGTCAAACTTTGCATAATCCACACATGTAAAGAAGGAACGTTTATCTATAAACAGTTCTGGTTTTTCGCAATGATCGGGAGCCTGCTTGTAGTTATCCTTCGTAATCTTTTCCCAAATCGGACTAGCATACACTGCGACAATATGACGCTGATAAACGGCAAAGACATAGTCGCACTTGTTTGCTTTCTCAACGTCAACCCTCCAGCACCAGCGAGTTATATCATATAATTCTTTGGATGTTAGGTTTTCTCTATAACCTCTATTGATCCTTATGAACATCACTTTGTATTTTTGCAGTTTCGCAGAAGTCAAAGTCTCTTCGTTTTGGAGGTCTTGCTCCATTGGCGTTTGAATCGTTTTCGCGTTACTCATCATTGTCTCCTTTTTTAGGGGTATCACTTCTTTTATGACTCCATAGTCTCCTCACAAAGAGAGTCTGCATCAATTTTATGTAGGCATCCTTTTTGTGGGAAAAAAAGGAATCTCATATTTCATCTATTAAACTGTTGTGGTCTTTTTTCTAATTTCTTTCAAAAAAAGTTCAACAACGTGTTTTTTTTCGCTTTCCTGTGTAAATGCCATACTACAGGAAAGGTGACGACGACGGTCACGTCGTCGAAAAAACACGCCAAAGCACATGGCATAGTGGCTACACACGGATGCGGCATGCAAGCTGGAGTGCATGGCACGACGCAATTGTTGCAGATGGTGTTGCAATGACGCAGGGGGTAACGACAACGGTCACGTCGTCGGAAAAACAAGCCACAACAGACACACAGCATAGTGGCTACACGGATGCGGCATGCAAGCTGGAGTGCATGGCACGACGCAATTGTTGCACATGTTTTTTCGACGACGTGACCGTGGTCGTTACATCCAGCTGATGCCAAGTTCGGATGGGAGGCGGTGGTTTTTTGTGCACTGTTCGAAGGCTTTTTCCACGCCTGCAAGCTGCAATTGGCCGTTTTCTGGCACACGGGTGACCGATTCTGTCACCTCGACAGGCGTCAGTTGTGTGGTCAGCATCTCGATGCAGTTGGCGTGCTCGGCCGCCACGGAAAGCGGGCAGCAGAAGACTTGCTTGCCAGAGGCTTTGCGGACAACGTCTTTGAACATGTCTTCAACAGGCAGCTCCACGATGCCGCTGTAGAGGAGGCGGCCATCCCCTAAATGGATATTCCAACTACCATTGAGCTGCCAACTGACCTCGCCTTTTTCACATTCCACCTGGATGACGGGGTCGAGCCTGCTGGTGGAGGTATGGGTGAGCAAACAGAGTATCTCCACTTCGTTGGCGGTGCGGAAACGCAATGCGCACGTGTCAAAAGTCTCGATGGTCTTGCGTGCGCGGTAGAGTTGCCCTTCGACGCTGACAGCATGGGCGGAGCAGTCGAACTCGTCGCCTGCGAAAAACAGCTCCAGGTTGAGGTAGTGCGCGAAGGCATTGTTGATTGGCGAATCCCATATAGGCGTACCATCGGCGGCAAGTAGCTTTCCTGCCCAGTTATTGCGGGCATAGTACTGGTCGGCCCGTGGCCAAATGCCCGTGCAGGTAATTCTGCGAACCTTCCCAAGCCGTCCGCTGACAAGGTACTGCTTGATGAATTGTACCTCGCGGCCAGAAATCTGCTGGAAGCCGACGACGACAAAATGTCCGCTGGCCTGTTCTGCGGCCATCATGCGCGCAACCGCTGCATTGGAGCTGGCAGCTGGCTTCTCCACCAGCACGTTGGCACCCGAAGCCAGTGCCTGAATGGTCAATCTCTCATGGAAGGCGATGCCAACGGGAAGCGAAATCAAATCCAGCTTGCCCTTCATCCCCTCGAACATCGCCTCCGCAGTTGGATACACGGTGGTGCCCAGTTGCTGAAGAACCGCCAATTCCTGCGGCACCTGCTCTGGATTGATGACCGCCGCTGCCGCTAACTCAATCACTCCCTTTTCCGCCAACGCGCGCCAATTCCTGAAATGCACCGCGCCATATCCAGAGACACCGACTAGACCGACTTTTATCATCTTAACTCCTTGGTTGTTGATGTTATAGTGTTTTCGATGGCGGGAGAGTCCCCCAGCTCCGTCCTGACCATGCGCTCCTTAGAGCGCACGGAAAAAACAAAGGGCACGGCCTTTAAAGCCGTGCCCTTTGTAGAGTTGCAATCATGCGAAGGCTTAGAACTTCCTGCTCTTGATTTTGCCCTTCTCCATGAAGCCGTCGTAGTGGCGTGCAAGGAGGTAGCTTTCAATCTGGCGGAGGGTGTCAAGGCCGACACCCACGATGATGAGCAGGCTGGTGCCGCCGAAGAACTGCGCAATCTGCGCATTGATGTTCATGGCGTTGCTAAGCAGCATCGGGAAGACGGCAAGCACCGTCAGGAAGATGGCTCCCGCGAAGGTGATACGCGTCATGGCATGGTCGAGGAATTCTGCCGTGGCGTTGCCAGGCTGGATGCTCGGGATATAGCCGCCCTGCTTCTGGAGGTCATCCGCTATCTGGATGGGATTGAACTGGTTGGCCACCCAGAAGAAGGAGAAGACGAGAATCAGGAGGCCGTAGATGATGACGTAGCTCACGCTGCCATACTGGAGCATGCTGGCAATCCAGCCCACAAAGCGTCCATTCGGCAGGAAGCGCAGAATCATCATCGGGAAGGAAAGAATGGCGCCCGCGAAGATGATGGGCATGACGCCAGAGTAGTTGATACGAAGAGGCAGGTAGCTAGTTTGCACCTGCGTGGTCTGGCCAACTCCAGGAATCCTGCGGGTCGCATAGCATACTGGAATCTTGCGATGGCCTTGCGTCAGGGCAATTGCCCCCGCCGTGACCGCGAAGAAGAGCGCAACCAGGATGGCCAGATGCACCATCGTGATGTCGGAATCACCGACCACTGTGCCCGCGCAGACCATCTTAATCAGGCTGTACAGGGCACCAGGAAGTCTGGCGATGATGTTCACTGTGATGATGATGGAGGCGCCGTTGCCGATACCGAGGTCCGTAATCATTTCGCCCAGCCACATCACCAGCATTGCGCCAGCGGTCAGGGAGATGATGGTCATCAGGATAAAGCCGATGCCCATGCTTGCGACCTGCGCACCACTGTCACTGTTGCTCTTGACCATGGCGGTCGCGAACATCGCACCCTGGATGATGCAAATCACCAGCGTGACAATCTTCATGATTTGATTGTACTTCTGGCGACCAGCCTCGCCCTCGCGCACCATGCGTTCAAGCTGGGGAATGACGGGGGTCATCAGTTGAAGGATGATGGACGCGGAGATGTAGGGCATGATGCCCAGAGCACCCACTGCAAACTTCTCCATGGCACCACCGCTGAACATGTTCATCACATCCAGCAAACCGTTCTGCCCCTGCGGACCACCCAAGCTGGAAATCAGCTTCGCCAGCTCACTGGGGTCCACGCCAGGACACGGGATGAAGCAGGTCAGACGGCACAGCGCAACCAGTCCAAACGTGATTAGCAGCCTCTTCCTGAGTTCAGGTATCTTGTAACAGTTAAAATAGGCTGACAACATTATGCTTTTCCTTAGTTGTTGTCATCACGTCAAAAACACACAACCCATAAAGAGAGATTGAAGACGCATTGACGCAATGGCTTTTTGTTCATTCGCGCAAAAACTGACTGAAAAAATGGCTTATCGCCTTTACGCGGAATGGCTGCACTGCAAAAGCACAGCCATTTCGCCGCCAATCATTGCGCGTCACTGGAATCAGGCCTGGGGCTTTTCGGCCTCTGCCTGCTTCTTCGCCTCAGCCTTCACTTCAGCGGCATCCTTGCAGGTTCCACCAAGCGCCTCGATTTTCTCGCGTGCGCTCTTGGAGAACTTGTCCGCCACCACGGTGAGCTTCTTGGTCAGGTCGCCGTTGCCGAGAATCTTCAGGGGCTGGTCGGTCTTACCGATGAGACCCAGCTTCTGCAGGGTTGCACGGTCAATGACATCGATGCCAGCTTCCAGCTTGTTCTCAAGGACATCCAGGTTCACCACGACATACTCTGTGTGGTTGGGGTTGTTGAAGCCGCGTTTGGGCAGACGTCTGATAAGCGGAATCTGACCACCTTCAAAGTAGGGTCTGCGGCTGTGGCCTGTTCTGGCTCCCGCACCCTTTTCACCGCGACCAGCGGTGCGCCCATGACCTGAACCATCACCGCGACCAACGCGCTTGCGATTCTGACGCGGAACCGTATTTTTCAATTCGTGTAGTTTCATCTGTCGCTTCCTCAGCGTTCTGGAGAAAACCATCGCCTGCATCAGGTGGAAACCCAGTCACCAGCTTCGCAGTGGTCAATCAACGTACCCTGCGAATCTATGCGATGAGCATGTACCTTCCTGACGCAGCCCCAGTTTCCTCGGGATTAAGGTTTCAGAGGGCACTGATTCCACGCTTATCAAGAATCTCAGCTTTCGTGCGGAGTTTCTTGATAGCCTCGACGGTTGCCTTCACAACATTCACTGCATTCTTCGCGCCCAGGGACTTGGCCAGGACATCCTTGATGCCCGCCAGCTCCAGGACATGGCGCATGCCGCCACCTGCAATCACGCCTGTTCCAGGCGATGCAGGGCGAATCAT
>JAEEGL013106000.1_pt1 | contig 10335 bp, 10 predicted proteins | sample 9134231 | NCBI WGS metagenome assembly JAEEGL01 (sample SAMN16246548, study PRJNA631951) | gut metagenome | biome: gut microbiome; feature: rumen; material: fiber-attached | host: Bos | place: Iran: Karaj | collected 2018-10
AAGAAGACCGTGGTAAAATAAATTCATGAATAATTCGTGAGTCATTATATGACAATTATATGTTCAAAGAAAAATTAAAATTGTAAGAGTTATGACTAAGAAAGAATATATGAAGCCCGCGATAGAATTCGACGAGTTTGACATGGAAGAAGAACTGCTGGCCTACTCAGTGGGCACCGCCGGCCTCGGCGATGACAACCTCAGCATCCCGGAAAATAACACCTCCGGCGACACCTGGGACGACGCCCTGAGCCGCCGCGGCGCCTGGGAAGAGTAAGAGAACTGATAATACTCTGATGCAATCATCGGGGGCTTGGCAACTGAAAGGTGTGCCGAGCCCCCGATTTTTTAGTGCCACTCCTGCTCTAGGCTTTCCATCGCAGTTCCTTGAGCAAATGGTTCTACGATAGCAACTGTGTGAGGAATACGTCGCTGAAGAGGATAAGGACGCTCGAGGTAACGACGGCATCGGTAGAGGCCTTGCCCACGTTGACCGAGCCGCCCTCGACGGTGTAGCCGAAGAACGCCGGCACGCTGCTGATGATAAAAGCAAAGAACTGGCTCTTGATAATACTCATCCACAAGAACCAGGGCACAAAGTCGTGCTGCAGGCCCAGCGTCAGGTCGTCGGGAGGCATGATATGGCCAATATAGGCGGTGCCGTAGGCTCCCACGATACCCATGGCGCTTGAGAAAACCACGAGTATGGGCATGATAGTGAGCATGCCCATAATCTTTGGCAGTATGAGGTAGGAGGCCGAGTTGACACCCATAATCTCCAGGGCATCTATCTGCTGCGTGACGCGCATGGTGCCTATCTCCGAGGCAATGTTCGAACCTACCTTACCGGCCAGGATCAGACACATGATAGACGACGAGAACTCCAGGAGCATAATCTCGCGCGTGGTGTAGCCTGCCACCCACCGCGGCATCCACGGGCTCTCGATGTTGACCTTCATCTGGATGCAGATAACGGCACCGATGAAGAAGGATATGAGCAGCACGATGCCGATGGAGTTGATGCCCAGTTGCGACATCTCCTTCACATATTGTTTATAGAACATGCGCATGCGCTCAGGCATCGAGAACGTGCGCCCCATCAGTATCATGTATCGGCCAAAAGTGCTCAGCCAGCGTTGAAGTAACATCTTTCTTTAATTTTCGATTTCCCGATTTTGTTTGCAAAATTACGAATAATCTGCTAAAAACCGCAATAAACACCCGCATTTTTTGTTTTTTTATATATGCAGCCAAACTACGCAGCACAGGTGGCAGCCATCTACGACAACTGTGCCGACAGAGCGCAGCCTTTAAACGAGGAATGGGTGGTGCAGGCGGGCATCGTCGTGGAACGCATGTATCCACCCGCCGACACAGGGGCTGTACTCTCTGTCCTCACGGCACTCAACCTGCTCAACGCTGCCGTGAAACACACATGGGGAGCCAGCCTCGTTTCCTATAATTACATAAAAGGTATGGCGGCCAGTCTGATGGTCTACCTGCTGGAGCACCCCATGGAGGGCGTGACTACCTATTACGACGGCAACGAGGATGTGGCCTACTTCACCGTATGGGGCATACAGGTCAGTTTCCACCATATCCCTCTGTATAGCCGCCTCACGACTCTTCTTGTCCAGTACACACAACAGCCGCAGCAGTGGGAAGGGCGACAGTTGCAATTGATAGCCGTGGAACTGTTTCGCCTGACCATGCCCGATGACTTTACCTATACGTCCGATGATGAGGTGTTTGCCCGCTATGTGATGCGCCACTACCGGCGCCCCGCCCAGGCCTCGCAGTCAGTCAGGCGGCCGCTGGACTCCTATCAGTTGGTGCCCTACTGCGTCGACCTGCCCAAAGAGGAAGACAAGATGGCCTCGCTCGATGCCGCCCTGCACTTCCGCCTCTGGGATCGCGGCAACTGCACGCTGTGGCACCGGCGACGCCATAAGTTGATGCCCATTATACGTTATCTCGGCGACAACTATATGTCGTTTATCGACGGACTGATAGGCGACGAGCCACGCATACCGACACGCTCGCAGCGGAAACTCGTTGCCGGCCACCTCTACTACGTGTCGCCGCAAAAGCGTATTGCAAGCCTGACACGCTACAATTTCTTCCAGCGGCTGACGCAGTGCCACTACGAGGTGGTGGGCGACGAATACCGCAACCTCTGCATCACCTACGGCATTGCCTGCTACTTAGGCATGCTCTTTCCCATGCTCAAGTTTGTGTGCATACTCAACTACAACCACCTGGTGGAGCAGCGCGTCTACTATAGTTATCATGAACTGGTGCGCGTGCCGGTGCCCTCGCCCGCACGCATGCTCAAGGTGTGGATGGTGGTCGACACCAGCCACCGCCTGAAGGATTTTGCTGTCGACATGCTGCCGCAGGCGCTCATCGACGACTACCTACAGACCGAGGACTACTATCAGGACTATGAGGTGCTGGAAGACCATGACGGCAGGCAGGGCATTATAGCCTTCCGTCAGTTTATGATCTTGGAGCCCCTCTACCGGTTGGTGGTCATACTGAACTACCACGCCCAGGTGCAGAACGACGAGGGCCTTTGGGCCATCTATTCACTCGGCCAGGAGACCTTCGTCAGCGATTTCATCTACGCCCGCATCTGGTATGACACCGACCGCGGGGCCATCGTGGCCGAGTGCTGCGACGGCCGTCGCGTCATCATCTACGACTTCCACCTGCTGCCGCCGGAATTGGCTTACCAATAATGAGGCAACTATCTTTTTTTTGTTTTTTTTCTGCTTTCTAATAAAAAATGAGTAATTTTGTCCGCGATTTGAAATACAATAGAGGAACTATGGTAAGAAAAGCAGAAAAAAGAGACATTCAGGCTATCATTGAATTGCTGCATCAGGTTAACATGGTGCATCATGTCATAAGGCCTGACTTGTTTAAAGCCAACACAACAAAGTATGATGAGCAGGAACTTCAGGCCCTGCTTCTTGATAACAGCAAGCCTATCTTCGTCTATGTCGATGAGGAAAGACTACAGAGCGCAGCCGTCCCGCCCGCCCCTGGGAGCGCGGTCGTCCCGCCCGCCCCGGAAACAATCTTGGGCCATGCCTTCTGTCAGGTTACGGAGGTTAAGGACAACAAGTTGCTCCAAGACATAAAGACCCTGTATATTGATGATATATGTGTAGACGAGAAGGCTCGGGGCAAACACGTTGGCAAGGCGTTGTACGAGTTTGTCTGCGGCTATGCCAAGTCAATAGGCTGCTATAACATTACCCTCAACGTATGGGAAGGGAATGACGCTGCATTGAGTTTCTACAGGAACATGGGAATGAAAGTGCAGAAGACAGGAATGGAAACTATAATTTAACCGAGGATATGTCTACGAGGTCGTTGACGATGGCATAGATGGTGAGACCTGCCGGGCTGTGTATCTGCAGTTTGCGTGCTATGTTGCGCCGGTGCGTAATCACCGTGTTCACCGATATGTATAAGTGGTCGGCAATCTCCTTGTTCGACATTCCCTGCACCAATGAAACGATGACTTCCTTTTCGCGCTCGGAGAGGGCGTCGGGATTCTGTCCGGCTCCGGCCTTGAACACCATGTCCGAGATGTTGCGAGTCACGTCGCTCTGCTTCGCCTGCTTTTCCAATCGTCGGATGGCGGGCACGAAGATGTAGTCCTCCACCATGGCGTGCTGGCGCAGCCACACCTCGTTCTCGTAAATGTCGTGCAGCGTGGCAGTAAGTTGGTTGTTGTGCAAGCCGTCCTGCGGCAGATATTTGATGATGAGCAATTTCAATTCGCTCAGCGTCTTGTCTGTCGCTCCGTGGTGCTTCGAGAAGGTGTCCACGTTGTAGCCCGTCGTGGGATGGCCGTCGAGCAGTGACTGTACGTAGGGGAAGAGCGTGTTTTGCTCGTAGCGCATGTGGCGGCGTATCTGCTGGGCATAGCTGTCATAGATACGGAGTATGATTTTGGCCAGGGCGTTACTTTCGTCGAGCGACTCCTGCAGTTCGCGTCGGATATAGGGCAACTGGAAGTCGAGGAAATAGGCGTGGCATGCCTCTAAGTAGTGCAGCAGTGTTGGCACAGACAGTTGCTCGCTGTCCTCGAAGTCGCCGGCACCGTTTACGGTGAAATTGACCACTGCCAGGAAGGTATACGTGTCTACGCCGTTGTCCTCGCACGTTTCCTTCACCGTCTTGTCACCAAAGCCGAGACTGATGCCGAAACTGCCGAGCGACTGCAGCAGGTCGTAATTATCGCGGATGAGCGAGATCATCTTGTCGTCGGACTCATATAATTTCAGATTCTTCATGTTTGCCTTCGTTGTTACGAAAAGTTGTCTGCAAAATTACACATTATTTCGGAAATATATGCAATTATGACGCGAAAGTTTACTTGTTGAGCAGAAAAAAAGCAAGAATTGATGATTATTAAAAAAAAAGTGCTACCTTTGCTGACAAATTGCCAATAACAGTAATTAAAATGAAAAAACAACTCACATGCTTAGGTGCTGCCATGCTGGCAGCCACGTTGAGCCTCAACGCTCAGAAACCCATGAAGGCCCCTGCCGGCGGCAAGGCCATCAGTAATGAATTGATAGGTATCTTCTTCGAGGATATCAGTAGTGCAGCCGATGGCGGCCTGTATGCCGACCTGGTGCAGAACGGCTCGTTTGAGTTCAATCCCTCCGAGCGCGACGGCTGGGGAGCCGGCACGGCATGGAAGAGCATCCGTCCGGGTCACTCGCTCGGTATGGTACAGGTACGTATGGACCGCCCCATCCACCCCAACAATCCCACCTATATGCGCCTGCATACCGAGCGCGTAAAGGAATACTATGACTACAAGGGCTGGAAAGGCTTCGGACTGGAAAACGGCGGCTACAACGGCATCAGCGTGAAGGCAGGCGCGAAGTACGACTTCTCGGCCTTCTTCCGCAATATAGGCAAGGAGGCCAAGCATGTGCGCATAGCACTGGTGCAGCCGCAGGGTTGGAACAAAGACCCGAAACTGCTGGCTGAGGCCATGATCGAGGTCAACGATGCCAACTGGCAGAAGTGCGATGCCGTGCTCACGCCTACTGAGGACTGCAAGGACGCTGCCCTGCAGATACTGGTGCTCACCGTGGGCGATATGGACATCGACATGGTGTCGCTCATGCCCGAGGATACCTATAAGGGCCACGGCCTGCGCAAGGACCTGGCCCAGGCACTGGCCGACCTGCAGCCCAAGTTCATGCGCTTCCCGGGCGGCTGCGTGGTACATGGCGGTGGCGACGGCTTCTGGGACACCTATCGCTGGAAGAACACCATCGGGCCACGTCAGAACCGACTGGGGCTCAAGAATACCTGGGGTTACCATCAGAGCATGGCACTGGGCTATTTTGAGTATTTCCAGTTCTGCGAAGACCTGGGCATGGAGCCCCTGCCTATCCTCCCCTGCGGTGTGAGTTGTCAGGGCACCAATGGCGGCTGGGGCATGTGGCCCACTCAGGCACAAGACGTAGTACCCATGGATCAGATGGACGAGTGGGTGCAGGATGCACTCGACCTCATCGACTGGGCTAACGGCGACGGCACTGGCGAGTGGAGCCGTAAGCGCATCGAAGCCGGCCACCCCGCCCCCTTCAACCTGAAGTATCTGGGACTGGGCAACGAGGAGAAGATCTCACCCGAGTTCATTGAGCGCTTCAAGTATATGTACGAACGCATCACCAAGGCTCATCCCGAGATTGTCATCGTGGGTACAGCCGGCCCTGGCTCGCATCCTGACAACCCCGACTTTGAGAACGGTTGGAAACTGGCCGAAGAACTGGGCATGCCCATCATCGACGAGCACTACTATGAGCCCAACACCTTCTTCCTGAACAAGCGCCAGTATGACAACTACCCACGTGACCGCAAGACCAAGGTCTATCTGGGTGAATATGCTTCAAAGGACAAGAAACTCATCGATGCCCTGGCAGAGGGACTCTACCTGCTGCATGTAGAGCGTAACGGTGATGCTGTAACTATGACATCCTATGCACCTCTCTTCGCTCGTCGCGATAACACCAACTGGAACCCCGACATGATTTACTTCGACAACGAGCGCACATACCTGACCTGCAGTTACTATGTGCAGCAGATGTTCGGACAGTCAAGCGGACAATACTACTACGGCGACTGCGTGAAGTTCGAGGGCGATGCACCCGATGTGATCCAGCCCCAAGAGAACGTGCACTATGGCCAGTCGGTGGTACTTAACGTGAAGACACGTAAACTCTTCGTCAAACTCTGCAACGCCAGCGCTGAAGCCAAAACGGCCAATATTGACCTTTCGCGCTTCAAGGGCATAAAGAAGCAAGCCACGAAGACTGTACTGAGCGGTCAGGCCAACGACGAGAACAACTACGACCAGCAGCCCATCACACCACAGAAGGAGACTTTCAAGGCCACCAAGAAGATGACCATCGAACTGAAGCCCTACTCGTTCGTGATGCTCGAATACGCCCTGTAAAAACAATTGCACACATCGGAAGCGGGTGTGCAAAAACGAAAAAAAGTAGGAAAAAGTTAGGCTTATTTGGAAAAATATTCGTAACTTTGCACCCGCAAAATAGTGTGTATGTGTAGTCTTGAGCGATATAAGATTGATTTAAAGGCACTTACCGAGGACATCACGCCCTTGGAATGGCAATTGGACAATCGATTCTTCCAGTCGCTTGAAGACGCTCAGGTGCAGAACGGTTCGTTGCATGTGTCGGGGTCTATACGCAAGGCTGTCGGCTTTTTTGAACTCCTCCTGCATACTGAAGGCACTGTTCAGGTTCCCTGCGACCGCTGTCTGGACATGATGGACCAGCCCATAGAGGCCGACCTGCGTCTAGTGGTAAAACTGGGGCCTGAATACCAAGAGGAAGATGACATCATCACCGTTGACGAAAACGAAGGCGTTCTCCAGACGGCATGGTTCATCTACGAGTCGATAGTCCTGGCGGTACCCATCCAGCACGTTCATCAACCTGGCGAGTGTAACGATGCTATGATGCGAGTGCTCGAAGAGCATTCGGCTGCCCGAAGCAGTGATGCGGACGCAGAGGAGAATATCGACCCCCGATGGAGTGCACTGAAGAATTTGAAAATTTAAAGGTTTAAAAATTAAAATAGTAAAAGAATTATGGCACATCCTAAAAGAAGACAATCGAACACCCGTACGGCCAAGCGTCGTACTCACGACAAGGCCGTAGCACCTACACTGGCAGTTTGCCCCAACTGTGGCGCTTACTACGTGTATCACACCGTATGCCCCACCTGTGGTTACTATCGCGGTAAGGTTGCTATCAAGAAGGACGAAGAGGTTGCTGAATAATGGGTAAGATTAACGCGATCATCACCGGCGTCGGAGGCTACGTACCCGATTATGTCCTCACCAATGAGGAACTTTCGCGTATGGTCGACACCAACGATGAGTGGATTATGACGCGTGTCGGAATCAAGGAGCGCCGAATCCTCACAGAAGAGGGTCTCGGCACTTCCTATATGGCGCGCAAGGCAGCCAAGCAACTCATGAAGAAGACGGGAGCCGATCCCGATTCTATCGACGCCCTCATCGTGGCCACCTCAACGGCCGACTATCACTACCCTTCTACGGCTAGCATCGTAGTAGGTAAACTGGGACTGAAGAATGCTTTTGCGTTTGACTCCTGGTCAGCCTGTTGCGGATTCCTCTACTCGCTCGACGTGGCATCGTCGATGATACAAAGCGGACGCTACAAGAAAATCATTGTCATCGGTGCCGACAAGATGTCATCAGTCACCGACTACAAGGATCGTCAGACCTGTCCTCTCTTTGGCGATGGCGCTGCTGCTGTATTACTAGAGGCTACTGAGGAGGAGAACATCGGACTGATGGACTCTCACCTGCGTACTGACGGCCTAGGCCTGCCCTTCCTCCACATGAAGGCTGGCGGCTCAGTATGTCCACCCAGTTATTTCACCATCGACCACCGTATGCACTTCACCTATCAGGAGGGTCGTACCGTGTTCCGCTATGCCGTGACCAACATGAGCGACGATTGCGCCCTCATTGCTGAGCGCAACGGACTGAACAAGGACAACATCGACTGGGTGGTGCCCCATCAGGCCAACATGCGTATCATTGAGGCCGTGGCCAAGCGACTGGAGATGCCCATGGAAAAAGTGATGGTCAACATCGAACGCTACGGTAACACGTCAGCAGCCACCATCCCCTTGGCACTCTGGGAGTATGAGCCCATGTTGAAGAAAGGCGACAACATCATCATGACAGCCTTTGGTGCAGGCTTCGTTCATGGAGCCAACTACCTGAAGTGGGCGTATGATGGGAAGTGAGAAATAGTTGTTGAAAGAAAATGCATAAAGCAGGATTCGTAAATATCGTTGGCAATCCCAATGTAGGTAAAAGTACGCTCATGAACCAGTTGGTTGGTGAGCGTATTTCGATTGCTACGTTCAAGGCGCAGACAACGCGCCACCGCATCATGGGTATCGTCAATACCGACGATATGCAGATTGTGTTTTCTGATACCCCTGGCGTGCTGAAGCCAAACTACAAACTGCAGGAGTCGATGCTCGCCTTCTCTGAGTCGGCCCTCAAGGATGCCGACGTACTGCTCTACGTCACCGATGTAGTGGAGAACCCAGAGAAGAACATGGACTTCCTGGAGAAAGTGCAGAAGATGACGATTCCTGTATTGCTACTCATCAACAAGATTGACAGCCTCACCCCCGACTCCTCTCCCAAAGGCGAGGGGAGTAGTCAGTTTAAACTTGCAGAAATCGTTGAGAAGTGGCACACGCTGCTGCCCAATGCAGAGATTCTGCCCATCTCTGCCAAGAACAAGTTCGGCACGGATATGCTCTTGAAGCGCATTCAGGAACTGTTACCTGAAAGTCCTGCCTTTTTTGACAAGGATCAGTTAACAGACAAACCCGCCCGTTTCTTTGTATCGGAAATCATCCGCGAGAAAATCCTGCTCTACTACGACAAGGAGATTCCCTATTCTGTCGAGGTTGTGGTGGAACGCTTTAAGGAGGACGACCGTCAGATTCACATCAATGCTGTCATCTATGTTGAGCGTGATTCTCAGAAGGGCATCATCATCGGACATCAGGGTATTGCCCTAAAAAAAGTCTCTACCGAAGCCCGCAAGGCATTGGAGAATTTCTTCGATAAGCACATCTATCTGGAGATATTCGTCAAGGTTGACAAAGACTGGCGTTCATCGAAACGCGAACTGGACAACTTCGGATATAATCCAGAGTGACACTAACAAAAAATCCGAAACACGACATTGTTTCGGATTTTTTTTGTATCTTTGCACCAAAATAATGCATTATGGGAAATTTGGTAGCGATCGTAGGACGCCCCAATGTGGGGAAATCCACTTTATTTAACAGACTGACCAACTCTCGTCAGGCCATCGTAAGCGACGAGGCTGGCACAACTCGTGACCGCCAATACGGCAAATGCGAATGGACAGGAAGGGAGTTCTCTGTAGTAGACACTGGCGGATGGGTGGTCAATAGTGACGACATCTTTGAGGAGGAGATCCGCAAGCAAGTGCTCATCGCCACTGAGGAGGCCGACTTGGTGCTCTTCCTTTGCGACATCAAGAATGGCGTGACCGACTGGGACATGGACGTAGCCCTCATCCTGCGCAAGGCGAAACTGCCAGTGCTGCTCGTAGCCAATAAAGCCGATGACGGCAAGGACTTATATGGCCAGTATGATTTTTACAAACTGGGACTGGGCGATCCATATTGCATCAGTGCTGCCACTGGTAGCGGCACTGGCGACCTGTTGGACAAGGTTTTGGAACTGCTGCCTGAGAAGCAGAAAGACGACCTGGAGGAGGGCATTCCCCGTTTTGCCGTTGTAGGCCGTCCTAACGCTGGCAAGTCGAGCATTATCAACGCCTTCATTGGTGAGGAGCGTAATATCGTAACAGAGATTGCTGGCACAACACGCGACTCCATCTATACCCGATATGACAAGTTCGGCTTTGACTTCTACCTGGTCGATACAGCGGGCATCCGCCGTAAGAACAAGGTATCGGAAGATCTGGAGTTCTATAGCGTAATGCGCTCTATCCGTGCCATTGAGAACAGCGATGTCTGTATCCTGATGATTGATGCAACCCGAGGCATCGAGGCACAGGACATGAATATCTTCCAACTCATCCAGAAGAACAACAAGTCCTTGGTAGTGGTGGTCAACAAGTGGGACCTAGTGGAGGACAAGTCGCAAGTGGTCATCGACACCTTTGAGAATGCCATCCGCGAGCGAATGGCTCCCTTCAGGGATTTCCCCATCAT
>JAEEGL013461593.1_pt1 | contig 10335 bp, 9 predicted proteins | sample 9134231 | NCBI WGS metagenome assembly JAEEGL01 (sample SAMN16246548, study PRJNA631951) | gut metagenome | biome: gut microbiome; feature: rumen; material: fiber-attached | host: Bos | place: Iran: Karaj | collected 2018-10
CCATCCCAGCTGCTCCCCGCACAGCTTGACCAGTTCACTGCTCTTAACCGGCTCATGTTCCCATAATATCCTGCAAAATCTGTATTCGCTCTCGAAAATCTTGGGTGTGTCCATAATTTATTCTCCTATAGGCTCTAATGCATTAGACTATATTTAGACTAATCTATTAGAGTAATCATGTCAATAGGAAATCAAGATTTTGGAAAAATTAATAAAACATAATTCAAAGATGTAATATTTCTTCCCCCTCAGGTGTTATATTAGTGAAAGATCTTTCTGATTAAGAACAAAGGATAATCCCATGGAAAGGGCTGAAATAGAGGCGATCGCAGATCGTTATCTGGATTCCCTGTACTATATCGCCATCAACTATATTGATCTATCAATTGCGAATCTCTTCTCTGGTATTTATATCTGTATCAGAGTTGTATAATATTTCTTGTGATCATTATTCCTTTTTGATATAATAAATCCAATCAGTATTTCTTTAGTGCTGTTTCGGCTATTCTACCATGATTCTACTTGAATTCAGCTATCATTCTACCATGATTCTACTTGAATTCAGCTATCATTCTACATATTCGTATGAACATTTACAGAATTCTTCATCTTGTCGGTTGTTCCAAAGAAAATACATACAATATACTTACATTGATCGGTGATGCCAATGTTTGATGATCATTGCAAGTTACTGATCATGTGTTTCAGGGCACCGGGTTATAATCCCGGAATTTTTCAGGTACATTATGAACAAACAGAATCGTGTACATTATTTTGATAAGACGGAGGTAAAAAAGTATGGGGGATTTGGTTCTGCGGGTTGAAGATCTTTATAAAACATTTCGTGTAAAACTGTTTAAGAAAATCCTTGCTCTTAATGGATTGAACATGTCTCTGAAACGGGGTGATATTTACGGCTTTGTCGGAGAAAACGGAGCAGGTAAGACCACTCTCATGCGAATTGTGGCTGGACGTGTTTTTGCTGATGAAGGAGATGTCGAATTATTTGGACACAAAGGATCGGACGAATATATAAAACAGCTCGCCAAGATAGGTGTTCTTATAGAACAGCCGGGAATTTATGGAGACTTAACAGTTTGGGATAATTTATGGGCTGTTGCGATATTAAAATGCAAGGAAGATAAGAGGCATATTGAAGAAATCATCGAATCGGTTGGTCTGGCTGCAGAAAAAGATATACGTGCAAAAAAACTGTCACTAGGTAAAAAACAGCGCCTTGGCATAGGTATGGCCATGGTTGGGAATCCGGAAATGCTTATTCTTGACGAGCCGACCAATGGTATGGATCCCAGAAGCATGATTGAATTCAGAGAAACAATGCAGAAATTAAATCGGGAAAATGGTGTAACAATTCTGATTTCGAGTCATATCCTGTCTGAACTTGATAAACTCGCGACCTGTTATGGATTTATTAAAGATGGCAGGATGGTGGAAGAGATTTCAGCTGAAGAATTGCATAGAAGGAGCAGGTCATCTACTACTGTAAGAGCTGAGGATATCAATACTGTTACAAAGCTGATCAAAGAAAGATTTCCCGATTTGTTTGTCACGAAAGTTACAAAACAGACTATTCTTATTTTCGGTTTTGATGGTACGGAAGAAGATCTAAAGGTTTTTTTCGGTAATGCCGGGGTACAGGTCGCAGAAATATCAATAAAAGAGGGCAGCCTCGAATCATACTATCTGTATAAGATGGAGGATTACGAATACAACAGGTCAAGATTAAAATTTTGAAAGGAATGAATATGATTATCAGCGGTTCCCTAATCAAGAAGGAATGGTATGTAATAACGCGAAGCAGGTATTTTTATCTGATAGTTTTTCTGTATGATACTGTATTTATTTTAATCAATTTAATTTCGGTAAATATTGAACCTTACTATGATGAGAACTTTTCTTACGGATACCAGGTCATAATAAGCTCGATACGTTTTATACTTCTGGGTGTGGTAGGTGGACATCTGCTGGCATCATATTTTATAGGCGATGAATATTCATCAGGTTCATTCGGAATATCGATAACCTCCGGGAAATTGCGCAGGACGATCATAGCATCAAAAATAGTGGTTTTTCTTCTTTTCCATTTGATCATCTCAACAATATACATGATTGGAATTGTAATTGTTTTCACAGTACATTTTGGAGGCTTTTGGCCTGAAACAAATATTAATTATATCTTAAGGCTATTGACAGTGCTCTTTCTCGGACTGGTATCAAGCATAACTACAGGGACAATTGTATTTATGTTTTCAATTCTGATCAGAAAGAAGATTTGGGCTATCGGAGCCGGAATGTTTTTAACATATTTTCTGGCACAGCTTGATAACGCCCATAGAGATGATCCGATACCGGGTATCGAATATAACTATGTATATCAGATAAGACATATCAGCTGGGAAATAGATGCAGGTGGAATTGCGTTATACATTGCTTTGAACCTGATCGCAACCTTGATTGCGTTTGTAGTAACAGTCTTTGTCTTTGAACGAAAAGAGTTGAAATGACTAAATTTTTTAGGGCAATATTCGGTCTATTTTAGACTTCAGCCTACTTCCATTTGATGGAACTGTTTGGGGACGGGGTGAGTGGTTCAAAAAAAATGAACCACTTACCCCGTCCCTATGGTTCAGAACGAATTCATCCATTCCGTGATTATCTCATCCGCGTCGGCCTCCCTGTCCTCGGGATAAAAGATATGAAGATTATATATCACCTTGTCTTCCTGCCAGAAGATATTCTTTGAGACACCTGAATCTGTTATTTTATATCCATCCGGATAGTAGGAAGGATCGATATAGCTTTTGGAATCATTTTTAATGATCATGAATTCCCTGTTATTAACGACTTTCATCTCTTTTTCGAGATCGCTCAGCTCGTAATGGTCATTCTGTCCGCTCATAAGCCACATGCCGATAGTGCCGTCTTCCGCAATCTTCTGGTATTCCGTGAAAATAGTCGTAAAGGTCTGGATATTTATATCATTTATCCTGCCATCAATACCAATAATTATATTTTCGATATTGCCGTTTTTCTCTCCGAAAATATTGATATTCGCCATAACCCCGTTCTTTGATAGCAGGCCGTTCACCAGAAGCGAAGCCATCTTCAGCCTGTTACAGCCTATAAAAGCCTTGATTTCGTCAACAGAATACAGCATGGTACTGTATGATCCCGGATATGAAACAGCCGGTTTCATCTCACTTGCCTCATCCCATTCCATCGTGTTGAAACGTTCCACGATAATATCAGATACTCCGTTAACCGTACCATTTATCTCATCCATGTCTATCAGAGTCTTATCCGGATCAAAATATACGTGGGCATCCGTGAGTTTTCCATCACCTACCGTACTCCCCGCGAACAATAGAACGTTGCCGGAAAACAGCAAATGATGTGCCGTAAACCCGACCAAAATAAGTGACAGGCAGGCCGCCAGCGGAATCATGATCTTTCTCAGAATACTTTTAGCTTTACCTGTCTTCTGTGCCCGACGCAGGGAATCCACCTCATCTATAAATCTTTCGTCTATGCTGCCTATGGAATCAAGTATGTCTTCATTTGTCATATGTCAAATCCCTCCTCTTTAAGAAATTCCTTTAACCTTTTTCTCAACCTGAACAAGCTGCTTTTTGCTTTGCTTTCGCTAATCCCGCAATACTGTGCCACTTCCTTCAGCGGATCGAAGAAATAGTACCTTCCGATAAACAAACGGCGTTCTTCTGCTGACAGGGCCGCCGTGAACCTGCGTATGGCTTCATTTAAGGCTTCAGCCTCAACCTCCGATTCCGGCGTGTGTCCTGATGGGATGGTATCGTTCAGCTCTTCGATGGATGTTAAATATTCCGAAGGTATACGCTTCATGCTTGAACGCATTCTGAGCTTATCTATGGAAATCCGCCTCGTTATCTTTCTCAGATAAGGCAGGAGCATTTCGGGCCTGTCCTGTGGAATGGACTTCCATGCGGCCAGATATACATCATTCAGACATTCTTCAACATCTTCGTTGTCACCGAGTATCTGAAATGAAATCTTGTACAGATAATGCCGGTACTTTTCTTTTGTTGCGGTAACAGCACTCTCATCACCGACCAGATAAGCCTGAACCAGTTCATTGTCAGTCATGACATCCTCCCTTCACATTATTTCTGAAAAGCCCTTAGCCTTTCAGTATGAGGTCCCTCACTATATAACTCGTAAAATAACTTCGTTGGTTGCATTATATAACATTTTTTTTCAAAAATTGACCATTTTTCATTTTCAATCGTATTATAGGTGAGGAGGTGATAAGAAAATGGACAATACATCGGTACGGCCGGCTGATGATATTGAATGGGTTGTTGAAGCCTATGGAAATACGCTCTTCAGGGTGGCGCTGGGTATAGTCGGAAATTCAGCCGATGCCGAAGATGCTGTTCAGGAGACCTTCATCAAATATCTGGATCAAAAGAATGTGTTCGATGATTCCGAACACAAAAAAGCCTGGCTGATCCGCGTAGTAATAAATAAAAGTAAGGATATCTTAAAGCGCCGGCAGCATCGGGGCGAAGTAAATATCGATGAGATAATGCAATATATTCAGAATAAAGAGAATACAGAGGCTGATTTTGACTTCAGTCATCTGTCCGAGAATGATCCGACAATGCTTGATTCATTCGAAAAACTGCCAATCGAAGCCGCAATTATAACCGATGCCGAATCAATAAGCAGGAATGTTACGCATACCGACACTGACAGCGGAATAATAGGGGCAATGATGAGTCTGCCGGAAAAGTTCAGAACAGTGCTGATCCTTCACTATGTAGAAGAATACGGTGTCAAAGAAATCGCTAAAATGACCGGCAAGACAATATCCGCAATAAAGATGAGACTGCAGAAAGCCCGCAGACTACTGAAAGAAGCGTATGGAAAGGAGATTTCATAGATGAGCAGCATTAGAAACGGTTCAAATAATATCGATACCGAGATTACAGAAACATTCAGTAAAATTAAAAGCATAAAAATGCCTGATGACATGAAGCAACGGATCATCAGAAATTGCAGAAATGAGGAGGTTAACAGAACTATGGATACAAATGGAATTAAGAAGAATACAAATACCGGATTTGTCACATTTTTAAGAAAACCGGCTGTTATAGCTGCCGCACTTGCCCTGGTCCTCACTTTGAGTGGTGTTACCGCTCTTGCAGCAACAGGCAAACTTTCCGGTTTGTTTAAGGATAAAACGAACATTGTCGGAACAGTTACCGGCACAACCTATGAGCAGGCTACCGATGAGCTGACAGTCAATGTTGTAGAAAACGCCGGACAGCTGACAGTCACAGTCACTGCTAATGATCCTACGATGGCACCTTATGCCTACACCGACGAGATAGCGATAGAAGAATACAGCATCATCGATCAGAACGGTAAAACGGTAATAAATGGCAGCCTTAGTGACAAGAAACCATTTACCAATGGCAGTGCAAGTATCACTATCCCCACCGATAAACTCGCGGCTGGAACTTACAAATTAGCGATCAACAGCTTTATTAGCTATAAAAAAGCCGATCAGCCGCTCAGTATCAGAGGAAACTGGACAGAATCATTTACCATTGAAAAATAACCCTGTGCTTCATTCACCCCGGGCATCTTTTTAAGATACCCGGGGGTGATGTATATTATAAACAGAATTAGTTTGACATTAATAATTTCAGTTAATCATCCACATTTTCACAAGAAGCCTTTACGTACCGTTCCAATCTTGAGGCATATGCATCTGCCCGTTGCCCCATATCATTATTATCCGTCCATAGCTCACACTGCAGCATAACCGTCTGGACAGCATCATCCATACCTTCAGGTGGATACTTGTGCTTTTTCAAAAGTTTTTTGATCATCATGCGCATCTTTGCTCTTGCTGAATCACGCTTTTGCCAATCTATAGTGCGATTGTTTCTTAAGGCGTCGGCGAGTTCCTTTGTTATGGCAATCAGTTCTTCATTTTCATAAAAGTCCTTGATCGCCTGAGGTTTTGTCAAAGCATCATAAAATGCCAGTTCATCAGCTGTAAGTCCAAGTTTTTCTCCCTCTTTTTGAGCCGCCTGAATCTGCTTGGCCAAATTCAAAAGTTCCTCAATCACCTGCTCATTGGTAAGCATACCATTCAGATAGCGGTTCATTGCCTGTTGTATGATCTCACTGAACTTCTCGGATTTTACCACATTGGTACGCTTATAAATCAAAACCTGCTCTGCAATCAATTTTTTCAACAGTTCAACAGCAAGATTTTTTTCTTTCATTTTCCCGATTTCTTCAAGAAAATGAGGATCAAACAGTGAAAAATCCCCATTTACATCAGAAAACAGATTGATAACACCGGTACTTTTGATGCTCTGCTCCAACAAAGCGTTTATCCTGGCATTCATATCCGGAAGAGAAATTTTCTTACCTTCTCCCTGGTTCATCAGGCGCATTACCAAAACACGAACCGACTCGAAGAATGCCGCCTCTATACGCATAGGTTCATCCACCAACGAAGCGCACAGCGACAAGGCTTGACGCAGCATAAGAGCTTCTTTGAGGAAATCTTCTCTTTCTCTTTCCTTATCAACCGCTACAATAAAATTGACCGCACCACTGATAGCTTTAGATCTTTCCAGATCCGTTCCTGTTGTAAATTTGGAATAATCATATCCATGGAACAAATCACGGCATACTGAAAGTTTTTCGAGGAATTTAGGATACGCTACCTTCGCAACATCAGTATCTCCGTAATTCTTCTTGTCTCTTGAGGTATAATCGTTCATAGCCTGCTTCAAAGCAGAAGCTATACCAACATAATCTACAACCAGACCACCTTCTTTATCAGCAAATACCCTGTTTACACGGGCGATAGCCTGCATCAGATTATAACCCTGCATCGGTTTATAAACATACATTGTAGCCAGCGAAGGCACATCAAAACCTGTAAGCCACATATCTACAACGATAGCGATCTTTAAAGGGCTTTCATTGTCTTTAAATTTCTTGGCCAGCTCATCCCGATTACGCTTGTTACCTATAACTGCCCGCCATTCTTCCGGATCCTTGTTGCTTTCTGTCATAACAACTGCGACCTTCTCTGTCCATGACGGACGTAGTTTCAATATCCGATTATATATTTTCAAGGCTATAGCTCTTGAATATGCTACGATCATCGCCTTTCCGGTTAACAGATCTGCACGGTAATTTTCATAATGATCAAGAATATCATCCACTAGAGAAGCAATCGTCTCTTCATTACCCAAAATGGCTTCCATCTGCCCCAGTTCTCTCTTGCTCCGTTCTATAACTTCAGGGTCAGAATTGTTCGCCATTATATCATATTCCGAATCAATGAGCCGAAGTGTTTCTTCGTCTAATTTCAACTTAATCACACGGCTTTCGTAATAAACCGGACGTGTTGCTCCATCTTCAACAGCCTGCGTCATATCATAAACATCTATGTAATCGCCGAATACTTCCCGGGTGCTTCTATCCTTCTGCGAAATAGGCGTTCCGGTAAATCCGATATAAGTTGCATTAGGAAGGCTGTTGCGAATGATCCTTGCAATCCCAACCTTGATCTTTCCGGTTTCAGAATCAACCTTTTCCTTTAATCCATATTGCCCGCGGTGAGCCTCGTCGGCCATAACAATTATGTTCCTGCGTTCAGACAATGGTTCATGCGATTCTTCGAATTTTTGCATAGTTGTAAAAATTATGCCGTTGGCCTGTCTGCCATCCAGCAGTGATTTCAAATGTTCGCGACTTTCTGCCTGAATTGGTTCCTGACGAAGAAAATCCTTACATTTTGCAAACTGACCATAAAGCTGATCATCAAGATCATTACGGTCAGTCAATACAACAATAGTAGGACTGTCAAGGGCTTCCTGTAATCTATGAGCATAAAAAACCATTGACAATGATTTTCCGGATCCTTGTGTATGCCAAAAAACGCCACCTTTTCCATCGGTTTCAGTAGCATGTTTTGTTGATTCTATTGCTTTGTTTACCGCAAAATACTGATGATATCCTGCAAGGATCTTAAATCGTTTTAAGCTTTCGTTTGAAAAACATATAAAGTTCTTTATAATATCCAGCAAACGGTTTTTTTCGAACATGCCCTCAAAGAAAGTATCAAATTGAGCATATTGCGTGTTCTCATAGCTTCCATCCTTTGTTTTCCATTCCATATAGCGGTCTTCACCCGAAGTAATGGTTCCGGCCTTGGATGTAAGATGATCACTCATAACACATATGCAGTTATAGATGAACATGGAAGGGATCTCGTGCATATAGTTTCTAATCTGAGTATACGCTTCAGACGCATCAGTTTCCTCTCTTGAAGGAGACTTTAACTCCACCAGCACAACAGGTAATCCATTTAGAAAAAGCAGTACATCCGGACGTTTCTGGCTATTTTCAATGAATGTCCACTGATTCGCCACAACGAAAGAATTATTATCGGGATTCTTATAATCTACAAGGTATACAAGGCCTGACCGTTCTTCTCCCTTAACAAAATAGCAAACCTCTACCCCATGCTGTATATATTCCATAAAAACAGCATTCTTCTGAACGAGCTCTGCGTTTTCAAAGTTTTTTAACTTAAAAACCGCATCGGCTAATGCATCATCCGGCATTCCGGGGTTTAGCCTTCGAAGCGCAGAATTCAGATCTTCCTCATAAAGCGGACTTGTAAAATCCCGATCCAATTCCGGTCCATATACATACTGGTATCCCAAATTTTTAAACAGTTCTATGATTGAGTTCTCATAGTCTGCTTCTGTGTAGAATCCTGGCATGACAAGTCCTCCTCAAACTCTTTTTCGTATTTTTCAACGATTTCAAGAACATTCACATAATAATGCTTTATTCATAGTCGGTATTGTCTTTGTTATTTTTCTTCTTTTCTTTTTTCTGGAGATAATAGAATTCTTTTTGTGTCTCAATTTCAGCCCGTAATTCCTCCTCCGACGGAAGATAAAGCTTATATTTTGAAGCGAATAACTGCTCATTATCATGAAGCACAGAGTATTTTGCTATGTCATTGTCTGTTTCAGAACACAAAATTATACCTAATGTCGGATTATCATCATCCGCTTTTTTCAGTTCATCATACATCCGGACATACATATCCATTTGCCCTACATCTTGATGTGAGATCTTCTCTGTCTTAAGATCTATTAACACAAAACACTTCAATATGTAGTTATAAAACACAAGGTCTATAAAATAATCCTCTTTTTCAGTATGAATATGCTGTTGCCTGGCTACAAACGCATATCCCTTTCCTAACTCCATAATGAATTTTTGAAGGTTATCTATAATACACTGTTCAAGATCCGATTCATATAATGCTGTATTTTCCTGCATGCCCAAAAATTCAGCAATCACCGGATTCTTAATGAACTCAAGTTTATTCTGATACTGTGATGTCAGCTGTTTCATTTCTGCTTCAACACCGGATTTATCCTGAGATTTCAGCATTCTATAGTAGTATTGCGTTTCTATATTTCTCCGAAGAGTTCGCACACTCCAAGTCTGTTCAAATGCTTCCCTTGCATACCATTCACGAGCTTCTTTGTCATTCACCTGCAGCAACTTTTCATAATGTGTCCAGGTAAGTAATTGTGCGGTCACTGATGGCACAATTTCATTTTCACCGGATTGTGCGGTCACTGACCGCACTATGTCCGGAAAATATTTATAAAACTGTTGGAACTTATATACAGTCCTCTTATTGAAACCTTTTCCATATTTACCAGAAAGAGACTCTGACAGTTTTTCCACAATACCCATGCCATATTCCGCTCTATCTGCACCTTTCATCTCCTCATCATAGATTCTTTTCCCCAGTAACCAATTTCTTATCACCAAGACAATATTAACGGAACGAAATGCTACCGCCTGTGAACTTTCAATGATAGCAGCAGCATCCTCTACCATATCATCCGTAATCTGATACTTAATCAACTCGTTCATAAAAAACCTCCAACGAAATGTATTACATCTGTAAACGATAATTTAGAGCAACAAGCAGTTACATTATTCAGATCATGGTTCACATCATTTTCTCAGTCGGAAAGCATCAATAAAAAGCCATCTGAGTTTGGAGACATTCCTGCAAACTTCTCTATCGTTAAGGTGGGCAGTCTCCCGATGCTTGTGACTGACTATGTAGCCAATGGCAGTTTCGCATCTCTCAAAGAAAATGTGACGCTATACCAAGAACCAAACTATGCATACTTTATCCGTAATACAGATTTGAAATCTGGTTCATTTGAAGTATTTGTTGATCAGCATTCTTATGAG
>JAEEGL013580548.1_pt1 | contig 10335 bp, 11 predicted proteins | sample 9134231 | NCBI WGS metagenome assembly JAEEGL01 (sample SAMN16246548, study PRJNA631951) | gut metagenome | biome: gut microbiome; feature: rumen; material: fiber-attached | host: Bos | place: Iran: Karaj | collected 2018-10
GCAGGGAGGCGGCAGCTTCGATTATCGTGCCGTTGCGTGCGGCTTCAAAATCGATCCCTATGCAGGAGCTTTTCTCGACCAGTATGTTTCTGGGGTTCAGATCATTGTTTACAAGCCGGAAAGACGTGTTGTCATGATACGATTCTTCAAAGGAAATGAACCACGCGGATATTATTTCGGCCAAAGCATGAAGATCATCGGCGCGGGAAGAGCTTTTTGACAGGATCTCATCGATCTTCTCCGAAAGGGTAATGCCTTCAGATCTTCTCAGAGTAATCTTTTTATCCTTTTGCATGAGCAATTCCGGGACCAGACCGGTCCCGGACATTATACGGTATACGCTCAATTCGTTGTCAAAGCTCATTCGGTCCCAGAAGACCTTAGTCACACGATCGGACTCAGCTATAAGGTTATTTTTCATCTACCTTCATTCTGACCACATTCTTTGCCCACCTGGTCGAGAATTCATCGTTGTTGACAACCAGCATGAAAGGACCGCTGTCTTCGCCCAGATCCTCCCCGGACTCCTTTGTGATCAGGTATATGTTCTTCTCTTCGAGTATCTCCGGTCCGGAAAGCACGATCTCGTAATTGTCTGCACATACCGCAGTTACGCTCGTTCCATCTCCAACAGAGACACCGAGGTCATCCAAAATGTATCTCAGTTCGATGCCGGAGTATTCCTTGTCAAAGACATCTCCGTTCTTTCTCTTCATCTGAGTGGAGAAAGATTCAAATCTGTCACCGGACTCATCGTATCCGTAGAACTGTGACGAGCCGCCGACCTCAAATTCAAGCTGTTTTGACCGCACGGCCTTATCGTTTTCAGATGAGTTCTTTCGGTTGAGACCGATCAAAACCGCGATTGCTGCGACGAAGCATAATACTATTGCAATAGTCGATTTTTTCATAAAACACCTTTTAGTATATATATACAGTTTACTATACTACTTATTTCTGTATTCTGCCGGCATGCGAGTGTACAGCAGGTATGCTATATATCCCCCGAGACCGCCGGACAGTATTCCGAAGATATAGAACAGTATGAACGGCAGCAAGGACATATGGAAGTAGAGGATGTTTGTAGAGGCGGCGCCAGCAAGGACGCCTGCCGCTCCGGCGAGCATCATCCTTGTCCTTGTACCGAAGCTTATAGGAAGACTCATCACCAGATCAATGGCAGCTCCGGGCAGGGAAAAAGTGATAATGATCAGGATCCCTGCCTGCGCGGATATTCCTGTGGTCAACGCCACCAACCGCTGGACCAGACCTCCAAGGAAAGCGACGCCCGGTTTTCCGATCATCGCAGAAGCGAAAACGAGAAAGAGCATGCTGACGCCGGCAGTGACGCTGCCTCCGGGTATCCTGATAAAATCGGTCAGCAGGTTGAACATGGGAGAAAGCAGAGGTTTTGCTATCATACCCATCACTGAACAGAGGGAAATGAAGATCAGGTCCCTTAAACTCAGCTTTTTCATCATTTCTGGCTGTCCGAGAGGACCTTGCACAGCTCTACAAGAGAGAACTGCTCAGGTACAGGGTCGTTGTCCGCATCAACGAGAGACAGGGCATCAAACGTGCAGCCCTTTACGCACGCAGGCTTGAGTCCTGCTCTTATCCTGTCTATGCAACCGTCGCACTTGCGCATCTTATTGTCCGGACCGAAGGTCGGAGCTCCGAAAGGACAGGCCATGGCGCAGCTGTGACAGCCGATGCAGTTGGTATTGTCATAAAGGGTCAGACCGGTCTCCTCGTCCTTGAATAGACAGCCTGAAGGGCAAGCCGTTACGCATGGAGCGTTATCACAGTGCATGCAGGACATGGAGTAGTATTCAATCCGTCCGGTGCTTCGGGTCTCCTGCCTGAAAACGCTTCTGAAAGGCCTTACGCCGGTCGAAAGGTCTATATCATTCTGATCCATGCATGCAATGGCGCAAGCACCGCAGCCGCAGCACTTGGAAAGATCAAGTTCAAGTTTAAGTTTCACGTTCAAATCCTCCTAATGTTGCAGTAAGCGCTGCGGTATGCAGGGAATCCGCTGTACGGATCAAGGTTGGATCCGTCAAGGATGCTGTTTATGTCCTTTTCCCTATATCCGTGATAGATGAAAACATCGCCCTCCATGACAGTGGCAGTCGGGATGGCCTTGAAGTTCAGCGCGCCGATATTCGTTACTATCTCCACATCGTCACCAAGCTCTATCCCAAGCCTGTCGGCGTCTTCCATGCTCATCTCCACTGAAGGCTCAGGAAGAAGGCTTCTTTCCCAGGCAACGTCATGAAGCCTTGAATGAAGAGCGTTCGGGATCCTTGCTCCGGCGCAGAGCCTGAACGGATAAGTCTTTGGGTCAGGATTGTAAGGCGCGGTATAGGTAGGCAGAGGATCAAGTCCCCATTCAGGATGGGAGGCTATGATCTCTGAATACAGCTCCAGCTTGCCTGAAGGCGTAGGGAAGCCTTTTTCAAGGGTGCTACCGATACGATAAGGCTCTATGCCCTGAAGCTTGATTGGCGCCTCATGGCCTTTGATCTGTTCAAGAGTGAGCGGAAGGTCTCGCAGGATATATCTGAGACATTCATCGTATCCGCCCCTGAGCAGAGGATCGTCAAGATCCATCCTGTTGGCAAGCATGGTGATTATCTCGGTATCCGGCTTTGACTGGCCTATCGGTTCGATGGCCGGTTCCGTATACCAGACCTTCTGTCCCATATAATCCATGAACTGTCCGCGCTCGAGCGAGGTGCATGCAGGGAGGACAATGTCGGCATATTTGGCCGAATCCGTCATGAACAGGTCTATGTCAGCATAGAAATCCAGCTTTTTGAAGGCCTCAAGGTATTTTTTGTCTTCCGTGAACATGCGGTAGTTCATTCCGAAGGCCACGAGAGCACGAATGGCATCGTCTCCGCCGGCAAGGATGTTGTCCGCAAGAGCACAGGCCTGCATGTCCTTCCTCAGATAGTACCACAGAGGAAAACGGTCGCTTCCGACTGCCTTAGGGGCATCTTCAGGATACATTTCCTCCATGAATTCTTCTTCATGGGTGGAAAAACCGCAGGATCTTTCAAGGAAAGAGTGCTCTGCAGGCACCTGGCCGCCCTTAACGTCGACATTTCCGGTTATTATCAGCAATGACATTATGGCACGGTAGTTCTGCATGCCGTTTCTATGATGGCCGAGCGTGCTGCTCTCAGGGATGGTTATGCCCTTGCAGCTGTGGATGAGCTCAGCAGCGGCCAATATGTCCCGAGCAGGCACTCCCGTGAGCTCTTCGCCCTTTTCCGGAGTGAAATCCTTTACGTAATCCTTGTATTCCTCAAATCCGTGCACGTACTTTTCGATGTAATCCCTGTCTATCCAGTCCTTTTCTATGAGGACATTGGCGATCGACAGGGCAAGCGCTCCGTCCGTTCCCAGATGAGGGCGCAGATGGAGGTCTGCAAGCCTTTGGGTCGCCGGAGTGATGCGGGGATCGACTATCATGATCTTCATGCCGCGGTCCTTGTTCTTGATCTCGTTCCTGACCATGGGGTAGCGGGAATGGAATCCGTTGGCTCCCCAGCCGATGAGCAGCTGAGAATTTGGCATGTTCATGCCCATGACAAGACCGGAAGCGACTTGCCAGGCCATGACGCCTGATGTGAAGCAGGCGCTGGATTCTGTTCCGTAGCTCTGAGTTCCGAAGCTGCTTGCGAGCCTTCTGAGCATGAATCGGTAGTATTTCCCGTATCCGGAGTAGAACGCGACCTTGCCGGCGCCGTATTTTCCCTTAATTTCAAGCAGTTTTTCGCTTATGGTATCTATTGCCTCGTCCCAGGATATCGGTTCGAACTTGCCTTCACCGCGCTCTCCGACTCTCTTGAGAGGAGTCAGGATACGATCCTCGCGGTATACATACTGCCTGTTGCTCCGTCCTTTTGTGCAGAGCTTTCCGTCGCCCAGAGTAAATCCCTCCGTGCCTTCGACACGCACGATCTTCCCGTCCTTCACAAGTACGTCAAGACCGCAGTGCATTCCTGGTGTGCAGATGTCGCAGAAGGTATGCTTGACCTGGATACCGCTCTCGGGTCCGGGTATCTTTCCGTGTCCGTAATTTATATCAGCCATGGTACTTGCCCTCCAGCTTCTCTATGAATGAAGGTCTGAGACCTTCCTTTATCAGTATTCCTCTCTGCATGGGAGAGATAGCTGCCGTTTTTTCTTCCATAATGCGGTAAAGATAGTTCTTTATGGCTCCGCTTATCCTGTAGTTGTCCAGGATATTGACTCCCACCAGCGTGTCACCCCTCAGGACTGCCTTTACGAACAGTCCGTTGTGGATGTCTCCCGAAGTCAGGATATCCCCCTCGATCCTGTTGTCGCCGAATCCGATGAAGTCCATATCCATGAAATGGGTTATATTGTGCATGAAATTGCCGTCAAATTCAGTCTCGGCACCCGCCATATTCGCTCCGGCCGTGGTTCCCTGGTGGGCAGCGTTTGCCCAGAGACCGATGATCATCGTCTGATTGCTCTGAAGTTCATGCCCCTCACAGCAGTCGCCGGCAGCATATATTCCGGGAACTGAGGTCTCCATGCGGTCATCCACCACGATAGCGCGGTTGACTTTGATCTCATCTCTGTCGACTACGGAAACATTTGCTCTGGTCCCGATGCACAGCACTATGAGATCTGCTTCCACATCTGATCCGTCTGACATATGGCAGATATATCCGATTTCCGTCTTCTCTGCGGACCGCAGGGCGCTTCCGAGAGCCAGATGAACTCCTTTTTTCTCTATCCTGCGTCCGATCTCCGCTGCGACATCGTCATAGGCGGCCAGAGGGAACATCTTTGCGGCCATGTCCGCAAGAGTCGTATCTATTCCTCTTGCAACGAGCAGTTCAACGACCTTTATGCCCACCATCGATGCACCTACCACCAGAGCCTTTCGGTGGCTGACGTTATCCAGCTCGTCCTTGAGTCGCTTCGCGTCATCCAAAGTCCTCATGAAAAAGGCTTCTTTTGGATCAAGCCCCTCAAATCTTGGAGAAAAGGCCGAAGCGCCGGTTGCAATGAGCAGACGGTCAAAACTCTCTCTGCTGCCGTCTTCAAGCACGACCTCCTTGCTTTTTGCGATTATTTTACTGACTTTTGTGCCCTGTCTGAGGTCGAGAGACAGTTCTGCGGCGATCTTTTCCGTGTCACCGAACGGAAACATTGATTCGAACGGTATCTTTCCTGCCACATAATATGTTGTGAGCATGGGGTTGTAGGGTGGGCTGTCGTGATCGCTGAAAACAGTGATCGTACCGTCAGGGTCGTTTTCCCTGATCGTCTTTGCGGCATAGTAGCCTGCGCAGCCGAACCCTATTATCATGTATTTCATGAACAGGTCCTCCGATTGCGATTAATTTCACATACTATTATATATCCAGCACATATCCATGTCCATCAAAACGGCATCAATGCGGAGCATATTTTCAGAACGTCCGCCCGGCGGTTTCTGTGGCATCTTTCACTGTTTTTTTGCAATTTAATGATAATTTTAGATTTGAAAGCAGAAAAACATGTTATCATTTGACCACAGCATTCTGGTTTTTCCGCAGGAATGCTTCTGCGGCGGGAGTAAAAATGGAAAACAGCGTAAAAAGAGTGATCAAATTCGTAGCAGTCGGTCTGGCAGGCATCATTTTCAGCCTGTTGACCTCCTGCTCAAAAGAACCGGAGTACGATGAGCACTACGGCATGATAGAGGTCCCGTATTCAGACAGGACGATCTGGATAACGCCCAAGGAAGACGCGGCACTCAACACCTTGAAAGAATCCGATTTCAGCGTCGGCGATGATGGCATCAGATATGTCGGAACAGACCGGAAAGCGCTTTACGGAATAGACGTTTCCAGCCATCAGGGCGACATTGACTGGCGGAAGGTAAAGGCGAGCGGAATAGATTTTGTATACATCCGCGCCGGCTACAGAGGATATACCGAAGGATTGCTTCACAATGACTCCAGATTCTATCAAAATATAAGGGGAGCAAGAAACGCCGGCCTCAGGATTGGCGTGTATTTCTTCAGCCAGGCCATAAATCTGGATGAAGTCGAGAAAGAAGCCGAATATTTTAAGAACCTGATAGAAGATTACAAGGACGACATCACTCTTCCGGTAATATATGACTGGGAAGTGATGGACTACAGGGATTCAAGGACAAAATTCATCAATATATCAAAGGTGACCGATTTTGCAAGGCTCTTCTGTTCGATGATGGAGGAAGAAGGTTACGAGACCGGGCTGTATTTCAACCGGCATGACGGATATGACTTCGATCTCGGCAAGATACAGGATCTGACCATGTGGTTTGCCGGTCTTCAGAACTATCCGAACTTCTATTACAGGGTAGACATGTGGCAGTACACTTTCTCAGGGCATGTGGACGGAGTGCCGGGCGATGTAGACATGGACATGCTCTTCATATATGAATAGACAAACAGCATACGCGCAAATGTTCCACGTGGAACATTTGCGTTTTTCTTTGTGGAATTGTTCCACGTGGAACAATTCGTTCGCGGCGCGGGTGGCTTTATTTGTGACTGCTCTTGTGATAGAATTAGTTCAAATACAGTGATTTGGAGCGGAAAATGGCAAAAATAGTTGCAATAGCCAATCAGAAGGGCGGAGTTGGAAAGACCACTACGGCCGTGAACCTTGCCGCATGCGTTGCCGCAAAGGACAAAAAGGTGCTTCTCGTGGATCTTGACCCTCAGGGAAACACCACTTCGGGCTATGGAATATCCAAAAGGAATCTTGAGCACTCCATCTACAGCGTCCTGCTGGGCGGAGACGACATCAAGGACGCCATCGTCCATTCCGAGTACAGTGTGGACGTGGTCCCGTCAAGCATCAGGCTCAGCGGAGCCACGATAGAGCTTGTGGACATGCCGAACAGACATGCACAGCTGAGGAATCGGCTGAATCTCGTCTCCAATGACTACGATTTCATATTCATAGACTGTCCGCCGGCGCTCGACCTGCTTACGATCAACGCCCTTTCGGCTGCCGATACCGTCCTGGTGCCCATCCAGTGCGAATTTTATGCACTTGAAGGTCTTTCCGAACTGATGAACACCGTAAGGCTGGTAAAGCAGCACTACAACAAATATCTGGACATAGAGGGCGTGCTTCTCACGATGTATGACGGAAGGCTGAATCTGACGCTCCAGGTCGTGGACGAAGTCAAAAGGTTCTTCCCGAATAAGGTCTACAAGAGCACGATCCCGAGAAACGTGCGCTTGTCTGAAGCTCCGAGCTTCGGCCAGCCTGTCACTGCCTATGATCCTTCGTCCAAGGGAGCCAAGGGGTATATGGACCTGGCGGACGAGTTCATAAGGCAGAACTCGAGGTAAAAGCCGCAAACGGCTCAAAAATGGCTGTTTAGCTTGTTAACACTATAAAATAGTGGTATTATAACTTTATACCAAATAAAAAGGAGGATGCGGATGGCAAAGAAAAATTCAGGCCTGGGCAGAGGATTAGATTCGCTGTTTCTCACCAGCGAACAACAGATTTCGGATGCCTCGGCATCCAGTATTAGTTTATCAGATATAGATGTAGATCCATATCAACCCAGGAAAACTTTTGAGGTGGAAAGCCTTGAGCAGCTTGCCCGGTCAATAAGAGACCACGGTGTGCTGCAGCCGATAGTAGTAATGCCTACGGGAGTGGGCAGATACACGATCATTGCCGGCGAGAGACGCTTCAGGGCGGCCAGAATGGCCGGATTGAGCGAAATTCCTGCTATCGTCAAAGATGTATCTCTCCAGTCTGCAAGAGAGATAGCATTGATCGAAAACCTGCAGAGAGAAGACCTGGATCCGGTCGAAGTGGCCATGGGATACAAGAGCCTCATGGAACAGTTCAACCTGACGCAGGACGAGATAAGCAAGAAGCTTAGCATCCCAAGATCGACTGTTGCAAACAGTCTGAGAGTGCTCAACCTTCCGGAGAGCATACTTCAGCAGATCAGGGAAGAAAAGCTGAGTCTGGGCCATGCAAAAGTCATCCTGTCGCTGACAGATGAGGAGATGCAGACAAGACTTGCCGAGGAGATCGTTAAGAAGGACCTTTCAGTAAGGCAGAGCGAGGCGGTTGCCAAATCGATGCTGAAAGAGAAAGGCACGCCGAGAACAGTTTCGAAGCCTTCCATAGTGAAGGAGATGGAGCTTTCTCTGAGCGAGATCCACGGTACGCCGGTCAAGATCTCATACAGGAACGGACGAGGAAACATCAATATAACATTTAACAGCGATGAGCAACTGAAAGAAATAGCTCGGCTGTTGGAAAAATAAAGAGGTATTATTATGTTAGACATTAGAAGGATAAGAAACAATCCACAGGAAATCATCGACATTCTTGCAACAAGAGGAACCGACTATTCTGCAGAGATCAACGAAGTCCTCAAGGTCGACGAGGAGAGAAGAGTACTCTCCGGCAAGAGAGACGGTCTGAAGAACGATCAGTCCAAAGAGCAGAAGGCCATCCCACAGCTCATGAAAGAGGGCAAGAAGGACGAGGCTGAGAAGCTGAAGGCAGACCTGAGAAAGCTTGCAGACGAGATCAAGGAGTACGATGCCAAGATCGCAGCTCTCGAGGCAAAGCAGGAAGAGATCATGCTCACGATCCCTAACACACCTGATGCATCAGTTCCGATAGGCAAGGATGATTCAGAAAATGTCGAGCAGAGACGCTGGGGAACACCTAGAGACTTCGAAAAGGAAGGCTTCGAGCCTAAGGCACACTGGGATCTCGGTAAGGATCTTGATATCCTCGACCCTGAGAGAGCAGCAAAGGTAACAGGCGCAAGGTTCCATTTCTACAAGGGTGCAGGCGCACGTCTTGAAAGAGCCATCATAAACTTCTACCTCGATCTCCACACAGAGAAGCAGGGATACACCGAAATGCTCCCTCCTTTCATCGTCAACGGCGATTCAATGAGAGGAACATGCCAGCTTCCTAAGTTCAGAGAGGACATGTACACAGTAGCAAGAGGCGACGGAGATCCTGCAGACCTGGATCCAACAGGCTGGTATCTCGTACCTACAGCTGAAGTTCCTGTAACAAACTACTACAGGAATGAGATCGTTGACGGAGACACACTTCCTCAGAAGTTCTGCGCATACACAGCATGCTTCAGAGCTGAGGCCGGTTCAGCCGGACGTGACACACGCGGACTTATCCGTCAGCACGAGTTCAACAAGGTCGAAATGGTCAAGTTCGCAAGACCTGATCAGTCATGGGCAGAGCTTGAGAGCCTGACACATGACGCCGAGGAATGTCTCCAGATCCTTGGACTGCCTCACAGAGTAGTGGCACTGTCCACAGGCGACATGGGCTTCGGTTCAGGAAAGACATATGATGTCGAAGTATGGATGCCTTCATACGGCACATACAAGGAGATCTCTTCTTGCTCCAACATGACAGACTTCCAGGCCAGAAGGATGCAGGCAAGATACAGGGACAAGGAGACCGGAAAGGTCGAGCTTCTCCACACACTGAACGGTTCAGGACTTGCAGTCGGCAGAACAACAGCTGCCATCATGGAGAACTATCAGAATGCTGACGGTTCAATCACCATTCCTGAGGCACTGATCCCTTACATGGGCGGTCTGAAGAAGATCGAGAAGAAGGATCTGTAATATACAGCCCTTGTTCACAGAAGAATAAACCAGATGGGGCATCCTTTACGGATGCCCCTTTTGTGACTTTGATACCGATGCCCTTGACAAAAACAGCCTGTCGGGTATGATATTGATATCAAAATAATGATGTTATGCGAGGAAACGAAATGGGAATTTGGGGTTATGTCCTTGGGGCAGGCGTTGTAGTCGGCATCATCTTTGCCGTGAGACAGGCTCTTCATGGTCAGACATCCGCAGCAGCAGGCTGTGACGGTGACTGTGAGCACTGCGCAATGAAAGAAGCACACGGAAAATAAAATAACTAAACAATTAGAATGAAGGCCGCTTGTTTTAGTGCGGCTTTTTGTATGTTATTCAAGGGATAATCATATACGCAAAAAATAGAGATATTGTTCAAAACCATGAAATATTAAACATTTTAATTGATCTTTGGAATGACATCGCCTTTGACCGCGAAGGTAACATGCTGTCCGTCGAGGAAGCAGGAGAAACGGTCAATGACATATACCTCGTTTCCTATGATGTATTAAAGGGGAACAGATACTCGATGAAATAGAAATGCATAATGCTGAAGCACAGGGGAACCTCCGCGAGTGTTTCAGCGTTTTTGTTTTACAGTATTGAAATGAGCAAATGGATATATTGCTTCTTGACAGAA
>JAEEGL014237442.1_pt1 | contig 10335 bp, 8 predicted proteins | sample 9134231 | NCBI WGS metagenome assembly JAEEGL01 (sample SAMN16246548, study PRJNA631951) | gut metagenome | biome: gut microbiome; feature: rumen; material: fiber-attached | host: Bos | place: Iran: Karaj | collected 2018-10
ATATAACGGAATGTTGGGACGGCGTCTTTTACAAAAAACTGTCCCGTTATCCGCATATTACAGACTGGGAGATACAGACGGTACTTGATTTTATACGGTATGAAGCGCAGAACGGCAAAGAATGCTCTGTTGAGGCTGATGAAAGTATTATTCAAGCGATAGAACGGTACAAACCTACCTATGAAATAGGCGTGCGTATTCCGCCGCCGGAGAAGATCAAAGAGTGTACAGCATGCCCGGGATTTCACGGCTGTATGACGGATCTGGTATGCCATACCTCACCGCCTGAAAATGCCGTAAAGATATTTGATTGCGGCAGTTTGCTTTCGCCTGTGATCGCCCGCGGGATCCCTGCAAAAGAACTGAAGAAAGAGAAAAGGAACGCCGCGAACGATCCGGAGGACTATTTCGACTACATCATGTTTAACTGGGGCAACTGCCAGGCCGGAGACCGCCTGGTGATGGAACGGAAGCTCGGCAGATTCCCGGATGAGGAAGATCTGAGTAAGGGCTTTACTCCGGGCGTTCGGTTTTTCTTCCGGTACGATAAACTGATCTGCCACCCGAACGCGACGTTTGAAGGCGTATTGCCGCTGAAGGTAAAAAATGAGATCATTCTCAAAGATTGGGTCCATGCAATCGTTGTGCCCGATAACGAACGTAAGGAGATCGAACCGCATGTTCCGGATGATCTGATGCCTAAAGTGTATTTTCTGAAATACGATTGCACAGATATCTGGGAATGGTCTGAAAAAGTATATACGTTTGTAAAAATGATGCAATAACCGAAAAAGCGAAGTGTAAGAAATGGAATACATCAGAGTAACAAAAGATAATATTGAAGGCGAGCATATCTGCTGCGCGATTTCAAATAACAGAGATGTTCAGGTCGCTTCAAAAAAGACGTGGCTGAGCGAACGTTTTGACGAGGGTCTTGTATTTCTGAAAAGCGTTGAGCGGGGGAAGTGCTTTATCGAATACATCCCCGCGGAGAACGCGTGGAACCCGATAACTGCCGAAGGGTATATGTATATCAACTGCCTTTGGGTATCCGGTTCCTTTAAGGGGCACGGGTATTCAAATGATCTGCTCGGCGCCTGTATTGCCGACGGCAAAGAAAAGGGGAAGAAGGGTTTGTGTATTCTTTCTTCCGCAAAGAAAAAACCGTTTCTTGCCGATCCGAAATATCTGAAGTATAAGGGCTTTCAGGTTTGCGACGAGGCTGCAAACGGTATTCAGCTCTGGTACCTGCCTTTTACCGCGGACGCACCGACACCGGCTTTCAAAGCATGCGCTCGGAACCCGCACATTGAAGAAAAGGGCTATGTGCTGTATTATACAAACCAATGCCCGTTTAACGCGAAGTATGTGCCGATCCTTGAAAAAACGGCAGATGAGCACGGCATACCCTTTAAGGCGGTTCATATCACAGATAAAACCACGGCGCAGAACGCCCCGACGCCGGTCACGACCTATGCGCTGTTTTACAACGGAGAATATATAACCAACGAACAGATGAACGATACGAAATTCTTAAAACTCGTATCCGGGTAATGCGGCGGCATTGGAGAAGTTTCAGTGAAAAAGAACGTTGCAAATATGATTACCGGATGCAGAATACTGCTCAGTATTGTGCTGTTGTTTCCTGCGCCTCTTTCGCCCGCCTTTTACGCGGTTTGCGTCGCCGCGGGGATCACGGATATGATCGACGGTACGGCGGCAAGAAAACTGAACGCTGCGTCCTCTTTCGGCGCAAAGCTGGATACCGTTGCCGATTTTACGCTTTTTGCCGCCTGTGCGGTAAGGCTGTTCCCGATCCTTGATATCCCGCTGTGGCTGTGGATATGGATCGGCGTGATCGCGCTGATCAAAGCCGTGAATCTTATTTCAGGCTGTATTATTAGAAGAAAATTCGTTTCTCTGCATACTGTGATGAATAAGATCACCGGCGCTCTGTTATTTATTCTTCCGCTTTCGCTCCGCTTTCTTGATATAACGTATACCGCGCCGGTCGTATGTGCTGCCGCAACGTTTGCCGCCGTTCAGGAAGGGCATTATATCAGAACGGGAAGGGATATAACATAGCAGAGACAATTAAACGGTGTGCAATTCTTTATAGGAATCTTTGTGCTTGTCCCTTTGATCTGAAATATGAAATTCCGATATCATTGACATGGTTCTGGTTAAATGATATAATAAATTATCTATTATCATGTTAAATTTGGAGAAACATATGAAAAAATTAATCATTTTCATTTTGTCTTTTGCTGTTTTTCTTCCGTCGTTTCTTCCTTTCGCCGTTTTCGCATACGCCGAAGGTACTACCGTCGTCGGCAGCGGATACTGCGGCGCGTCAGGCAATGAGGAAAACGTGACGTGGGTTCTGGATTCCGACGGCACGCTTGCGATCAGCGGCAGCGGAGATATGGCGGATTATGATCCTTCAGTCACCGGAATCAATCAACCTTGGTACGAAAGCCGTGAAAGTATTGTGAAGATCGTGATCGAAAACGGTATCACCCGAATCGGCAAAAGGGTTTTTGAAAGGTGCTCCCGCCTTGAAGAAGCGATCATCCCGGGAAGTGTTGAAATCATTCAGGATTCCGCTTTTTGGGGCTGTGCGTCTCTTCCGTCGATCAATCTTCCCGAAGGGTTAAAAACAATCTGCATCTATGCTTTTTCAGGGTGCACCCGGCTGCAAAGCATAATTATTCCCGCAAGCGTGATTAAGATCTGGGGCGGCGCGTTTGAGAATGCGGGACTGACTTCAATCACCGTCAGGTCCGGTAACCCGGTTTATTATTCGATCAACAACTGTGTGATCCACCGGGAAACGAAGAAGCTTGTCGTCGGGCTGTCAAACTGTGAGATCCCGACAGACGGCAGCGTTGAGATCATAGGACAGATGGCTTTTATGGGCTGCAGCCTTGAAAAAATCGATATTCCCGACAGTGTGACCTGTATAGAAACGGACGCATATTGGGGGCTTCACTCTTCATCGCTTCAGAAAGTCATTGTGCCGGACAGCGTTGTTGCCATTGATAACTCTGCATTCGCATCCATTCTTGTTCTTGAAGAGATAGAACTGCCATCAGGGTTGGACTTGATAAGCAATATGCTTTTCTTACAGTGCAGGCGATTAAAGAGCGTTAATATTCCCGATGGCGTGACCCGGATCGGATGGTCGGCTTTCGAACAATGTAAAGCATTGAAATCGATAAACATACCGAAAAACGTTAAGAAGATCGGTGATAAAGCGTTTTATGAGTCCGGCTTGGAGTATGTGTTTTATGAAGGTACTGAGGAGGAGTGGAACCAAATCGATTTCGGCACCGGAAACGAGAAGCTCTTGAATGCCCGTATTCACTTCAGTGCAACCGGCCACACACCGGGAACGCCGGAAATTGAAAACGCCGTTCAGCCGACCTGCGTGGAGACCGGCAGCTATGACGAAGTTATAAGATGTACACAGTGCCCGCTTGAAATCAGCCGTATCCACGTTGTTAAGGGGGTTGATCCGTTGAATCACAAGAGCACCGAGATCGTCCCCGCGTCGGAAGCAACCTATGACGCGCACGGCTTCACCGAAGGCGTTTACTGCAATGATTGCAGGAACTGGATCTCCGGCCACGAGGTTATCCACAACACGTTCGGTGAACGCAGGATCGTAAAAGAGGCAACCAAAGACGCGCCGGGCGAAGTGATCATCACCTGCACGGTTTGCGGCGAAAGCGGCCTTTACGAATATCAGTATGAGAACAAGCCGGACGAACCCGAGGAAGAACATCTTTCCCTCGGCGAGCGGATCCGTAAGGCCGTTAACAGTATCGTCAACTGGATACTGCGGCTGATCTCATGGCTCGGCGGGAAAAAGAAATAATAATGGTGATATTTAAAGCAGTGATCGATGCCGTAAAGGAATATAACGTGACCGCCGGGATTATTACGGAAGAACCGAATAACGAACTGCGGATCAGGAATTGCCTGAACGGCAATAAGATCTCTGTATTCAAGGAATCATATTATACGCAGAATATGAAAAACGTGTATGCTGAGTATATCGTTTGTTTTGCAACGCAGCACCGTCATTTCGGGCAGGAGGACGCCGACGATATTGCAGAATATGTAACCGGCATTCTTAACGATGATATTCTGCCTCTGGAGTTCTATCTGAACGGGAAAAACAGATTCGGCGGGGAGATCAAGAAAAATGATATTGAACGTTTATCCTACGATAATTTAACGAAACAGTACGGGCAATATGCAGGCGATGCCTGGTTATCGCTCGAATATGAGATCCGCAGTTGGAGCGGGAAATACGATACCGGACGAAAACGAGTTGCGGATCTGATATGCTGATATAAATAATAATACCCCCGTTCATTGGGCCGGATGCCTTGTGAACGGAGGTTTTGTTTATAGTTATGTTAATTAAGCATATGCATGACCGGTTTGATATCGGGCAGATCTTTGAAGCCGTAAAGCTTTTCGGCGTTCTCAAAAAGGAAGAGCCGTTTTTCTTCCGGTGTGAGAGAGTTGTTCTTCAGAATAAAATCAAAGCTCATTTTATAGGTGATCTCCGTCATCGTGCGGGGATAATCGCTGCCCCACATGAGCTTTTCGATACCGCAGATGTCGGCGGCGGTGCGGATCGCTTTTACAGCGGAAGGGTAGGGGTAGAATTCGCTGTGAAACAGCCACGTGATGCCGCCGCTTTCCACGTAAACATTCGGTTCGCGGGCAAGTTTGATCTGTTCTTCCCACCCCTTGCGCGTCACCATGCCGAAATGGCCGATCACGATGGGTACGTTGGGGAACTGCCGTATCATCTCATAAAGGGACGCGGTCTGCGCGTCGCCGTCCGCAAGCTCCACGGCAACGAACATACCGTTTTGCCTTGCGGTTTCAAAAACGTCGGCATAATGCGTTATATCGGCGTTTTTAAGCTTACAGGCGCAGAGCTTAATACCGTCAAAGCCGTCTGTTTCGGGCGTAATACCGTCGTCATAATAAGAGCATACGCGAAAACGGTCCGGATACCTCTTCCGTATCTCTTTCAGATACGCGTTCTGGTTGCCGTCCAGCACCTCCTGCGTGATCACTGCGGCGCATACGCCGGCGTAGTCCATGTTTGAGAGAAATACTTCCGCCGTGTTTTCACCGTTGATCATATAGGGCGGCATCATCTGGCGAACGGTACCGGCAACGTCGCTCTGCCCGTTTTTGAGCGATACCACCGGCAGAGAACCCATTCTGCCGTTCTGCTTTTTCCATAAATGCGCGTGCGCGTCAATGATCTGCATAATCGCCATGCGATTCGGTATTCGCACAAAGCGGGGTGAAAAATCCGCACTTTACGCCCGAACCGTTCCTTCCTTCAGATTCTTCAAACGGATAACCCCTTAAAACTCGATCAGAAGCTTTGCAAGGCTGCCGTCGTTATTTCTGAGCTTTTCAAAAGCTTCTGCTGCATTATCCATGCCGTATACGCCGCTCACCATATTCATCACGTTGACCTTCCCGGCCGCAACCAGATCGATCAGCGTTTCAAAATCGCGGGTGAAGGCGTTGCGGCTGCCGAACACGTTCAGTTCTTTTTTGAGAAGCACAGAATGGACGAAGGTGGTTTCACGTTTGCCGTTGCCGATCAGAATGATGTTCGCGCCGTGCGCCGCTTCTTCGATACAGTTCATAAAGGTTTCCGGCGCGCCGCAGGCTTCAACGCATACGTCAAACCCATTGAGTTCGGTAAAAGAAGCACAGGCTTCGTGCAGGTTCTCTGCTTTGACGTTCACGGTTCTGTCGGCGCCGTAAGCTTTGGCAAGATCCAGGCGGCTGGGCAGCATATCGGCGATCAGCACGTTCGCGCCCAAGCTTTTGGCGCGCAGCAGCGCAAACAGGCCGATGGGACCGGCGCCCATGATCAGAAGATTATCGCCGGGGTTGATCTTCGCTCTCGAAAGCGCGTGGCAGCTGATGCTGAAGGGCTCGATCAGGGCAAGTTCCTTTGCCGAGAGGCCTTTGCCGTTTATTAGTCTCTCAACCGGTATCGTGATATATTCCTGAAACGCGCCGTCTCGCTGTACGCCCATGGTCTGGTTATCGTGGCAGGCGTTCACGAGCCCTCTGCGGCAGGCGTAGCATTTTCCGCAGTTAAAATAGGGGTTGCATGTGATAACGTCGCCAACGTTAAAACCGACCGTGCCAACGGGGAGCGAGACGATCTCAGCGCTGAATTCATGCCCCGGTATACGGGGATAGGTGGTAAACGGCTGGTTGCCGGTGTAAGAAGCAACGTCCGCACCGCAGATGCCGCCGCAGCGGACTTTCAGAAGCGCTTCGTTTTCTTTCGGCACAGGCATAGGTTTTTCTATGATTCTGATTTTGCCGGGTTCGGTGATCTCAATTGCTTTCATCATCATTTCTCCGTATCAATAAAATCCTTATTCCAGATAACGGCGGTCTTTAAGGGAGCGCCCTTGCAGTATATTTTATCGGTATATGCGCCGATCGGGTCGCATGTGAATTCATCTTTATCGATCAGTTCCACAAGGCGGTCAAACTGGCTTTCGCAGAGGATCTCTATGGCCTGTTCCATGTGTTTCTGCGTAAAATTGATGGACGCCATGATCACGTGGTTCTGGAAGCCAAAGGGCATCGTATCAAAGGTCACTTTCGGCCCAAGCGAAAAGCTGTTGTAGATGCCGTTGCAGCCGAGAACCCCGTGCTGAAACGCAATGCGGTGTTCGGTTTCGGCGCCGGAGGTACCGATGAATACGCTTGCTCTGTCGCCGATGCGTTCTATAATGGCTTTTGCCGCAGCATCTTCATTCATGCCGCCAACCGAGAGATAATCGCAGTTCAGAACGTCGCGCACGAACTGTGCTTTTTTGCAGTTTTCTTCGCTTCTCGCAACGAAGAGGATGTTTGCGTTTTTGTGGTTGCGCCGGATCTGGTCGCCGATAAACAGGCCCGTGGTGCCGAGGCCGAAGATCACGGTGCGCTCAAAAGTGGATTCAACCGCTTTGCGTCTTGCCTGCGCTTCGCCGATCTTCAGCTTTGCCATGATCACGCGGAAATTCTGCGCTTCTCCGATATCGCACATACGCTCATGCTGGAAAACGGCGCATGCATAGGGATCTGAGAAAACAAGTTTTTTCGCAAGCGAAAGCGGCAGTTTCCCGCAGTTCTCATGCTTTTCCGGCAGGTGAAGAAGCATATCCGGATGAAAATAGCCTTTATCGCAGAAGATGCCGTCAGCGCCGTCGCAACCATACTCAAAGTAGGTTTCGTCTTCGGTAAAACGGGTGGGGTCGGCGCTGTCGCCGCCGCGGATCAGTATGATCGCGAAACGGTTTTGGGAAGGTACCCACACAACGCCCTCGTGGCCGTTGATCAGGCGTGTCTGACCGGCAGGGAATTTTGCGGAGAGCTGCCCGCGCTGCCCCATGCGCATCAGTTCCATATCCGTACCGCAGAAGCCGCAGAACACAGGGAGCGCCTCAATACCAAGCTTTTCCGGTTCGCCGCGAAGCCTTTGGCGGGGCGGGTTGATCAGGTTGATCTCGCCGTAACGCAGAGGAAATTCGGCGTCATTTGTAAAAAACGTACCCTTGGTTTTCATAGAATTGCATCCTTTCGTCGTCTGTTTTCAATAATATAAGATTTCTTTCAAAAAATCAACACTTTTCATTGCGATAAAATACTGAAAACCCTATGCACGGCATAACGTTTCTGTTATAATAAACATATAAGTGTTAACGTCAATTGGAGGTATTCTGATGAAAGAAACCGTATTACAGTTCGGCACGGGTAATTTTTTGCGTGCTTTTATCGACCCGATGCTCGATACGCTTCATAAAAACGGACTGTACAGCGGCGCGGCGGTGATCGTATCGCCGACGGACAGCGTGGCTGTAGATAAACTGAACGCGCAGAAATGCAAATATCATCTGATGCTCTGCGGCATTGAAAACGGCAAAGAAACCGTGAACGTTTCAACGGTGGACAGCGTATCGCGAGCGATAAACCCATATAAAGATTTTGACGCTTTTATTGCGCTTGCTTCGCAGCCGGAGCTTCGTTTCATCGTATCGAATACCACGGAAGCCGGTATCGCGTTTGACGAAAGCTGCAAGCTGACGGACCGTCCGCAGACCTCCTTCCCGGGAAAGCTGACGAGATTTTTATATGAACGGTATTCTTCAGGGCTCCCCGGATTCATCATTCTGCCGTGTGAGCTGATAGATTATAACGGGGATAAGCTGAAAGAATACGTATGCCGTTACGCTGCGCTCTGGCAATTGCCGGATGCTTTTAATGAATGGCTTGAGAAAGAAAACGTGTTCAGCAATACGCTTGTGGACCGGATCGTTACGGGCTTTCCGGACGCGGACGCCGAAGCCTGCTTTGAACGTATCGGTGAAGAGGACAGGCTTCTTGATACCGCGGAGCCTTATCATCTCTGGGTGATCGAAGGTGATTTTGAAAACGAACTGCCTCTGAAACACGCCGGGATCAACGTGATCTGGACGAACGACGTGGCGCCTTTCAAAAAAATGAAAGTACGTATTCTCAACGGACTTCATACCTCCATGGTGTTCCCGGGGCTGCTGGCGGGCAAAACTTACGTGGCGGACTGCATGAATGATCCCGTTCTGCGCAAATATATTGATACGGTCCTTCATAACCTGATCCTGCCGACGCTTGAGAATACCGAAGAAATAAGGGCTTTTGCGGCAGCGGTGGAAGCGCGGTTCCTGAACCCGTATCTGAGGCACAAGCTGCAATCCATATTGCTGAATTCGGTTTCAAAGTTTTCGGTGCGTATCCTGCCGACGTTAAAAGACTGCGTTAAGCTGACGGGCAAAGTGCCGAAGGAATTTGCTTTGGCACTGGCGAGTCTGATATATTATTATAAAACAAACGAAGTCAAAGACGATCCTGCCGCTGTGGATGAGATCAAAACCGGAGATATCAGGAGCATTTTACATAATACCGGCCTGTGGGGAGAAGACCTCGGGTTTATGGAAAAAGAAGTTAGCGAAAGCATGGAAATGATCGAGCAAAGAGGAATAGAGGAGGCGCTTAAATGGAGTTGTTCCTGATCCATCCGGACGATAACGTTGAGGTCGATCTTGAGAACGGGCATAAATATGCGCGGATTCAGATCAAGGCTGGGGAGCCGGTGATCAAATACGGCTTCCCGATCGGTGAGGCGAAATGCGATATTGCGCCGGGAGAGCACGTTCACAGCCATAATCTTCGTACGTCTCTCAAAAAAGAAGGAACATATACGTACCGTCCGCAGAAAAACGTAATAAAACCGGAAGCCCCGGATAATATAAATGCGTATCTGCGCAAAAACGGCGATATCGGCATACGAAACGATATATGGATCGTGAATACCGTGGGCTGTGTGAACCGTACGGCGCAATCGATCGCCGAAAAAACAGGCGCGTTCTGTTTTACGCACCCTTATGGCTGCAGCCAGCTGGGAGACGACCACGCGCGTACCCAGAAGATCCTGCGCGGGCTGATATTGCACCCGAATGCGGGCGGTGTGCTCGTATTGGGGCTCGGCTGTGAGAATAACGGTATTGAAAGCCTGCGGCAGACCCTCGGTGATTATGATACAGAGCGTATTCGTTTTCTGAACGCGCAGGATGTTGAAGATGAGATCGGTGAGGGCGTTCGTATCGTACGGGAATTACAGCGGATCGCTGCGCAGGATCGGCGCGTCGGCGTGCCGGTATCAAAGCTTCGGCTCGGGCTGAAATGCGGCGGCAGCGACGGTTATTCGGGAATCACTGCAAATCCGATGGTGGGGCACATTTCAGATAAACTGATCGCGATGGGCGGCGCCTCGGTTTTAACGGAAGTGCCTGAGATGTTCGGCGCGGAACATCTGCTGATGGATCGCTGCGTAAACGAAAAAGTATTTAACGACACCGTAAAACTTATAAACGGGTTCAAAGCCTATTTCACTTCGCACGGGCAGCCGGTGAGCGAGAACCCTTCGCCGGGCAATAAAGAGGGCGGCATCACAACGCTTGAAGAAAAATCCCTCGGATGCGTGCAGAAGGGCGGACGCGCACCGGTAACCGCGGTGCTCGGTTACGGTGATATCGCAAACTGCGCCGGTTTACTTCTTTTGGACGGTCCCGGCAATGACGCGGTCGCGGCAACGAATCTGACGGCTGCCGGATGCCATATGATATTGTTTACCACCGGCAGAGGCACGCCGCTCGGCGCGCCCGTACCGACCGTTAAGATCGCAACAAACACAGCGCTTTTCAAAAAGAAACCGAACTGGATCGATTTTGACGCGATGGA
>JAEEGL015451750.1_pt1 | contig 10335 bp, 5 predicted proteins | sample 9134231 | NCBI WGS metagenome assembly JAEEGL01 (sample SAMN16246548, study PRJNA631951) | gut metagenome | biome: gut microbiome; feature: rumen; material: fiber-attached | host: Bos | place: Iran: Karaj | collected 2018-10
TACAATTAAAAGAACCTTTCCCTTGTAGTCTTCCATGGAAACATCCTTTCCGTCTCTTGCCTTTACAGAATAATCATAAATACCCATAATAATACCTCGCTTGTCTTGTTTTAGATTTAATTGTACACAATCAAATCTGATGTAAATATAATACACAATCTTGATTTTGTCAATTAAATTGTGTACAATATATTTATGAATAATGCAGAATTTAATCCCCTGGCGCTGGATAATCAGCTTTGTTTTGGGCTTTATGTTTGTTCTAAAGAAATTATAAGACTCTATGCTCCGATTCTTGAGCCGCTGGGGCTTACTTATACTTCTTATATAACTCTTCTTTCTCTGTGGGAAAAAGACAATGTAACTGTAAAGGAGCTTGGTGCAAGACTTTTCCTTGACTCGGGAACCCTTACGCCTCTTCTTAAAAAAATGGAAACCCAGGGCCTTGTAACTAGAACAAGAAGTACAAAAGATGAGCGCACAGTTTATGTAAAACTCACCCCCGTCGGCAAAAACCTCCGTAAAAAATGCATTGAGGTTCCAAAACAGATGATGTGCCATAATCTTATGACCCTTGACGAAGGGGTAGAGCTTTTGCAAAGTCTGCATAACCTTATGTCTCGGATGTCATGCCAGAATAAATCTGATTCAAAGGGTTTTAAAGCTTAACTGTTTTGCACTTTAACAGAATGAGATTTGACAAATCCGAAAAAACTAATATATAATTTTGAAATGGTTACTCTTTTTAAGCTTTACGAAAAAAAATATTATATTTCTCCTTCCGAGCTTGCAGATCAGGCAGAAACTAACCGTCTTCATGTTTTAATTGCATGCCCTCTTTTGTTTGCTTTTGGTCTGGGCGATTTAATCGTCATTTTCTCCATGCATTTTCATAATGTAATGGACTATCTTTCTTCAATTATTTATTTCAGCATTTTTACAATTGCAAGTGCTGTTGCATATGTTTTTTCCCGTCTTGTAAAGAATGTTGACCGAAAAAAAGCCTATATCTTAAAGACAATTCCTTTCTATCTGCTTTTGTGTATATGTCTGTCTGCGTCAGTTTATAATTTTTATATTCTCGGACAGCCGTTTAATGGTGTTATTACATATTTTGTTACAGGTCTTACAGCTTTAATGGCATTTACCTTTGCACCTATATTCTTTTTTATTACAATTGCCATAGGCCTTGGTTTTCTGATTCCTGGAGTTTATGAAAATTTTGGTCTTACAGGTTTGCTTGATACAATTATAGCGGCAATCCTTATGCATGCTTTTTCGCTCTACAAACGCTTTTCCGAAAAGAAACTTCTCTTAATGCTCAAAAAACAAAAGCAGAGTCTTGAAGCAAAAACATTCGGCAACTTTACGCTTTTGTACGATAACAAGGTTATTAAATTTTCAAGATCAAAATCACCGGAGCTTCTGGCTTATCTTATTTACAAAAACGGCAGTTCTGTTCAGACAAAGGAGCTCATTAATATTCTTTGGGGCGAGCATGCAGATTCTGCACGTTATGGAGCAAGTCTACGTAATCTTATTGTTGATATTAAGCACAGTCTTTCAGAGCTGGAAATTCAAAATTTCTTTATTACAGAGTACAATAATTTCCGTATAAATCCGGACGCAATTAAATGCGATTATTACGATTTCCTCGCAGGAGCCCCTGATGCCATAAAAAGCTTTGCCGGTGAATTTATGAGCCAGTTTAGCTGGGCAGAAGAAACTACCGGCTTTTTGGAAATGAAGGCGTTGAAGAAATAGAATGGGTCTTATTTCAACACATCCTTCGGAAACTGAATGTTTACGTCAGATTCCGGAACTGTAACAGGCTTAAACTCTGTCCACGCTGCATGAACAGGAATAAGGTTATGTTCTTCCGGATACTTATTCCATTCGCGTATACCAAGCTTAAGACCAAGCTCAAAGGAATCCTGTGGAACAGTAATTTCAAACGGAATCCAGACTGTGTCGTCCTGAGCAATGTATTTGTCTTTTCCGTAAACCCTGTCTGCCTGAGCCTTTGTTAATCCTGAATCATAAGCCATGTAAATGTGACCCGGGATTGTAATAAATGCTGTCTGAATACCAAGCGATTCAAAAAACGAGCAGTTCAAAATAGAAAGGTCATCGCAGTCGCCGCCATGGTAAAGCAGTGTCTGATACGGGAACTGAAGAAAGTCAACCGCAACAGTATCAGAAGTAGAGAAAACACTTGTAGGATCAATTACATAGTTTATACCATAAGCCTTAAGAACTTCAAAAATTGCGCGTGCATAAAGCTCGTTTGGACTTTGTGCAGAACTAAGCTTGTTCTTTAAAGCCAGCGTAATCTGTCTTGAAAAACGCTGAACCGCTCCATCCTTTGCAGAAACAAAAGCGGCTGCACGTCGGTCATCCTCCCAGGACATTGAGTTGCGTGTAAGAGTCTGTAAAAAGAAACGGTTTTCGTAAGAGCCCGACTGACCAAGATTTTTGTAGCTCACAGTAATAACTGCATCGGTAAGCTGCTTTTGCATCTGGTTCATTATGCTTTCATTTAAGAAGGCTGTAACGTCGGCACTGAATTCTTCCCCAGGACTTATTCTATCATAAGTTCCTATAACCTTTGGAACCGACATAAATTGTTCAATGAAAACAGAAACCTCTACATCGGTAAGGTCGTTCTTTTCCAGATTTGTAAACACAACTGTTCCAAACGCATTGTTATCATAATGCGCATAGAAAATAGGGAAGAGAGGCTGTGTCTGAGAATCCTGAAGGGCAACTACATCAGATTTAAAAAGACTTTTCGTAAGGTTTAAAGATAAGCTGATTCCACCCTGAATTGACTGGAGAAAAGGCTTTGGCTCATAGTAAAAATGTCGGTAGCCGCCAAAAAGTCCCAGTTTTAAAGCAGGAGAAACATAGTAATTAAATGCAAGTCTTCCACCAAAGGAAGGACCGCTTGCACCCATAAGTGATTTTTCTGTGTTTTCGGGTAAAAGCCAGAGCCCGCCAAAGCCTTCGGCAGAAACACTAAAACGGTCTGCAAAACGGAAGTTGTAGCCTAAGGCGCCTGTAAAATCATAAGCAACTACAGGGTCTATGTTTGATGCAAGCATAAAAAGCGGGCTTGCCTGAATAGAAAAATAAATTTCATCACGGCCACGGACTGTAACAGGACTTAAGTCAAGAGAAACAGTTCCGCCAATTACGTGCTCAAAATTTGAATTAAGTGCAAAATCGTAAGACGGCATAAGGCGTACAGAAAAATCTGCTGCACCGGCTGCACCCATTATAAATGCACTAAACAGGGCAGCACAGAATATTTTTTTCATAACTGCTCCCCCTAGTCATCAAGTACAGAACGGACATTTTCCAGTCCCTTTAAGGCTGTCTTGTTATCTTTTTCAATTGCAAGAACCTGCTTGTACTGTTTTTCGGCAGCGGTATAATCTTTTTCGAGCATGTATACGTTGCCAAGATTATTCATTGCAGAAATATTGCCTTTTGCGGCTTCTTTTGAAAATTCTGCCTTTGCATTTGCGTACTGACCTGCGCGAACATAGGCAAGTCCAAGCTTGTTGGAATCTCCAGAACTGCGTGCCTGACTGATTACAACGGACAAATCAGACTGAACATAATCTTTTACTGCAGACTGGAATATAGCTTCAACCTGTGTCTGGTCTGGACGTTTAAGTACATTTCCATATCCGGTGTAAATAGCAGGAGGATATTTTTCCCAGGCATAATGTGTTTCTACAAAGTCATAGTAAACATCTTCGCTGTTGTTAATCTGTTCTATAAGCGCAGCGCCTCGTTCACGACTTTTTGAAAAGCCCTGCTCAAAAGCGGCCATAGAAAGTGCAAAATAAACGGTATTGTCTGTAATTACAAGATTGTCTGTGTTTGCAAAATGACTTGCTGCCGAAGCAGGTTTAAGCTGTGTATCTACAAGAATAAGAAAATCTTCTTCCATTGGAATAAAGGCGGTTCCAATACCTACAGATTCAAGACAGGATGCATATAAAATTCCAAGCTCATCAAGGTCTCCGGAGCTAAAGTCCATTGTCTGCAAAGGATATTGAATATAGTCCGGTGCATCACTAAGGTGATATTCTGCATAAGGAGTTGTCTGGTCGCCTGAGTAAACAATACCAGAAGCTTTGAGCGCATCAAACATTGTTGCTGCAAACTGAAAGTTACGGTTCATGCCGGAATAAAGCTTATTACGTGTAATTCCTGCAACATATTTTGCATATTCCAGAACTTCAGGTGTATCAGGTGAAATATAGGCAGCAAGCGATTCTGTGTCTCCCCACATATAAGAGTTTCGGTTGCTGACTCTGAGCGAAACTCCCTGAATAGAAGTTTTCTTTTTACCAAGCAGCTCGTATTCTATTACAAGGTTACCGGAAATCATTCCGTCTTCGGCAAAGGTAAGCAACTGGGAAGAAAAATCTGCAGGCAAGTCTACAGAAACACTACGCATCTTTTTGATTACAGCAATTGGTTCAGACTGAAGTGCGCTGGAAGTGTATTTTCCTGCAGTAAAGCTTACTACAACATTTTTGATTTCTGCAGATTCACCGTTTGTAAGAACAACTGTTGCAACAGGATCATTTTTGTAGAGCTGCATAAAAAGAGGGTAAATATCTGCGTCCTGTCCGATGGTAGCATAGCACGAATTCTTTGAAGATTTTTTACTGGAGAAGGTGAACTTAAGAGAAAGACCCGCAACAGGTCCTGCCATCATAGTTTTGGCTCCACCGCTGAATACAGAAGCAAATCCGTTTGTTGTAAGGAATGAATTATAGCCGCCGTTCAAAGAAAGCGTCATTGTCGGAGTAAAGCGGAAGCCAAATTCACCGTAGCCGCGCCAGTAAAGGTCGGCAGCAGTTACCTTCTGGTTACCGGAATCTGTGAACGAATAGTTATAAACTCCCGCAGCCCCTCCAAGCCCAAAGTAAAGGCGTGAAAAAATATTATGATAAACTCCCAGCCCAAGACCGCCATAAACAAAGTTTACAGGAGCACTTGAACCTTCCGGCTGTTCATAAAGAATATTTCCTTCGCCGCCAAGCGTTACCCAGTCAAACAACTGAAGGTCACCCTGAACGCCAACATTAACTGCCGGCTTGTAATGGTCCTTAAGCGGAATTGCAACGCCCGGATTTATTCGCAGAGAAAAGTCAACTGCAAAGAGGGAACCAGCTGCCACACCCAAAATCAGAAGTAAAGAAAGAAGTGTTTTTTTCATAGTTGTGTACGCTCCTTACTGCTTCTGTCTGATGTCTGTCATGGCAGTTGAACCATCGGCAAAATGGAAAATTGTAGTGTACCAGAAGCCTTTTGGTACACCGTTCAGGTTTTCATTTCCATAGGTTTCGTTTCCAATAAGATACCATTCATCCGGATTAGGGTTGTTTGCAGGATCATTTGCCGGGTTATCAGGATTGTCTGGGTTATCTGGATTGTCCGGGTTGTCAGGATTAATTGGGTTATCTGGATTGTCCGGGTTGTCAGGATTAATTGGATTATCCGGATTATCAGGGGTCTCTGGATTATAGTCAGGATTGTAGTCAGGATTATTATCAGGATTATTATCAGGATTATTATTCATAATCGAACTATAATAGCTATAACTACTATGCGTATTATCTTCATTAATGAATTTATTAACAATCTTTACTCCTGTTTCTACGCCTTTGTTTTCCCAGATACGGACAGCATTATCATCATATTTTGATGTTGTAAGAGGTACATCTGAATACATTGTATGAGCAAAAACAGGTCTGTCACTAATAACCTGAATACCGTTTAAACCTTCTATACAGTTTTTAGTGTAACAGATTGCATCATTTGTTCCGCAATAAAAGTAATCCAGATAATAAGCGCCTTTACCACTCCATTCAGGTTCTGATTCATCTGTAATGTAATCCGGAAATTTAATAAATGAACGTAAACGAACCCATGGACCCCATGCATAATCATTGGCATCCATTGGAGGCTGCATTGTAGAAATTGTATAATATGTTTTATTATCTGAAGTATGTTTTTGATAAGTGTCTTGCATACAATAATCACCTAAAAGGCTGAACGGTTGGTCGTCCCATGGATATGTGTAGTTTTCTGTATATAGGTGGAGCCTATCAATGTAAGTAACAACAGAACAACTGGCATCTATGGTTCCAAAATCAGCATTTTCGGATTCTGTAATTATGAATTCCGGATTGTTTTTTGTATTAAGGCTTAACTTCCATTGATAAGAAACTGATATTGTATTGGAATTTGAATAATCTTGATCAGCATTTATATTTATACGTTCACACTTCCATGGTAATTCACCCTTGTTCAAAATAAGCGCAGGTGTTGATGAAATTGCGGTGTTTCCCATTTTGTCTTCTGCTGTAACAACAATTGTATAATAACCGTCTTCTGTGTCTCCAAAAGGAATGCCTACAGTTTGTTCAGCAGAGGTCATAAAATCTGCATCATCTCCGGTTATAACCGGTCTGTAATACATTGTTTTTTTGTATGCAGAATAATAATTTTCCAAATCTTCCAGAGTAAAGCTTCTTGTACCATAAGAAACCTTTGTGTCTGAATTAGGAATGATGTAGTAAGAAAGAAGGCTCTGTTTATCAAGGTTGTTGTGCTGATCTGAAATACCCTCATAAATATACAAGCCCCCCTGCTTAATCAGTGAATTATAGCCCCAAGTACCGTCTGTTATCCATCCTAAACTAATCATTGGATCTTTAAAATCAAAATCCAATTTATAAAGCTTGCAAAGGAATTTGCTCTCTATGCTTTGGAGATCCAGTCCTGCATATTTTTCAATAAATGATTTTGGTCTATACCATTTTTTTTCTGAAATGGAATAAGCTTCGATTTGTATTCCAAAGCCTGCGCTTTGCTCAGGAAGATTGGAAGGGTGTGTGTAAAAAACCGGTGAAGAATAAACAGCAGGTTCTATTACATCATATGTTCCTTCACCTGATTGTGTGATTTCGGTCTGATAAAACTTAAAGATATAATCAGCTTCATTAAAGCCATTTCTGATATAATTTGAAACTTCTACTTTGCATAGTTTTGTTTTTTGCAAAGGAGTTACCTTTACAGTAATACTATCGCTTATTGGACCATATTCAGCGACAGCGTTTTCAGAAGAAGGTAAGGCATCGCTTAATTGTGTTTTTCCATAAACATGAAATGGCTCTTCTCCCATTACTGCATTAATACCACCAATTAGTGTAGCTCCGTTTCCAGGATCTTCATTCCAACCCTGTATTGTATATTCCAAATAATTAGAACTCTGCGGAGCAGTTATATCACCAAACTTTGGTATTATATGTATTTTTACACTGCCGGTTGGACACTGGTCGTAATCTTCTATTTCGTTCAGAATTTCATCAAAATGAGAGACCAGCTTTGTATAATTTCTTACATTATTACCATAAGTCAGATTGTAGTAAACAAGGAAAGCCATCCATGCTCCGGAATAACCTATGTCAACACCCGAACTGTCTGCCTGACACATTTCTGGTAATGAATCATGATTTTCAAAATTAAAGTCTCTGTCATAAAGTATCTTAAGTCTTGGAGCTATTGTTTTTACTATTTCTTTAATATTTCCAACGTTATCGGTAGCAACAATCTTAACATAAACAACCTGGTCTACATCTCTTGTAAATGTGTATACACCATCTTGCTTGGCTATAGGACCGGTAGTAATTGCTTCTGCGGAATAGCTCCAGTATAAATCAAAATCATAAGGAGCATAGGCTGCTGTTATTGATGAAATATCAGAGGCAGAAGAGACTTGTGCGGCATCAATATAATAAATATCCCTGCAGTTTTCATCTATACTCAATGAAACGTTTTGTGTGTTGTTGGTAACAGAATTATTTAATTCAGAAATATAAGCCAATCTGTCTTCCTGACTCATAAGATAAGTGCCATCCTGAAAAGGAACGAACAGACTTGAAGCATCGTTTTTGAAGATAATAGAATCATTTTTGATGGTTGTATCTTTGAGGGCGTAGAATGTAATGCAATTGTTACTGATGTTTCCGGAATTATCGCATGCAAAGAATTCAAGTTTAACAATGCCGTCTACTGTGGTTCCCATTGTATAGGTTGCACCAAGTCTTCCGCTTTCTTCGCTTTTAGCTGCAGGCTGAGGCTTTGATGTCAAACTGATATTACCGGTAGAGCCTCCCTCTTCTGTTTTAATCAGTGTTTCTTTTACAACAAAGCTGTTTACACCGGAACCAACATCCTCTGCATCAAACTCTACATAAACAGAGCTGCCTACATGGTTTGTATTGTAAGTACCAAAATCTGTTGTGTTATATGTCCAGTCTGAATAGGCTGTGTCCTTTAATTCTTTATAATAGGCTTTTGTTTTATCGCTGGTAGAATAAAGGCTTACGGCTTTAATTTCCGGCTTGCTGTTATCTTTTGATTTGTTTACACGGTATTTATGTAAAACTGTGCCTGAGCCATAATTGCCTTCTTCGTCTTTGATTGTTGAAAGGTCAATTGTTACAATAATATCTCTTGTTTCTGCTCTATCATTTTCTGCCAGAAGCTGTTTTCCATTAGCAACCGGAATGTACAGTACTTTTGAGTCTGCAGAAAGGTAAGGCTCACCAAAATAAGAAGCAAGGCTTTCGCCGGAACCATCGGTAATTGTTGGAACAAAGAATTCTGTGGTTATTACAGGTTTATTAAATACAATATTAATTACAGAGTCCTGTTCCCATGCATTTGGATAATTATCCGGTGTACACTCGTTTGTAAGGACAGCAGGAATAAGCGTACAATCAGGTACAATTAAAATGTCATTTGATTCTTTTAAAAGCTTGATGGAGGTTTTGTAAATTCCGCGGGAATCGTCCTTGTCTATAACCTCAAACTGGACGTAAGAGTCCATGCTTTTTGTTGTATCCTTGCTTAAGGCTTTGAGGCCTTTGTAAATATACTGGTCTTTTTTTACGTTAAACTGAACTTCTATTGTATAGCCCAGTTTGCAGGGTTTGTCTCCGCTGGAAAGGAACGAACCCATGGTCGTCTCGTTGGAAACAACAATTGTGCAGCTTGTTGCGTTGGCTACATCAATCATCTGCTCAAGCTGATCTTGAACCTGGCTTCCGTTCATAAAGTTGTCGCAGGAAACTGATATAAGTCCTGCTGCCAAAAGTAAAAACAAAAGGAGCTTTTTCATTTATCTTACCTCTTTTAAGTACGTGGATTGATTATAATATAGAATTTTATCACCCGGGTAGCACAAAATCAGCACAAAGAATAGAAAAAACTAGCACGGAATCAGTACAAATTGAAAAAATGACTGAAGCCTGCAAAAAAAAATCCCGGAACCCATTTTTGAGCTCCGGGTAAAACCTCTTAAAAAAGGAGGCAAGGTTTTTGTTTTCTCTCCGATGCACTAATTACTCATTTTTACTAAAAGTACGGTAATATAGATATTTTACAAAACCAATTATCAGCTTATTTTTATAAGCGAGATTGTTTGCAAAATTAACATTGTTACCAGCACTGCCAGTAAGATTATTTTCTTTAAGTCCATCTTTCCATTAAATCCGTACTTTTTTTAATATCTTTTTAATTGATTTTAGAATACATACCGCACGTAATCAGCACAGAAAAGGCATAAAAATCAGTACAGAATCAGTACAAAATAATAAAAATGAGTACAGAATCAGCACAAAATTGGAAATTATGGTATAATTAAGATTGTCGGGTCGAGCCCGACAATGACAGGAGGCTTGATTTTTTATGATTATTGCTATTGACGGACCGGCTGGAACTGGAAAAAGTACTATTGCAAAAATGCTGGCAGAAAAGCATGACTTAACCTTTTTAAACAGCGGGGGCTTTTACCGTACCCTCACTATGGCTGTGCTTGATGCAGGCATAGACTACAAGGATGAGGCTGCAACCCTGGATTTTTGCCGCAAACAGAAGATTGAATATACAAAAGAGGGACACTTTATCTTAAACGGCACAGATGTCACTGCCCATCTTCATGACGACCGGGTTACTGCCAATGCAAGTCAGGTTAGTGCAATTGTAGAAATCCGTCATCTTGTAAATGATCTTATGCGCGAAATTACAAAGAGTCTGGACATTGTCTGCGAAGGCCGCGATATGACAACTGTTGTATTCCCGAATGCAGAGGTAAAGGTTTATCTGGATGCAAGCGCAGAAGTCAGGGCAAAGCGTCGTTTTGACCAGGGCGTAAGTGATATGACGCTGGAAGAGATAAAAGCTTCTATAGAAAAGCGCGACGAAATGGATAAAAACAAAAAAGAAGGCTCTCTCAAAATA
>JAEEGL015595547.1_pt1 | contig 10335 bp, 4 predicted proteins | sample 9134231 | NCBI WGS metagenome assembly JAEEGL01 (sample SAMN16246548, study PRJNA631951) | gut metagenome | biome: gut microbiome; feature: rumen; material: fiber-attached | host: Bos | place: Iran: Karaj | collected 2018-10
GTGTTGCTCACACAGTAGGCGTTTTGCTTCCACATCCTGCTGCAATTTTCACGGACGGATAAGTAAACGTAACAACCGCATTGTTCCATGCGTTTAAGTGGGAGTTGGCGTCCTGAGTGGCCGTACCGGTAGCATCTTTGCTTACAGTCTTGCTTCCACCAGCATTGTATCCGGAGGTTGGTGTCCATGTATAAGTGACTGTCTTGGTCACAGTATTTGACGTGGTTGTGTTGCTATCAGTTGTACCCTTTGACGTTGCTGATACAACACCAGTACCGGTTGCAATGGTGAAACCGTTTCCTGAGGTCATCGAGTACGTGGAAGTAACAGCACTCGTACCAAACGTGCTTGCTGGGAATGTTGTGCCTGTCGCTGTTGATGTGTAGGTGACCTTTATTGCGCCGACATTACCACTATCGCTCTTGCTACCACCGGATGCAGGTATTGCGCCTGAGTAAACAACCGTAGGATTGGTTGTATACGTCAAACTTGATACATAGTTACCAGCCTGGGTCGCAGTTCCGGTCTTTGTTTTCGTTACCGTCTTTTCACCGGCTGAGTTATAGCTTGCAGTTGGTGTCCATGTATAAGTGACAGTCTTGGTAATCGTGTCAGAGGTTGTTACATTAGAAATCGTGGTTCCCTTTGACTCCGCACCAATAGCGCCTGTCGTTGCATTCACCACACTGAAGCCGTTCGATGTTGAAGCTATTGTGTAGTTCTTGGTAGTTGACAATGTACCATAGGTATTTGCCGGTGTCGTACCAGTAGAGCTTCCGCTCGTGAACTTGAACGTGAGTGTTCCGGCACCGCCAGTATCAGTCTTAGAACCACCACCTGCTGCAATTTGGGCGATAGTTAGCGTAGGGTCGGTTGCTGTAAGACCGGTAACATAGTTACCATTCTGTTTTACACTCGTTGTTGTACTTGCAGTCAACTCATCAGTCCAATAATAACCCGTAACGGTTGCAATTGCGGTCGTTTCGTTTGAAATAGTAACGCCCTTGCTCGAAACTGCACTATTACCAGTTACAGCGGTGCTTACCGTTGGGGTATAGCTAACGCTACTACCCGTTGCGGTAGACGTATAAACTGGCTTTCTCGTGGCAGATGCTGTACCGGCCCAAGTAATGGTTGACGTACCGCCACCGGCAGGAACCTTGGAGGCGCTGATTGTCTTGCCTGAAAGTCCGCTATGTCCGGTATAGCTAACAATTTCGTTCTTACCCTGGGTTGCATTACCGGTCGTAGTACCTGATGTGGTAACTGTTCCACCAGCACTATAGGTAGTTGAGTGAGCCCAACTGTGGTTTACGGTCTTGGTAATCGTGTTAGATGAGGTTACACCCTCCACGGAGGTTCCCTTCGTAGTAGCGCTAACGGTACCATTAACCGTATCGGTAAGCGTGAACCTACCTGATGCCGTCATAGAGTAGCTCGTGGTTGTCGTTAATGAACCGTAAGTGCCTCCTGGCTTAGTGGTTGTACTTTGCCCTGTTGTGAACTTGTAAGTCACAGTACCATCGCTACCAGTGTCGGTCTTAGTTCCACCTGAGGCGTGGATTTCGGCAATAGACAACGCCTGGTTCGCAACTGTGATACCAGTAACGTAGTTTCCGTTCTGGGTACATGTGACCTGGCATGTCATGCTTGTAGCACTAACCACTGAACCACCATAATCAGCCGTATGGGTAATGACCGGAGTTAGAACCGATGTGACAACCGCAGATGTCCTTGCATTACTGATAGTAGTGCCAAGTGACGTCGCTGTGAGCGTACCGGAAGTATTCACTGCCGTGAATCCGTTCTGTGAACTGGCGAGCGTATAAGTCCTGTTCCATGCGATTGACGCTCCGGTAGGGTTACTCGTTACTTTGCTATTTGAACCACTGCTATAAGTCAGCGTACACGCACCATTCTTGGTTGGTGCTGCTGACGTTGTTGCCGGACCAATATTAGCATAACTGATATGGGTTCCGGTGCTTGATGTCGTCGCTGTGGCACTAACAATGTGGTTGAATGCCTGTGTAACATAGTATTTGGTTGAGGCTGTCCTCGTAACACCATTTGCGGTGACCGTAACGGTTGCCGTTGCTGTGTTAGAGGTTGTCACGTTTGACATTGTAGTACCCTTCGTACTTGCACTAATCTGTCCAGTAGTGCTTGACTTAAGGGTGAAGTTTCCGCTATTTGTGAACGCAACACTCCAGGTCTTTGAAGGAGTCGTGGATGCCGTTGAAGTTGAAGTGTAAGCTGTCCATGCGGTACCACCAGTTGCGGTGAGGGTTGGGGTTTTGCTACCACCACCAGCAGCAATTTCACCAAGGCTGGAATTGTTCGTAGGGCTCGTGCATCCAACTTCCGTAAGGCCAGATGATGTGACTGCGTTAGCTGCCTGGTTCACGGTGATTGATGCTGTGTTTGACCTAACACCACCATATTCAACATAACAAGTCAATGTACCTGCACTGTTCTGAGAACTTACAGTAGTACCTTTGGTTCCGGCACTCACCGCCGTACCCCATTGAATCTTGGTAGGGGTAAAGGTGGTAATCTGTCTTCCTGAGTTGTAGGTAACGGTTGCTGAGGTTGTACAGCTTGAAACGCTACCACCGGAAGCTGGAATTACAGCAGGGTTGCTCAGAGTTAAAACGATTGATTTGACAGCATCCCCAGCGACGGAGAAGTTGTAGCTGTCAGTCAAGTTGCTTGTTGTTTGAGTTACGGTGACAGCACTGCTGTAACTGCTACCGGTATTTGGTTGGATGGTAACGGAGGTTGGTGAGAACGTAACGGCATCCACCGTTCCGTTACCATGTGTCCTCGTTGATTGTGAAGCTGAAATTGTATATGTTCCACCACTGGCCGGGACTGTCGTCGAAAGGTCTGTGACCGTAAAATCATAGTGTACCTTGTCATAGATAACAGTCTGACTCTTTGCTGAGTCACTTAACACGGCGTACTTGGACTCTGCGCTTCCCACGTAGAGTCCTTTGGTAGAGCCTGAGCCAATTTTTAGTTTGTTAGTCTCAATTACGTCCTTACTTGCCATACTTAGCTAATTTTATTTGAGAATGTATATCGTGTTTGCGTCTGGAGTTGATGGCATTGCAGTAACCACGGAAACATGGTATCCATCAATCTTGTCTGCATTGGTTGCATTTGCTACTGCGCTTGTGATGTCAGCACCATCATGCGTGTGGGTTGAAGCAGCCGCCCCAACAGTAGAATACGAAAGGGTAATCGCTGTGTTGGACGAACCATTGAAAGCCGCTATTGTGGTTCCCGCATTGTTCTTTAGCGTAAGAGTACCCTTGGTTGAATCGGCGGCTCCACCAGCACTTGATGAACCAGCATAGTTATGAGTGTGGTTACCGGCAGCAACCTGGGTTGCACTCGTTCCGGTATCAGCAGATAGAATACCATTCGAAATCTTCAAACCGGCATTCGTACCAATCTTAACTACACCGAAACTATTCGTTGCAGCGGTTCCATGGTCGTGAGTTGCGGAAGCTGCACCGACGGTCGAATAAGTCAACGTAATCGACGTGTCAGATGAACCATTAAAGGCTGCTATTGCCGTTCCAGCATTGTTGTTAATCGTGAGCGTACCCTTGGTGGAGTTTGCTGCGCCACCTGCGCTCGCTGAACCAGCGTATGAGTGAGTGTGGTTACCCTTAGCGACCTGATTAGCACCGGTTCCCGTATCGGCTGAAAGTATACCGTCAGCAATCTTCAAGCCTGAGCCAGTACCACCAATCTTAACGACACCGAAAGTCTCAGTGGAGGCCGTTCCGTGGTCGTGGTTACTTGCTGCTGCGCCGACCGTTGAATATGTCAAAGTGACTGACGAGTCAGCAGAGCCATTGAAAGATGCTATGGTGGTGCCTGCGTTATTCTTTAGGGTAAGCGTGCCCTTGGTTGAGTTAGCCGCTCCACCGGCACTTGATGAACCGGCATAGTTGTGAGTGTGGTTACCCTTTGCGACCTGGTTCGCACCTGTTCCTGTATCCGCTGACAGTATGCCGTCGGAAATCTTCAAACCGGCACTCGTTCCAATCTTGATGACACCGAAGTTGCTGGTTGATGCCGTTCCATGGTCGTGGTTTGCAGTTGCAAAGCTATTTGCATCATAGCTACTCGCTTTGACAATCTGGTCTCCAGCGCCGTAAACAAACTTGTTGGCCGTTAGCGTACCGCTCGCAGTAACCGCATTGTTAAGGTTTTTCTGAATAACATCCCAAGTCTTATTGGTTCTCGCAATGATGTAGTCGCCCGTTTCTGCGGTCTGGGCTGCACCCGTTGCGGATGTTGCACTTGTAAGTGTAATGGCCGATGTCTGAACAATGTATAAGTCACCAACCTTTGTACTTCCGGAGGCAGGCAACGCACCGTTAGTTACAGCACCCTTATAGTTGACAGGTGATGCGACAAGTCCGTCAACGTAATCCTTGACCTGCTTCTGGGTAGGAACCTTTGAAGCATCGGACGTGAATGTTGCTGCGGTAGGGAGGTCGGCAATCAAGTGTGAGTGGCTTGAAGGTGCTGCACCGACCATCGAATATGTCAAAGTGACCGAAGAGTCAGCAGAACCATTGAATGTAGCAACGGTAGTACCTGCGTTGTTCTTTAGCGTAAGAGTACCCTTGGTTGAGTTAGCTGCACCACCAGCACTCTCTGAACCGGCATAGTTGTGGGTGTGGTTACCCTTTGCAACCTGATTAGCACCCGTTCCGGTGTCGGCTGACAGGATACCATCGGAAATCTTCAAACCGGCGCTCGTTCCAATCTTAACAACACCGAAGTTGCTGGTCGATGCTGTTCCGTGGTCGTGGTTTGCGCTTGCGAAACTATTTGCATCATAAGTGCTTATCTTCACAGAGTTTGCACCGTCACCAAGAACAAATTTGTTAGCGGTCAACGTGTTGGTTGCCGTTACTGCACTATTAAGGTTCTTTTGGATTACATCCCATGTCTTGTTAGACCTTGCGATGATGAAATCGCCAGTTTCAGCCGTCTGAGCTGCACCGGTAGCGGAAGTTCCAGTTGTAAGGCTAATGGCTGCGGTTGTGACGATATACAGGTCACCAACCTTTGTGTTACCTGATGCAGGAACAGCACCGGTCGTTACGGCACCCTTATAGTTGACAGGGGCGGTAACCAGGCCATCAACATAATCTTTAACCTGCTTCTGGGTAGGAACCTTCGTGTTATCGGAAGTTAACGTGGATGCAGTAGGGAGGTCGGCAATCAAGTGCGAGTGACTTGAAGGTGCTGCGCCTACCATTGAATAAGTCAACGTAACTGAAGAGTCAGCGGAGCCATTAAATGTGGCAACGGCTGTTCCAGCATTGTTGTTAAGTGTAAGCGTACCCTTTGTCGAATTAGCCGCACCACCGGCACTTGTTGAGCCAGCGTAATTATGAGTGTGGTTACCCTTTGCAACCTGGTTAGCTCCAGTACCCGTATCAGCAGATAGGATACCATCGGTAATCTTTAGACCTGAGCCAGTTCCACCTATCTTGACAACACCGAATGACTCGGTAGAGGCCGTACCGTGGTCATGGGTTGCAGCAGCAGCCCCAACCGTTGAGTAAGTCAAGGTAATTGATGTATCGGCAGAACCATTGAAGGCTGCTATTGCCGTTCCAGCGTTGTTATTGATTGTAAGCGTGCCCTTCGTTGAATTAGCCGCACCGCCTGCACTCGCTGAGCCAGCGTAATTGTGGGTGTGGTTACCCTTAGCGACCTGGTTAGCACCAGTACCGGTATCAGCAGATAGGATACCATTTGAAATCTTCAAGCCTGAGCCTGTACCACCAATTTTGACAACGCCGAACGTATCAGTTGATGCTGTTCCGTGGTCGTGGTTCACCGCTGCGAAATCGCTAATACCCTTATCTGAAATCTTAACGGTTCTGCTTCCATTACCAAGGACAATCTTATTTGCTGTCAAATCAGCACCTGCGGTTACTGCACCGGTAAGGTTCTTTTGGATGACATCCCAGGTCTTGTTAGACCTTGCAATAATGAAATCACCGACCTCGGCTGTCTGGGCCGCTCCGGTACCAGAAGTTCCAGTTGTAAGGCTAATCGCTGAGGTGGCGACAATATACATGTCACCGGTATGTGTGGAACCTGATGCTGGAACGGAACCGGTAGTTACGGGACCCTTATAGTTAACCGGAGCAGTAACCAAACCGTCCACATAGTCCTTAACCTGTTTCTGAGTAGGAACCGTACTGCTGTCGGACGTAAACGATGAGGCGGTAGGGAGGTCACCGATTGTATGGGTATGGCTCAAAGGTGCCGCACCGACAGTAGAGTATGTCAGTGTAACTGAAGAATCAGCCGAGCCATTGAACGACACTATTGTGGTTCCGGCATTGTTGTTTAGGGTGAGCGTACCCTTAGTGGAATTGGCTGCGCCACCAGCACTTGATGAACCAGCGTAGTTATGGGTGTGGTTACCCTTTGCGACCTGGTTAGCACCGGTTCCTGTATCAGCGGACAGCACGCCGTCCGTAATCTTCAAACCAGCATTCGTCCCAATCTTGACAACACCATACGAATCAGTGGCTGCGGTTCCATGGTCGTGTCCGCTTGGGGCAGCACCCACATCGCTATACGTCAAGGTGACAGACGTGCTCGCTGAACCATTGAAGGCAAATAGGTTGGTACCATCACTCTTTTTTACAGTAAGAGTACCGACGGTTTTGTTTGCTTGGGTTGCGTTTCCTGCGGTGATTGATGATTGTGCAATCCACTTAGGTGATGAATTGGCGCCATTTGACGCAAGGATTGTGTTTGCCGTACCTGATGCGGTCGGGGCATAGAATGAAGGAGTTCCGCTGAGTGCGGTGTTTGTTCCGTTCAGTTTGATTTGGTATCCATTAACTGTACCGATACTTGTTTCAAGGCTTTCAAGGCTTGCGTTGATTGCTGAAATCTCGCTTCTCTGAACTGCATTGAATTTTACTACGGTACCGCTATTGTTCTCAATGAACAACGCAGGCTCGGTTGCGTTATAGTTTACTGCAATTTCACCTTTTTCGAGGACTCCTGTAGCTGGTGCCTGAGGCGCACCGTTCTTGTAGACATTACTGTGAATGTGGACTAATTTTTTCCTATTTGCCATTTTATGTAAAATGTTTATTGTTATCAAACCGACTTATGTAAGCCAGTGTTACTTATTTCTTTTCTTTGATAAATAGTGGTTTGGCCCGATTAAAACGTCTAAAATGTCGTCGGCCTTATCACTTTTTTAGAGTCCCATCCGGTATAGTCACAGATGTCTTTGATTAACAAGCTTGTCCTTCTTCCTTTGCCACCATAAGCCCCGTGAAAAACAATCTGTTTGTACCTGTCGGACGTGGCTTTCTCCTGCAATTTGTTGTACAACCTGATAGCGTCACTGCGGTTCTTGCAAATAACAATGTCCATGTCGCCTGAGTCGTCCTTCACTATCAATTTGTTCTTGTATTCTATGACCCTCTTATAGTCGTATTTATTGCTAATTTTTCCGACCAACAGGTTATCGTAAATCCAGATGAAAGTCTTCCTGTCTGTTCGTGGGTCATACCCGTACACCCAGAAAGTTTCCTCGACTTGATACCTGAATTTGTCGAATATTACCCACTTGTTGGTATTGGTTCTGTGTTCGACCAGTTTCCCGTAATCATTTCTCAAAAGCGGTACTTCCTCACTTCCCTTGTTCCTTTTAAGAATAACGTATTCATCGTATGAGTCGGACTCACCGTTCGTATTGACAATCTTACGTGGGAACACAACATTCTTTGATATATCCATTAACCTGTCAATCTCCCGGTATGCGTCCTTGGATGTGGCAAACTTTCCGTAATAGCCGTTCTGTCTCCCGTTTCGACAGGAAACTATCTTGTAATCCCACGTGTTTCGTTCCTTGTAAACTTTGGGCGGTACCTTCTTTTTGGGACCTCGCTTCTTCGGCCTACCCCTTTTTCTTGCCACGTATGTTTGCTTTTTAATATTTACGTTCGTACCTTTGTGGAAACGTTACTAAAATATAAGGTTTACACCATATAAAGTACACATATTGCAATATGAACAGAAAACTTAGAGAAGCCAGCGAGGAATACGTAGCCCTCGTGAAACAAGTCGCCGACGAAATCGGCATTGGCAAGTACGTCGAAATGAACGTCTTCGACATGATGAAGTCAAACAAGGACGTCATCAAGGTAAAGAAAACGTCTGAACCAATGGAGGTCAAGCTCGACGGTGAGGACATGATTGACGTTTACATCTATGAAGAGGCGTTCGACCTCGTGGAAGAAAACACCAGAAGGCTCTGGATTGAGAATGCGCTCTGCCAGGTCGCCTACGATTCTGAAAAGGGCAAGCTCATCATCGGGAAAGAGCCGACCATCACCATCCCACTCGGAATGTACGACAAGTACAAGGACCTCGCAGTCAAGCAACTCGAACTCGCAGCCCTGACGGTCCAGCAAATCAAAGAGAAGGAGAAGGAAAAGAAGCGCAAGGAAAAAGAAGAAAGGGATGCCAAGAAAAAGCAAAAGAAGTACTAACAGAAACACCGTCCGTTTGGGCGGTGTTTTTGTTTAATCGTTCCAATAGCATTCTATTCTATGGTCTCCGGTTGATTCCATAACAACCTGATACGGGTCTGAACTATTGAATGTAACGCTACTTCCGGCACTACTCGCAGGAGGTATCACAATCGGGTCCCCTGAATAGACAAAGAATATATTTGGCGCATTCGGCTTAAAGTACCAAAACTTCGTTACCTGTATCGGTCTTGACGTGTGCTGATTACTGAAACCTAATGAATATAGGCTCGAACCCATGCTAACCCAAGTAGGATTCAGGAAGTTGTAAGGTATCTCGGTCGGTGTGTTGTCCTTTGCCTGTTGTGTTATTGTCGTTGAAAACATGGTGTCACCAGTACGCCTTGGCTGATATATCTGAACTGTCCACGACCTCTCACTTGTGTATGGGTTTGCCCCGCAATTGAATGATAGTATTTGCCAATTTTGGGCGTTTACCGTGTTCGAGACTATCATATCACGAACGGACTCCGGATAAACCCATTCATTAACAATGTTAATTCTATTCGCACCCTTTCTTGAAACGAATATCACAACAAAATTGGTTTCTGCTGATGTTATTGTGTCTGGTGTATTACCGGTAAATGAGAAATAATAGTCAGGTTCCTGGGTAACGATTGCCTCGGCCATCGTATGTTCCACATTCGAACCATCATTCCATTTTACATATACGTGTCCGACCCTGTTATTTGTACCTGTGTCCGTATTCGCATCTACACTACATGAAATATTAGTCGATGTTGTGCGTTGAGGGTGCAACCAACTAACATCGGTGGCTGCGTACCATGAAGCACCAGTTGAGCCTCCAATGGTGAACGAATAACTTCCGGTACGTTCGTCTATACGTCTTGTTGTTGGTGAAATAGTGAACGACAAATCACTGGAGCCGGGCGCTAAGTGCGTTACGGTTACTGATGAATAGTCACTCGCCCCGTTTTCCTGATATAAAACCCCAAACGTGTTCCTACTGTCATAAGGGCCGTTGTTGGCTGTCGTCGGATATATTTTACCTGCAAGTGCAAACCCGCTTCCAAAATCACGCCGTAACATTTCACCAGATAGTGGGGTCAATTCACTTGATTGGTACCAATTTTGAATTGTAAACGTTGGAGCCGACTCAGTAACCAAAAACGCTTTCGCTATGTCTGAATCTGTTGTACGACCGGTATATTCCTGCGTATCGACAATCGTTCTACCATCAACAAACGTCGTTATTGTGTTTTCACATCGTGCCGTAACAAACAGTGTATGACTGTCGCCCGAATAGGATGCCGGAACCGACGTTACCGCACTATATGGATATGTACCATTGCAAATTCCAATAGAAGTGATTTTTGGTTCCGTGGTGGTGCGTTTAACCTCATACTGTGATAACTGTAACGAGTGTTTATATGGGTTTGCTTCATATTGTGATGCCGCCCATACATTCACGCTGAAATAACGTTTACTACTCGAATTGTTCTGGTTGACGATAAGTCTTGGCTGCATGGCGTCGATTTGTGTCGGCTCAACAAGATACCCATTACCGTCATATACATGCACGACTCTTGTACTCGCAAAACTTTGATACTCGGAGGGAACTTCAATATTGGACATAGATGTCCAAGCCGACGCAGTTCCTGAACTTTCATAAGAACCTGATTCGATTCTGGCCGTATAACCTTCATAATATGTGTAATGCCGAAATCCCTGAATTAAATCAGGCGCTATCATGGTTCTCGATGTATCACTA
>JAEEGL016217953.1_pt1 | contig 10335 bp, 11 predicted proteins | sample 9134231 | NCBI WGS metagenome assembly JAEEGL01 (sample SAMN16246548, study PRJNA631951) | gut metagenome | biome: gut microbiome; feature: rumen; material: fiber-attached | host: Bos | place: Iran: Karaj | collected 2018-10
AAAGAGATGCTGCGGCTTGGGACTCATCAGAACGAAGCTCGATACAACGACCCGTTGTTCTATTGCGCTTTCCCTACTGGTATTGAACCTCGAAAAATTAGCAAGAGGTTCTTTGCGCCGATTTTTGGGATTCCTGTACGACGTAATTTCAATGCTGCTGAAGCTGAAAAATAACCTCATAACCGTTTCGTGCGGTTAATGAGCAGAGACTAAGTAAGCAGTGAATTGTATTAAAAGGCAGTAAAAAAGCCAACAATAATTAATATAACATCTATTATCCATAAAGAAATAAAAATAATTGCGGAAACAGGTGCTTCTTTTCGATTAAGAAGAGCATATATCGGAAAAATCAAATCATTATATATATCGAAAATAAAGTCAAAGGCAAATGAATTATCTGTATATTCTTCTCCGTAAAGCCAACCTTTTTTTTGGCATATAACAGAAAGTAACAAGCATAAAGGATATAAAAATATCGAGAAAAATAAATAAGAAAAAAACGCACTTGAAAAAGATGCTGAATTATTCATCTGACTAAAAAATGCCATGGGCGACGAATGAAAAAACACCATTGCAACTATAGCCGAAATAAACCCCAAAAAGAAAAATTCTTCAACTATACTTAGGCAGTAACCGAAAAATCGAGACATTTTTGTCCTCCTAACGCTTGTAGTACAATTATTAGCCATTTGTCTATATACTTTGCTAATCCTCAGTATACCTTTACTATGTGGAAGGCCATTTTCAATGCATTTTTGAATTATCCCATAATTTTGCGTCAAACCAGTTTCCGTCGGGGCGTTGGTTTGCCATCACTGTTGAATGTTTTCTTGCACAATCTGCTTCCTACTCGTCACTATTGTCTGACAGCTGTTTTTCTTGCTCAGCATAAATCTCCGACATTTGTCTTTCTTGCTCAGCGTAAATTTCTGACAATTGTCTTTCTTGCTCAGCGTGAATTTCTGACAACTCTTGTTCTTTTTTTGAGCTTTCAATTCGACTGCTTTCAGCTTCCTTTAATTCACTAGCGCTTAAGATTTTAACACAAATATATATTTCTTTTCTGTATTCCGAATATTCTACTTCTAACTTATAGTTTCCCTTAAAGAATTCAATATTTCCTCTGTTAATATCATCAGTGGTATATCCCATACCCAAGCATGAATCAACATACTCTTTCTTCATTTCATCAGAAATATTATAACCTGTTAACCAAAACTCATCTTCCGTATCTTCTTTTATTTGAGTAGCCTCACACTCAAGCTTTGGAATTGCTTTGCCTAATTCTGAATCAGTCCAAGTATATGCTTTTGTAGCATTTCCTTCAGGCTTACTTTTTTTATTTTTAAAATCATAAGTCATTCCATATGCATATTCACCTTCAATAAAGGCTATTTTGGCATAATCAGGCTCAATTAACTCATATTGTTCCATACTTGTAAGAACATAACCAATCCTGTTATCTATGGAGATTGTTTCCTTTCTGCTTGTTTCACCGGGCTTAGTAAATAATAGAGACTCAGCTGTAAAATTAAGATTATTCAGTTTGTCATCGGAGATATTAAGCTTTTCTATTGCTTCGCTGAACAACTGTAAATCCTCTTTTGTGGTCGAGTCTTTTTGCTTAAATACAAGAATAAAATCACAGATTGTTACATCTGAGTTGTTAGTATAACTGAAAGCAGGATAACGTTCACCGTTTATCAGTTCTTCTTCAACCTTCCAATCAAGCTTAGAAAAATCAATAATTTTATCTGAAGGTTTTTCAGTATCATTTGCTTCAGATGCTTTTGATGAATTCGATGACTCACCTGAATCAGAAGTATTTGAATCTGAGGTATCATTGTTCTTTGCCCCACAGCCAGAGAAAACACTGAGCAACATAGCAGCTACAAAAATTGTTGAAAGAATAGAAATAAGAGTTTTTTTCATTTAATAAGTTCCTTTCATAAAAAACTGTATAAAAACATTTCTATCCACAAAACGCTTTCTTATTATCATTCTGTAAATATAAATGCACGACACTAAATTACCACTTAGAAATACATCCGGCTCTTTTTCTGCCCAAAAATATTTATCTGTAATACGAATTATGAGATATTTGAGCCACTATTTTTCCAAGCTGATAAACACCTACTTCACACTACACAAATAATATTTAGTTTAGCACATTAATAATAACACTAAATATCGCTAATTTCAATAATTTTTTTAAGAAATAAAGAAGAATTAGATTATACCTTTACAAAAACTCAATCAAAACACAAAAAATTATCACCCAATTCTGAAAATCAATGTGAGCGGTATGATTTAACGGTTATTTCTTTAATTCCCTTTGCCAATTGTGAAGTGACAAAAGCGTCAAACGCCTTTTCCAACGTGATTGCTTCATCTGTCCATTTAATTCGTATTTTGGACATAAAATCAGACCTCCTGCGTCAGTGTATTTTCGCAATTGACGCAAGCGGTCAGGATTTCTTTGAAAAGATAGCAAAAACCCGCATAAACACTGAATTTAAGCGGGTTTTGTCAAGGCTGAGCAAAAAAGATATTTTTTCTTGAAGTTTCATATAGATGTGAACGGCCGAAATAACAACCGGTTCGATAAAGAACCGCCTGCTGAGCGCTGCATGACCCGCAATTCTATTCAACTTTCTATCAATCGGCGCCCTTGAAAACCACCCTCCGGGATCATTGAAACAGAGCGTCGAGCACCTTCTGCTGCACATCCGAGCTGCCGCGCAGGTTGTTTGTCGCGGCGAACAGATACACATCTTTATCCGTGTTGAGATAATCCACCGCATAGAAGTGAGGCGGGATATTTCCGACGTGACCGACGCCGTCATAGGGCATACTGTTTAAGCCGTAGCCGTAATTATCATAGCTGTTTTCATTCACGTCCTCTGTCATCTGCCGGAAGCTTTCCGCCGAAATCACCTTTCCGCCGCTGAGCCCGGACATCCACTTGTCCATATCGGCAGCGTTGGTAACGATATCGCCGGCGCCCTTTGCCAAAGCCGGATGGGTCGTTTCGTTCATCGCTTCCGTATTTGACAGCGCGGACGCCCACGCGGGATTGCCGCTGATTTCCTCCACAAAGCCGGAGCTTGTCATGCCCAAAGGTTCAAAAATGTTTGTTCTGATATATTCATGATACGGAACGCCGCTTACCTGTTCAATGATATCGGCGAGCAGGAAGTAGTTTGAGTTGGAATAGGCGTAATCGTCGCCCGGTTCAAAATAAAGCTCCTCGCCGAAGATTGCTTCCTTGATTTTTTTGACATTATCCGCTTCAATCGTGCCAAGAGCCGAGCCGTCCATGAATTTCTCGTAATAGTCAGGGATGCCCGAGCTCATGGTGAGCAGGTTTTTGAGCGTCAACTGCTTGGCGAATTTGTATTCGGGATAATACTTATCCAGCGTATCGTCCACGCTTAGCTTGTTTTTTTCACTGAGAAGCATCACGCCGGCAGCGCAAAACTGCTTTGACACCGAGGCAATCGGCAAAGAAGCGTCGATTGTCAGCGGCTGCCCGTTATCGTCGGTGCCTTTGACAAACTGATAAATCACACTGCCGCCGCGGCTTATCTGCATCACGCCTTGGAATTCCGCCGTGGATAAAGCCTGATCGATTTGCTTTTTAACGCTGTTCGGAAGCGTTTCGGGAGCCGCAGTGGCTACTGTTGCTTCCCCTGTTGCTGCTGTGGAGCCGGATTGGGTTTTTGAGCTTTCCCCGTTGACGGAACCGCATCCCGCGCACGCTGCCGCCATAACAGCGCTCAATACAAATGCCACTATTTTTTTCATCGTATCTCTCCTGTCTGAATTTGTTACTATTATCATAAAACAGCTGCCTGAAATATTCAAGCAACCGTTTTATGATTTATCCAACAGATAGGAAGATAATTCAACCTGTGGTTTATAAAAGCGGCTTTTCTCGTTCGCACAGTCTGAAAATCGGGGGCGGGCATCCCTTGGCAATCTCGTCGGCAAAGCAGAGCAGCGGTATGATGCCTGTCCCTATGCGGATTGCATAAGTGTCAATCTCTCCGTCACCGACCGCGATTTTCATGCGCGTGGCAAGCTGATGTTCGCAAAGGATTTTCACGCAGCGTTCCGCCTCGTCCGCGTTAAGACCTGTTTCCTTGACTATCAGCGGCAAGGCGACAGGGATGTTTGACACGGAACAAAGATAACAGACTGTTTTCAACAACTTTTTATCCGAAAACAGAGCAAACACCTTCCTGAGCGCGTCCACGCTCTCAAGATGCGTCTGCACACTTTCTTCATGCGGCTCCACCAGCAGGAAAAAGTGACTGAAATCGTTTGAAATCCGCGCAAACGCCATTCCTCTGTCTCTTACCAGCTTCGCGAAGTAGTCCCGGCAGCTGTCTTTTTTGATAACGGAATGGCTGACAAAGGTGTCAGCAAAATCCTCCGTGAAGTGTTCGTCGCCCGTAAGCCCGAGAATGATCGACCAGCAAAATTGAAAGGCGTAACGAAAAGCCTCTTCCTCGGGCATGCTGCTCAGCTTTTTGTCCATCATCAACTGAAGCTCCTGCTCTTCTCTTCCGAACAGCGAATTGATATCAACTCCCAGGACATCCGCGATAAGCGGCAAAATCTCGGCATCGGGTGTACTTCCGCGCTCCCATTTTGAGACCGCCTGCGTGGTAACGCCGACCTCCCTGCTCAACTGTTCCTGCGTGTAGCCCTTCTGTAGCCGGAATCTTCTGATCTGTTCTCCGATAACGCTCATATTCACCCCTCCATTGATTTTCTGATATAATTGTATCAAACATACCCGGGATTGTCTATAGGTGTGATGAAAGCTGTGCATCAGGCACACGGATTATCTCACTGCCGCTCCTGCCAATGTTTTTTTGCTTGTTTCGCCGTGTGTCTCCCTGTGCGTGATTTGGCTGGGAAAGCCAAAAGAACGTTCTTCACTGTGTCGGAAGATTCTCGCGGTTTGTGGAGCCGCGTCAAAATTTGAGCCGCATAAAACAAAGAAAGCACCTACGGAAAAATCGTAAGTGCTTTGGTGGAGAATGCTTATGTTCATCTTCCGATACGTTCATCTCGCTTGATGGGTTCAGTGCGATTGGAAAAGATTCCGCAATCCCCGTCCGCTAAAAACGTTCCCCCGGCACATTTTCTTAACGCGGTTCGATTGAAACATGGTCGCCCAGCGTCGCACCTAAAGGTGCTTCCTCGTGCTCCCTGTTTCGGCTCTTCCTCGAACTCCCTTCATCCGCCGCCGGCGGCGGTCGTTCTCGTCACCTTCGAGTCCGGCATTCTCCGTTTGGTTTGCATAATTGATTAACGGGAGTACCTTGTGGGTACTCCCGTTAATCAATGGTGGAGAATGCTGGACTCGAACCAGTGACCTCTTGCATGTCAAGCAAGCGCTCTAACCTGCTGAGCTAATCCTCCGTATTTGGTCGGAGTGAAGGGCGTTCCATCTTGCGAGAAGTTCATCTCGCTTGCTGCGGCGTGTTCATAGCTAAGAGCTCATCTGCTCTCTCGCTGAAAACGTCACACCGTGACGTTTTCTTAACGCTCGCCTTCAATTCCCTTCATCCGTTGCTTGTTGAAGATATTTCTTAAAGACATTTTGGAAATGTCTTTAAGAAATATGGTCGGAGTGAAGGGACTTGAACCCCCGACATCCTGGTCCCAAAGAGAGTTAATAGTCTGAGAATGTTTCCATAACACAATATATAGTGGTTTCTGTTCCAAGAAAAGTGCTCTTTGACGGTCTTGTATCCGGTGTTTCCAAGTGCCCCAACGCGCGTTATGGTCGGGTATGTGGTCAGGGGAAACACCGTTCCTGCATCTGATCAATGCAAGAACGGTGTGGCATTTTTTCATTCGATTTCCCGCAGCTGTTCGGCACTGACCAGATGCATTCTTTTATCCCGAGCCGACGGTTCATCGTAAGACTTACTTCTACACATCCAACAGGAACAATGAATCTTTCCTTTTGACAGCCGTCCAACGCTTCCGCGAGTCCATGCTTCGAGATGATTCTCGCCGCCCATTCTGCGCAGAATGCTCACTTTTCGACGGATAGCGCGTATGCGCCGCCTTCGATAATAACTGCGATTTCTGTTCAATGAATATCACTCCTTGACATTTCGAGCAGCCCGCAAGAGTCGTCAGGGAAATTCACACTCTTACAGGCAGCCTATCTGCCAAGAAAATCCACTATCTTTTTCCATATTTTTTCTCTCCTTCATCTAAAAACAAGGATCATTTCTTACTGTGCTTTCATAACGATGATTTCGTTTTTTACATATCAAAATCTGCGCTGCATAAAACAAAGAAAGCCGAAAAACAAAATCACGCCGTTTTCGGCTCGCCGTATTCTCTTTTCATTGCTTCCGTTGAGACTACCCACTGCTTTCCGTACTTGCACACATCAATTCCGGCGACAAGCTTTCCGTATGTAATCGCTTTACGTAAAGTGCTTTCATTAAGTCCCCATAAGAGCGTTGCGTCGCTGAAAGCCATTAAACCGTCAAACGGGGTTTTAACCGTGCTCCCATTTTCAAAAAGCTCGTCGCAGGACAAGTCAAGCTCATCGTTCCAAACGACTCCGTAACCGCCGATATCGACCGTAACATCTGAAAACAATTCCGGACGAATTTCAAATATCTTGAACGCATCAAATTTATCAAAAAGCGGTTTAACATCATACACTTTCGTAACGCCCTCGGAGAACTGAACGCTCAAACGATAATCCGGCATAGGATTTACATCTTTAATTTTGTGGAACATAGCTTCATCTCCTATTCCAATGGTTCAAGTGATTTGAAATTCTGTGTTTCCCAAATATTCAGTAACTCATCACGGTGTATTGACATCCATTCCTGCACTAACGCCTTAGCTTTTGGAGGCAGGTAACCTTCAATGATGTTTCCTGTTTGAATTTCCAGCGCAGCAACATCTTCCCCGTAAATAGCATGAATATGAGGAGGATTATGTTCGGACTGTAAAAAATACATTCTGATAATAATTCCGTAAAATCTTGATATAACAGGCATTGCTATTCCTCCTTTACCCATCTATATTATATCACGGTATCGTGATATAATCAAGTGTATTTATCTTTTTTTCATAGTAAAAAATTGAAACGCTGTAATCAAAGATAACCGCTAAAGTGCAGCGGTTACTTTTTTATTCGATATATTCTGTTTCTATTAGAGCCCTCGGATATAATTAAACCTTCTTTAACTAATTCTCCGAGGTAATCTCTTGTGCGTGATGGTTTGAGGTTGATTGCTTCGGCAACATCACGGGCTTTTACAAACTCCTTGCCCTTCATATAAACAAGTATAGCCTGTTTTGTGCGTTTATTTATCGCCGATTTTTTATCGCCGATTTTTTCGTTATCGCCGATTATTTCAGTCGTTGATAAATCTGCGCCGATAATCAGGTAACGGTTTTTCAGCTCGTTTTGTTCATCAAGAATCAAATTGCGGAAAAACCTTTCAAGGAATGTTTTATCCTCGAAAATACCCTTTTGAATATCGGCGTAATTCGCCCTTACAAGCGCGTTTCTGAAATACCACGAATTGTCGGCGAAAAGAGTATTTGTGACGTTAAATCCGAGAGAGCGAAGATACTTGATCGCAAATACAGCGGTAGTTCTGGTGTTGCCCTCGCCAAATGGATGAATCTGCCACATATTCGCGATAAATCCGGTAATGTGCTTGATGCTTTCGTCTATGCTGAGGGCGCTGTAATCAAAGCTTTTCTCCAAATCAAAATCATATTTCATGGTATCTTTGATAGTATCCGCGCCTGCGTACACGACCGATTTGCCTTTCAAAATCCATTCCTTTTTTGAGATGTTATAATCGCGGATCGTCCCCGCGAATTTGTAAATCCCATCAAACAGTCTGCGGTGAATGGCAATCAACTGATTCGGCGAGAAAACAAATGCGTCCTCAGAGAGGATCTGCGCGATACGCGCGGAAACCTTGTCCGCTTCCTCTGTACGGTTTTCGACATCCAGCCTCGCGGTTTTGCTCTTGTAGTAGCTGTGAATCAGGTCGTTGGCTTCTTCAAGCGTGATATCGCCGTCGATGTTCTTTTTCGCGGTCTCGATTAAGTATTCCGACGGCTTCAATCCGTCAACATCCTGCAAGCCGATTGCCGTCTGCCAGATGTAGCCCTTTTGCTGTTTGCCGGGCTCGCTTTGACGGATATATTCGTCAAAATCGAATGGAATTTTATCGCTCATTTTCTCACCGCCTTTCCTCTATCAGTATACCATATTTTCCGCTGAATAACAACCGTTTCACGTATCAAAAATTGAGACTCTTAATCAAAGATAACCGCTTTAACCTTGGTTAAGCAACCGCGCAATGCTTTTCAGAGCCTATCGTTTTTTCAATTATTTTGTTCACCTGTCAATCAAAAATCTAGCCTGACCACAGCAGAAATCAAGCCGGTTGTCTATTGCAAAAATAATATATCATGCCAAACACAAATTCTTGACTATTCGTTACGAATAGCGTATAATATTCTTGGTGATGCTGATGGAAACACGAAAAGCAAAAATGATTATCAACAAATCCGGCGGCACCGCTTCCTCTCAGGGGAAAACCTACCGCGTGACCATTCCGAACAGCTGGATCGAGCAGCTGGGTATTGATGAAGAAAACCGCGAGGTTGAGCTCTGCTTTGACGGTGCGAATATTATCGTCAGAAAAAAGCAAACACTGCAGGAATATCAAAACACACACAAACAGAACAATCTGCTGCAATTAAAGTTTTATCACGGCGACACACTGTGCACAACGATTCTTGCCAACGAAACCGACAAGTCTGTGCTCATTGAAAATCACACGAATAATCCGCTTTATACTGCGTTCGGTGTGCAGGATGATCCCGACTGGCAGGACTACTGCGATTTTTTGGAGGAACGGTGTATTCCAAAATCCCGCGCAGGCTTGCATGAGTACCTGACCGCGATCGGCGTTGCGGAATACAGCCCCATTGAAATTATTCGCAAAACGCAAGGCAGAATGGCGGAGGATCAGGCGTGGCTGGAGGTGACGGAGCTGTGAGCATGAAACTGACGACAGACGAAAAAATAGCGGAAACCTCATCAAAGGGCAATCAGGAAAAATGGCTTGAAAACGGAAAATGGTATAAACTCGACCAATTCGGCTATGAGGCATTGTCCGAAGTGATGACCTCGCGAATTCTGGAACGGAGCAATATTGAAACCGAAACGCCGTTTACCTTTGTCCGGTACGAAATGCAAAAGGTGAAGGTGCATAAATTGGAACGTACAGCGTGCGTCAGCCGGAATTTTTTAAAGAGCGGTCAGTCCATTATCACGGTCAACGCGCTGTTCCGGCAGCTGTCGGACGCTCCGCTGATAAAACAGCTCGGCAAGCTGCCGAGCGATAAAAGGCGCATGGCATACTTAGCGGACGCTGTCAGAGAAATGACCGGTTTAGCAGATTTTGACAAGTATCTCGCACTGCTGTTTGAAATCGACGCGTTGATTCTCAACGACGACCGCCACCTGAACAACATTGCCGTTTTGGAAAAAGACGGCAGGTTTTCCTATTGCCCGATTTTTGACAACGGCGCAGGGCTGCTGTCAAATATGCAGATTTTACGAGTTGACATCGAGCCAAAAGGCTTAATGAAATCCCTCACTGCAAGTCCGTTCCAAATGACCTTTAACCGCTCCTTAAGCACATCCCGCGCATTGTTTGGCTCCGTTTTGAAAACGCAGCAATATTCCGAAGAAGAATTAAAGAAAATGCTTTCTCCTCTGATTGAATACTACCCGCAGCGCGACCGCGATATCATCTCCGACAGGGTGATTGCGTGTATGATGGAACGGCAAAAGCATTACTGATACTAATACATTTACAGGCTCAGCACACTGCGCTGAGCCTGTCGTTTTCATCTGTTTTTCCACCGGTCAACAGCCGTTATTCCCGCGAAATAAAATGCCTTACTTCCCTGTCTTTTTCAAAATCGACTGTGCGGTAGAAATCGGGATAGATCGTTACACCATCGGAATCGTCCAAATCTATCCACTCTAAATATTCTCCGCCGGGGCCTCCGTCGGTGGTGTGACCGTTCGGGATTTGGAGGAGCCTTTCATTCGGCTTGACCGTGAAAAAGCAGGAGACCTCGTGAAAGAACACGCCCTCGTCGCAGGTAAAGAAATTTTCGTGGATCGCCGTGAGGCGGTCGATCTCACAGTCAATGCCCGTCTCCTCCTTCAATTCGCGCAAAGCGGCTTCGGTGAGGCTTTCTCCGAAACGTACCCTGCCGCCAACGGAGTAGTAAAACGCG
>JAEEGL016352637.1_pt1 | contig 10335 bp, 9 predicted proteins | sample 9134231 | NCBI WGS metagenome assembly JAEEGL01 (sample SAMN16246548, study PRJNA631951) | gut metagenome | biome: gut microbiome; feature: rumen; material: fiber-attached | host: Bos | place: Iran: Karaj | collected 2018-10
AAGAACAAGGCGGCGGACGGCACGCAGTTGGGCGTCGTGATCGTGAACATCGCTTCCGTGGTGGGCATCATGGGCAACGCCGGCCAGGCCAACTACACGGCGTCCAAGGGAGGCGTGATCGCGCTCACCAAGACGACAGCCAAGGAGCTGGGGTCTCGCAACGTGCGCTGCAACGCCGTCGCGCCCGGGTTCATCCAGTCGAAGATGACCGACGTCCTGCCCGAGAAGGTCCGTGCCGCCTACATGGACACGATACCGCTCAAGCGCTTTGGCACCGCAGAGGACATTGCCAAGTGCGTGGCGTTCCTCGCAGGACCCGACGCCGAATACATAACCGGTCAAATCATCTCGGTAAATGGTGGAATGATAGGTTGATTCCTCTTTTTGCGATTAAATTTGAATTGTGGATTTTTCTGCTTGTGCTTTGAGACAAAAACTGATAAAATGTCACACGTTTGCCCCGCAGTGGGTTTCTGAACAAAGGAAAACGTGACATGAAGAAAGTCGGATTGCTGCTTCTGGCATGCGCAACATCGATGACGGCCTTTCCTGCCGGCTTCGCTCTGTACGAGGGGTCGGCGCGCGGAAACGCGATGGGCGGAGCGCTGATGGGCAAGGCGGTGGACGCATCAGCGAACTTCTACAATCCGGCAACCTTGACCGACCTGACGGGAACGGTCGTCACCGTGGGGATGACGACCGAGCATCCCACGGCGGACGTGTATGTCGACGGACGTTCCAGCCGCAAGATGGATCCAGGATGCTTCGTGCTTCCTCACGTCTATCTGGCCCAGCAGCTGCCGTACGGATTCGCGTTCGGATTCGGGGTGGCGCCGGAGTACGGCCTTGGCACGCACTACCACAAGAACTGGTCCATGGGCTGGGACACGCGCGACACCACGATAAAGGGCATCAGCTTCAACCCCAACCTGGCATACTCGGTCACAGAGGACTGGTCGGTGTCGGCAGGACTGCGGTTCATGTACTTGACGTTCGACCAGCATTCAGACCAGATGGCGGCGAGCAACGGCGAAAACTACGGCACGGTGCGCGACCACTTGAACGGAGACAACGGGATGCTCGACTGGGGCTGGCAGCTTTCGACCAGCTACAAGATCACGGAGAAGCTCTCCGCAGGCTTGCTCTACAAGTCGTTCATCGACTGCAAGATAAAGGGAGACAACCATACGCAAGTGGAGAGCTACGACGACTCCGCGATAGCCAACCAGGTGCAGAAGGGCGTGAAGGCCGCCCTCGCGCAGTATGCGGGAACTCCATACTACGACGCCCTATACCAGCAGTACTACCAGAAGTATTACAGCGAAGCGGTGGCGAGCGCGCACCGCCAGGTGGACTCCGGCGCCGAGTCGGCCGAAGGCTCGGCCGCCGCGAAGGTCCGTCTTCCGCAGTCGCTCACGGCCGGCCTCAACTACGACGTGCTCGACGACCTCCACCTCGGAACCACCCTCACGTGGACGCAGTGGTCCTGCATGGACGAGATCAACTTCCAGCTTCCCGGCGACAGCGACCGCACCGTGCCGCTCAAGTGGAACGACGTATGGCGAGCGGGATTGGGCGCCGCTTACGACATCGTCGAGAACCTGACGCTCATGGGATCGTACATCTACGACCAGGATCCCACCCGCAGGTACCACGGTTCGTCGATGCTTCCTCCAGGCGACCGGCACATAGCCACGATCGGTTTTGGCTACGTCTGGGGCAACTTCGACATCTCCGCCAGCTACGGACTGGTGTTCATGGGCGGGGACTCTCTCTTCATACGCGATTCTACTGGCGAGCGCCACAAGCTGGAGACGTCGAACGGCCTCTCGCACGCGGCCGGTGTGACGGTCAGTTACCGCTTCTAATCTGTCGTCCGGCGAAATCGCAATTCTTTTGATTTTCCGCTCGCATTCCTGCCGAGGTTTTGGTATACTTTCCTTCATCCAAACCAAAGGAGACAAATCAAATGGCAGGAAAACTTGAAGATCGCGTGAAGGAAATCATCGTTGAGCAGCTTGGCGTCAATGCCGAGCAGGTCACAACCGAGGCCTCCTTCATCGATGACCTGGGCGCGGATTCGCTTGATTCCGTCGAACTGATCATGGCTTTTGAAGAGGAGTTTGGGGCGGCCATTCCCGAAGAGGACGCCGAGAAGCTGACGACCGTAGGCAAGGTCATCGACTACCTCAAGAGCAAGGGGTATGATGACGAGGCTTCGGCTGCGTCGGCCCAGTAATATCTTGAAAAAGTCATGCAGATTGGATAGGCGCGGCTTCGCGCCTGTCCTTTCTGTTGTTTTCGCATTGCGTGCTAGAGCGTCAGTCGAAGAGCGACTGCTGGCGGCCGGAGGCCGGAGTCAGGCCTAGGCGCTTCCACGCCAGAGCCGTTGCCATGCGTCCCTTGGGCGTGCGTTCCAGGTAGCCCTCCATGATCAAGAACGGCTCATAGGCCTCCTCGATGGTGTCCGGCTCCTCGCCGACTGACACGGCGATGGTGGAGAGCCCGACCGGGCCGCCGCCGAACTTGGCGCAGATGGTCTCCAGTATCTTGATGTCCATCTCGTCGAGTCCGCTGGGTTCGATCTCAAGAAGAGAGAGCGAATCGATGGCCACCTGCCTTGTGATCAGGTTGTCCGCCTTCACCTGCGCGTAGTCACGGACGCGGCGGAGCAGGTTGTTGGCTATGCGAGGCGTTCCTCTGGCTCGCGCGGCGATCTCCTGCGCGCCGTCCGGCTCGATGTCCACTCCAAGCTTGCCCGCCGAGCGGGTGACGATGGCGGCCAGCTCGGCCGGCTCGTAGTAGCTGAGCCTGTTGACCAGGCCGAAGCGTGCGCGAAGGGGAGCCGCTATCAGGCCGATGCGTGTGGTGGCGCCCACGAGCGTGAAGCGGGGAAGCTCCAGGCGCACGCTGCGGGCGTTCGGCCCCTGGTCGATCAAGATGTCGATGGCGAAGTCCTCCATCGCGGAGTAGAGATACTCCTCCACGGTCTTGGACATGCGGTGGATCTCGTCGATGAACACGATGTCGCCGGCCTCTAGCGAGGTGAGGAGTCCGGCGAGGTCGCCCGGTTTCGTGAGGACTGGGCCGGAGGTCGTCTTGACGTGAACTCCCATTGCATCGCCGAGGATGTAGGAAAGGGTGGTCTTGCCGAGTCCGGGCGGCCCGGAGAACAGCACGTGGTCGAGCGTCTCGCTGCGTTCCTTGGCGGCCTTGACGGCGAGCTCCAGTCGGTCGCGGATCTTCTGCTGGCCGATGAATTCGGCGAACTGCCCCGGACGCAACTTGTTGTCGAAGTTCGCGTTGCGCTGGTTGAGTGTTTCGCTTGTACGGTTTGCTGGCATGTGTCGGCCCATAGTCTAGTTGATTGCAGTGCGTGTGTCAAGCATGTCCGAGCGCCGCCATGCGCTTTGCGATGGTCGCCTCGTAGCCCTGGTCGGAAGGGTGGTAGTAGCGCTCCGGTATGCGCAGGTAGCTCTGCTCCACCCAGGCCTCCTTGTACGAGTGCGGATACTTGTAGCCGTCGTCCTGCTCCGCTCCAATGGCCTTCACGTGCACGTTCTTGAGATGTTCCGGGACCGGCTGCACCGCGCCTGTCTCCACGTCGTGCCAGGCCTTCTCCAGGGCGTCGTACGAACGGTTGGATTTTGGTGCAGTGGCGAGGTACGTGGTGGCCTGCGCGAGCGAGATGCGCGCCTCGGGCATGCCGACGAACTCGACGGCGTGAAGGGCGGCCACGGCCACCGTGATGCCGCGCGGATCGGCGTTGCCGATGTCCTCCGAGGCGAGGATGACGAGGCGGCGCGCGATGAAGCGAGGATCCTCGCCGGCGACGAGCATCTTCGCGAGCCAGTAGATCGCGGCGTCCGGATCCGATCCGCGCACGGACTTGATGAACGCTGATATCGTGTCGTAGTGCCCGTCCTCCTTCTTGTCGTACTGCACGATCCGCCGCTGCACGCACTCCTGGATGACGTCTAGCGTGAGGCGGATGGTTCCGTCGTCGTCAGGCGGCGTGGAGCGGACCGCGACCTCGAGTGCCGTGAGGGCGTGGCGTCCGTCGCCGTCACAGATCTCAGAGAGGAACTTTTTCGCCTCGTCGTCGAACGTTATGGGGATGTCGCCGTAGCCGCGTTCCTTGTCGGCGAGCGCGCGGTCGAGAAGGGCGGAGACGTCGGCAGGCGAAAGGGGATGAAGCTGGAAGACGAGCGACCGTGATGTGAGAGGCGTGTTGACGAACATGGACGGGTTGTGCGTGGTGGCGCCGATGAGGACCACGGTGCCGTCCTCGACGTACGGGAGAAGGACGTCCTGCTGAGCCTTGTTGAAGCGGTGTATCTCGTCCACGAAGAGTATCGTGCCCATGCCGCCCAGCTCGGTACGCGCCCGCTCGCACACCTTGCGGATCTCGGCGACGTTGGAGATGACGCCGGAGCATCGCACGAAGTTGCGCTCCGTGGTCTTAGCGATAACCTCGGCGAGCGTCGTCTTGCCGCATCCAGGAGGACCGAACAGGATAATGTTCGTCAACCTGTCCGCCTCGATGACCCGCCGCAGCAGCTTGCCCGGGCCGAGGATGTGCTCCTGGCCGGCCACCTCGCCGAGCGTACGCGGCCGCATCCGTGCCGCCAGCGGTTCTGAACTTCCGTGCTTCACGCGAAGATTATAGCATAAAGCGGTTGCGAGGGGGCTTGACGCTTCTCATGTATGTAGTTTACATAACGTCCATTATGCGCGAAAGAGTTTTCCAGATTGGGGTTGCAGTGCACGTCCGTTTCATGCTAGAATTTGCCAAACGTCCAGCAAGGAAGCTTGATATATGAATGACAACATAGGCAGCTCGGCGGATATTCCGCACCAGGAAGCCACGGCAATCAGCGTATTCGGATCGTCGGCCAACGCCAACGACTTCCCGGTTCTCAAGGCGTTCCAGGAATACATCGACGCGGAACAGGCGAAGGCCCGCAAGCGGATGCTGGGGCTATCCATATTCTTCATACTTCTCCTCGTCGTGGTGGTGGTGACGTTCACCATCGTCGTGATGTCGGTGATCGGAAGGAACCAGGCGCTCTCGGACAGGCTTCTGGACATAGCGCTCCGCGAGAAGAACGCAACGCCCCCGCAGCAGGTGGTCGTGCAGCAGCCCGCCCCCGCGCCGCAGCCTGTCGTGCAACCCCCGGCTCAAGACAGCGGCATCAAGCCGTTCCTCGAGAAGATGGAAACCCTCATCGCCACGCTTGCCGCAAGGCAGCAGGCAGCCATCGCCCCGGCGCCGGTGGTGGTCACGACCGCCGCTCCGGCCGCGCCCGTGCAGGCCGTGCAGCCGCAGCCCGCCGCCGAAAGCGAGGAGACGACAAAGATTCGCGAGGAGTTGAAGAAGCAGAAAGAAGCCCTCGAGGCCGAACGCTCCAAGCTCAAGGCGGCAGAACAGAAGTTGAAGGAGGCCGAGATCGAGAAGCACCGTCGTCGGCTTTATCCAGAATACTACGCTCGCGAGGATGCGAAGCGCGAAGCCATGGCAAAGCCTGCGCCTGCGCCGGCACCCGTGACGGTGGCACCTGCCGCGCAACCTCAACCGGAAAAGCCGCGCCCAGCCACGGTACAGACTGCAGCCCATGCGCCGGTCAAACCGCCTCCCGCCACGGCTCCGGCACCCGCCCAGACGGCCAAGAAGCCCCCTTCCCTTAGCACGCTAAAGCCAATCAACTACTTCGAGCAGGACGACGACGACCTCAAGGATCTCATCAAGAAGAGCACGCCCAAGGACTCGCCACCTGCGCCGGCGCCGAAGCCAGCCACCGCCCAAAAGCCGGCGGCTCCGGCGCAGAAGCCGGCTACGCCGGCCGCCGCTCCCGCTCCCCAGGCGGCGCCTGCGGCGGCTCCAAGGGTTGCACAGCCAGCTCAGAAACCCGCTACGCCAAGCTCTAAGCCCGCGACGCAAAGTCCGAAGCCTGCAATACAAAACCAGCCCCCTTCCCGACCGCCCGTGAAGACCGAGACGCTCGACATCGGCACGCCGTCCGACGATTCGGTCCCATGGCTGATCGAGGAAAGCAACCTATAGAAAGTAAAGGAGTTAATATCATGGCGCTAAAGGCGATGGTTTTCATCGACGGGTGCTGGCTATACAAGAGCCGCCCCACGCTCTTCGCGAAGCTGGGCGAAGAAAATTTCGAGATCGACTACGCGCGTCTGCCGCGGATCGTCTGCGACGAGCTGGCGAACGAGATAGACGAGGACGTGTCTCTCGTGAGGACGATGTACTTCGGCACGATACCGTCGGCGCGTTCCGGGTTCAACACCTCGAAGCAGCGCGCGTTCTACGACTTCCTGGAGAAGAACTGCCACTACGAGACGGACATACACGAGGTCGACGTGGGCGGCGGCGAAGGCCGCAGCGACGATTCCTGGATTGCCATGGCGCTTGCCTCTTCCATGCTCTTCTACGCTGGCCTGCCTAGCGCATACGACGTCGCCGTGCTGATCAGCGACGACGTGGTGTACTCTCCGGCCCTGCGTCGCGTCAGGCTCCTCGGCAAGCGCGCGAAGATCGTAAGCATCCATGGCCAGGACGGCGTCCCGCCACAGATGGGCGCTTCGCTCGTCTGGAAGTCGCGCGTGTCGGACTTCGCCCCCACCTACCTCGATGACCACGCGGAGCAGCTGCGGCTGGTGCGCGAGCTGCGCGAGCGCGTCTGCAAGCAGTGCGGACGCAGCGAGCAGACGACATGGGCGGGCGCGGACTTCTTCTGCAGCGAATGCAGGGGCAGGCACCGCAACGGCTGACAGTCAGCCCCGGTTGCCGAGGAACAGACGGTATGCCGGATTCGACGAGACGTCACGGAACGCATATCCAAGCCGCTTCAAGGTCCGCGTGAACTCCGCCCTCTCCGATGGCGGCACCTGCATCCCCACCAGCACCTTCCCGTGGTCGGCGCCGTGGTTGCGGTAGTGGAACAGCGTTATGTTCCAGCGGCTGGATATCGCATCCAGAAAGTCCATAAGCGCGCCGGGACGCTCCGGGAACTCGAACGTGTAGGCAACCTCGTCGTGAATGCCCTGCGTGTGCCCGCCGACCATGTGGCGGATGTGCTCCTTGGCGCGCTCGGCCCCGGAAAGATCGATCGTCCCGATCCTGGCGGCGGCGAGCTGCCGCACGATGCGCCGCGTCTCCTCCCGGTCGGACACCGAGAGCCCCACGAACACGTAAGCCTTCTTCGGATCGAAGTAGCGGTAGTTGAACTCCGTGACGTTCCGCTTGCCGAGCCTGCGCATGAACGCCTTGAAGGCACCCTTCTCCTCCGGTATCCTGCATTCCAGGATGGCCTCTCGCCTCTCGCCTGTCTCCGTCTGCTCCGAAACGAAACGGATGCGATCGAAGTTCATGTTGGCGCCTGAGATGATGCAGACGTAGGTCTCGCCGCGACGTCCCTTCTTTGCGTGCTGCTTGGCGGCCGCGAGCGCGAGCGCCCCGGCAGGCTCGCAGATGGCGCGCGTTGCGTCGAATATGTCCTTGATCGCGGCGCACGTCTCGTCGGTCGTCACGCGCACTATTCCGTCCAGGAACCTCCGGCAGATGTCGAACGTAATCCTGCCCGGCTTCTTGACGGCGACGCCGTCGGAGAAGAGTCCCACCTCCTTGAGCTCCACTCGCCGCCCGGCCTTGATGGAGCGGTCCATGCAGTCGGAATCCACCGGCTCTACGCCGTACACCTTCACGGATGGTCTGACGGCCTTGATGTAGACAGCGACGCCGGCAGCGAATCCGCCGCCGCCCACGGGCACGAAGACCGCGTCTAGCGGGCCCGGATTCTGGCGCAGTATCTCCATCGCCACCGTCCCCTGGCCCGCTATCACGTCCGGGTCGTCGTACGGAGGGATGAAGGTGTAGCCCTTTTCGCGGACGAGCCGCGCTGCGGTCGCGGCGGCGTCGGAGTACGAGTCGCCGGAAAGGACGATGGACGCGCCGTAGCTCTTCACCGACGCGACCTTGATCTCCGGCGTGGTGACCGGCATGACGATCGTGGCCTTGCATCCGAGCTTTCGCGCGCTGAGCGCCACGCCCTGCGCATGGTTCCCTGCGGAAGCGGCCAGAACCCCCTTCTCCAGCGCCGCTCGCGGCATCTGCGCCATCTTGTTGTACGCGCCGCGCAGCTTGAAGGAGTGGACGCACTGCAGATCCTCGCGCTTCAGCAGGAACCTGTTCCCCATGCGGCGAGAGAGAGCATGCGCCTCCTCCAGCGGGCTCTCTACGGCGACGTCGTAGACCTTGGAGTTGAGTATCCGGCGCAGATAGCGTTCCTGTAGCGTCTTGTCGTTCATAGCCGTGATAGTATATTCTCTTTCGCGACACCGCGCAAGAGCAGCCGCTTCGTCTTCGAGGTCTCTCCGCTCTTGAACGCAACTGCGGACTTGGGAACTCCGAATGCGTCGGCGACTACCTCTATCAGCTCCTTGTTGGCCTTGCCGTCCACGGGCGCGCTGCGAACGCGCACCCTCAACGCATCGCCGACCACGCCGTCCAGCCCCGGCCGCGAAGAGCGCGGCACGGCACGTATGCTCACTACCGTCCCCTCTTCCGTCTGCTGGCAGAATCCCGTCGTTTCCATTGCTTGCCTCCTGCACGTCTCGTGCGCCCCTATTCTACCATATTTCGCGTCTTGCCGCCCAAGCGTGCCGCACGGCGCAAAGTGTGGTATAATCTCGCGCATGAAGAAGACAGCATTCGTTCTTGTTGTGGCCGCGGCCCTCGGGCTGTCGGCGGCGGAAAGCCATGTCGACGGCGTGGTGGCGGACATCCTCGCCAACGTGGCTAGGATCAAGGCCGTTCGTCCCGACGCCGTGCCGATGGCGTTCTGGGACTTCGACGGGACGATCATCAAGGGCGACGTGGCGGAGGGTTTCGTCGAGGGCGGCAGCCAGCGCTTCAAGGGCCTCATGGAGGAGACGATACGCGCCGGCCTTTCGCCGATCTACCCTGCGGACGGTGGCTGGGAGCAGTATCACGACAAGGACTACCCGCGCCTCAACCAGATAGGCCGCTGGCTCTCATGGCCCTACAACGGGCAGATTTTCGAGGGACGCACGGCGAAGGAGATGGACGATTTCTGCATGCGCAAGTTCCGCGAGGTGTACCGCCACTGGTACTTTGCCTCGTCGATCCGCATCATGAAGGCGCTGGAGGCCGCCGGCGTGGAGAACCATGTCGTCTCCGCGAGCCCGGAGGTGTTCGTGCGCAACTCGGCGGAGACCCTCGGCATACCGCGCGAACGCTGCAACGGCATCCGCATCGGCGAGGACGGCGGGCGCCTAACCACCCGTATCGAGTATCCGGTTCCGTTCGGCGAGGGCAAGGTGGAGTTGGTGCGTCGCGTAGTGCTGGCACGTCCAAACGGCGTGGCCGTGGCCGGCTTCGGGAACAGCTACTCCACGGACGGCGCCTTCCTGCGCTACATCGCCACGCAACATCTCCCCGGCAACGCCAAGGGCTTCGCCCTTATGATCAACGGAGGCAAACCCCGTCCCGGCTACGACGGCCTCTTCCGCCTCGTCGAGCAGAAGGAGACGATGGCCGAGGCCGGGAAATAGTCCTGAATCATTGTTCCACGCGGTCGGCGGAGGTCATCTTGACGCCTATCCGTTGACCTTGGAAAACATCGCCTCGTACCTCGGCATCGGCTCGAGGATTCCGCCGGACTTCTCGTAGTAGTCGGCGTCGCATTCGAACACGCCCTTCTCCGTGCGCGTCCAGTGCGCGGAGGGGTACGCGAGGTCCTTGCGCATCGTCTCCCAGTTGCGGAAGTTCATGTGGCCGTTCGTCTCCACGAGCCCGAGGTCGCCGATGCCCGGGAACGCCGGCAGGCGCGCCGCCACCGCCTTGTTCCACTCGACCAGCGCCGGGCACACCGTGAGGTCCGCGCAGAAGCAGGGGATGCCCCTCTCGCACGCCGCCTGGGCAATCTTCATGGACATGGACATGGTCTTCGCAATGGGCTTCAGCGCCATCGCGCGGTAGCCCATCTTGATGCGATCCAGGGCGTCCTTCACCGTGTGGGCGGATTCGTCCGCCGCGAGGCGCAGCGGGATGTCGTTCACGTCGATGTCGGCGTATTCGTCGAACGGCTCCTCCACGATCGCCACCTGGTCGTAGGCGCCGATCCTCTTCAGGTGGTCCACGAACCGGAGGAACGTCTCCTTCTTCTCGTATCGCCCGTTGGCGTCGAAGTAGTACGGCAGCTTGCCGGTCTTTGTGTAGGGCGTGCGGCAGTCCTTCAGCACGGAGTGTATCTCCGAGACGCGCGCCATGTCCTTGGCTAGCATCTCCTCCTGCGTACC
>JAEEGL016448436.1_pt1 | contig 10335 bp, 6 predicted proteins | sample 9134231 | NCBI WGS metagenome assembly JAEEGL01 (sample SAMN16246548, study PRJNA631951) | gut metagenome | biome: gut microbiome; feature: rumen; material: fiber-attached | host: Bos | place: Iran: Karaj | collected 2018-10
TCAGGCTTCAGCATGCCGGTAAACTGCTGGGTCAAAACAATATTGTTGCCGCAGTAAGGACAGGTCAGCGATCCGGTCGTCTGAGCCGGTGTGACAACCTCCGCACCACAGGAACGGCAGACATAGATCGGCAGCGGTGCCATCTGCTGCATCGCCTGGTCTCTCTCATTTCGATTCACCTGCATCTGCTGGGGCTGCTGAATTTGCTGTATCTCGAAGATGCTGTCACAGAATTCACAACGCATCTTCCCAAGCGCCGGATCGAAGATCAGCGCTCCGCCGCAGTTCGGGCATTTTTGTTCCTGTAACATGCAATCACTCCTTTCGTTACCTGCCTATCGTAAGGTCCTTGATCACTTCTCCTGCTATCATCATTCCTGCTGTTGAGGGTACAAAAGCAATCGATCCTGGTACCGACCGTCTCCCCGGCGGCGGTGTCTCGCTGCTTTCAGCCGGTTCAGCGGGCAGTTCCCTGGAATAGACAACTTTCAATGATTGAATCCCGCGTTTGCGGCATTCATAGCGCATGACCTTCGCTAAGGGACAAACCGAAGTCTGATAAATATCTGCAACTTCAAATTGGCCAGGATCGAGTTTTCTGCCGGTTCCCATAGAAGAAATCAGCGGGATGCCTATCCTTTGACACTCCTCTGCCAGCATCAGCTTGGCCGAGACAGTATCGATCGCATCGACGACATAATCATAGACAGAAAAATCAAACTGATCGGCTGTATCCGGGAGGTAAAAGATCGGGTATGTTTTTACGATACAATCAGGATTGATATCGTGTACCCGCTCCTCCGTCACTTCCGTTTTCAGTCTGCCGATCGTCGAATGAAGCGCAATGATCTGCCGATTGATGTTGCTTGGAGCAACCCGGTCAGAATCGATCAGATCCAGCGCACCCACTCCGGATCTGGCCAGAGCTTCCACCACATAGCTTCCTACACCGCCAAGACCAAATACAGCGATCCGGCATCGCCCGAGCTTTTCGATTCCCTCATCACCGATCAAGAGCGCGGTTCTTCCAAAGATCTCTTTTACCATTTTATTGGATCAGGGTTCCGTCAATGTAAACGGCCTTAACATAGGTATCGCTGACCATCGGGTCTCCATCGCAAAGAACGATATCGGCATCCTTTCCGACTTCCAAAGAACCTACCCGATCTGCAATGCCAATATGTTTTGCAGGATTGATCGTGATCGCTTTTAATGCCTCAAACGGATCCATTCCGGCTTTTACAGCCAATCCTGCGCAAAGCGGCAGATACTCCTGCGGAATGACAGGTGAATCCGTAATGATGGAGACCTGACAGCCTTTGGCAGCCAGAATGCCAGGCGTCGTCCAGGATTTGTTCTGCAGCTCAAACTTGCTGGCATGAGTAAGCGATGGACCGACCGCCATCGGATAATTCGTTTCCGCCAGTTTATCTGCAATTAAGTGACCTTCCGTCACATGTTCCAGTGTCAGATCAACATCAAATTCCTTTGCCAGACGAATCGCAGTCAGAATATCGTTTGCCTGATGCGCATGGATCTTCAGCGGGATCTCTTTCTTCAGGACAGGAATCATCGCTTCACATTTGAAATCAAATCCGGGTTTCTTGGACAGATCGTCACCAGCGGCTTCTTTCTTTGCAAGGTATTCTTTCGCTTTGAAGAGCATATTGCGAATCACAGATGCTGTAGACATACGGGCAAAGTTTCCCTTGTCACGATAGCAGCGTTTGGGATTCTCTCCGAGTGCCCCTTTCATCGCCACAGGATCCTTGATGATCATATCATCCACACAGATTCCGGTCGTTTTGACTGCGATCCAGGTACCGCCGATGGCATTGGCACTTCCCTGACCGGTCGCAACACTGGTCACACCGGCTTTCGCTGCCATATGTACAGACGGATCCAGCGGATTGAAGCTGTCGATCGCTCTCAAGTGCGGAGTGCAGATATCACCCATCTCATTATAATCGGCTCCCTCGAAGCCAATTCCCCATCCATCCAGGCCAAGATGACAGTGTGCATCAATAAAGCCGGGATAGACTCTCAGTCCCGATGCATCGACGATCTCTTCCCCATCGGCTGCAATATCTTTCCCGATCTGGCATATTTTTCCATCTTTTATCAAAATATCGCCTTTATAGGGCTTTTTGTGAACCGCATCATAGATCATTCCATTTTTGATCAGCATATTGAATATCCTCCTGTGGAAAATAAAATCGATAGAGCCCCGGATCTCACCGGATCCGAGGCTCTTTTTCTGAAATACTCTGTTTACGGTTTCAGCTCCAGATACAGATCCCGGTATTGTTTCGCGGAATTCTCCCAGGAAACATCTTTCTCCATATCACGGATCACCATCTGATCCCAATACTCTCTCTCCGTAAAATACAGTGTCTTGGCACGGTTGATGGCATCCAGCAGCAGGCCGTTCTCATAACGGTCAAAGGTAAAGCCGTTGCCTTCATTGGTAAACATGTTGTAGGGAGCAACCGTATCTTTCAGTCCACCGGTCTCACGAACGATCGGAACGGTACCATAACGCATAGCGATCAGCTGTGTCAGACCGCAGGGCTCAAAGAGTGATGGAACCAGCAGTGCATCGGAGGCCGCATAGATCTTATGTGCCCTTCCTTCATCATACATGATGTTGGAACAGACACTTCCTTTGTATGCACCCTCGTAGTAACGGAAAGAATCCTCATAGCGTCCATCGCCGGTACCCAGTACGATAAACTGCGTATTGCCGTCGATCAGCTGCGGAATGATCGAGTTGACCAGATCAAGACCTTTCTGATCCGTCAGACGGGAAATGAGTCCGATCACAAACTTGGATTCATCGACTTCCAGTCCGAGTTCTTCCTGAAGGGCTTTCTTATTGGCTTTCTTCTTCTCAATAACATCCGCCTTGCTGTACGGAGCAGCCAGTTTTTCGTCTTTACTGCTGTCCCACATATCTGTGTCGATACCATTGACGATTCCGCGAAGTTTGCCGCTGTGATACCGCAGATGTGCATCCAGTCCTTCCCCATAGAATGGTGTCTGAATTTCTCCGGCATAGGTTCCGCTGACGGTCGTGATCATGTTCGCATAGGTAAGACCACCCTTGAACATGTTCGCGTCTTCATAGCCCTGCTTGAGCGCATCCTTGTTGAATACATAATCCGGGAGGCCAGACCAGTAACGGATCGTCGGAATATTGTAGATACCCTGGAAGCGCAGATTATGGATCGTGATTATTGTCTTTGCGCTGGATACAGGCGTTCCCTCAAACAGTGTATGCAGATACACCGGTACAAGGCCAGCCTGCCAGTCATGGCAATGGATGATATCCGGGATCCAGTTCATATAGTTGAGGGCTGCAAGTGCCGCTTTTGCGAAGAAGCAGTACTTCGGAATATCATCGATCAGGTTGATGTAGGGATTGCCGGCACTGAAGAATTCTTCATTGTCGATGAAATCATATACCACACCGTCCCAGACATATTCCATGATTCCCACATAGAAAGAACGTCCATCAGCACACAGATCCATCATGAAGTCACCACGATAGATCATCTTTTCCTGATACTTCCAGGGAATGCATTTGTAACGAGGCAAAATCACCTTGACGTCACAGTTTTGCTTGATCAGTGCTTTGGGAAGCGCATACATGACATCGCCCAGACCGCCGGTCTTAACAAACGGATAGCATTCTGATCCAATAAAAGCTACACTTCTTCTCGGCTCCGGCAGTGCGGGAGCTTCCGGTTCCGGAACAGGAACCGCTTCAGCTGCAGGTTCTTCTACGATCGGTTCAGCTGGTTTCTTAGTAGTTTTCTTGGCGGCAGGCTTTTTTGCTGCAGGTTTTTTCGCTGCAGGCTTCTTGGCTGCAGATTTCTTGACTGCCGTTTCTTTTTCTGCAGATTCTTTCACTTCGGCTTTAACCGGTTCTTCAATGACCAATTCTTTTTTCTCGGCCACTTCATTTTCTGTTTTTTTCTTTGCAGGCATTTGGGGTTCCTCCAAAAAATATTCTAAGTCCATTATAATGAAAGGAGCGCGGCTTGTCAATCCGACAACCCGCGCTCTTACACTGCTTACAGCATTTATCTGAGTTCAAAGAACCGTAGAATTTCTGTCACAGCCATATCCATCTTATGCGGATCCATAAACCGGTGATCTGCGTTTTCGATCGGGATATATTCAATCAGATTATTGTCCGAAAATTCTCTGACCTTGATCGGATCGACGATCTCATCTTTTGTTCCCTGAATGATCAGGATCTGCTCTGACATTTCAATAAAGTCTGTCTGCCGCAGATCATGACTGCGAAGTTCTTCCAGAAAATCTTTTGATATCTCAACTTTCCGGTCAAACCCGGCCAGAACCTTCTTCCCCTTCTGCAGTTTTTCCATTTCCTCAGCTGTCAGGATTTTTTCAGTCAGAGAATCGATCATCTCCACAGCCGGCGCCCGAAGAGCCACTTTATCAAAAGGATTGCCGTGTTCAGTCATATACTTGAGGAAAAGATATCCTCCGAAGCTGGTAGCATAGGCGTCCAGATGATCCGGCAGATATGTTTTCCTGATATAATCCAGGACATATGAAAGATAAAGATCACAATCAATTAGTGAAAGCGTCTTTCGTGCATCATTTCCATGACAAGGCCAATCGAAAGTAATGACGCCGATTTGCTTGTTCTTACCCAGAACCCGTTCGGCAAAGTGCTCTGCTGCACGATTGTCCTTATGACCTCCGAAACCATGTCCGAAAAGGATGATCCGGCGAATATCAGATGCCTGATTTGTATAAAGCTTACAGCGGATGCTGAAGCCTGCTTCATTGATAGAAAAATACTTCCCGATCATAAGGTTTACTCCTGATCCATATATCCAGGTTTCTTTGAATCGGCTTCCCAGATCAGCTCTCCCAGCGTCTGATACAGATGCTCTGTTTCTACTGGTTTGGATAGATGCGCATTCATGCCGACCTGAAGCGATCGCTGCACATCCTCGTCAAAGGCATTGGCTGTCATGGCAATGATAGGAATGATCTTCGCATCCGGCCTGTCAAGCGCTCTGATCGCTAATGTAGCGTCCAGTCCATCCATCTCCGGCATGCGAACATCCATCAAAATGGCGTCATAATAACCGACCGGACTCTTCTCGAACATTTCCACTACGATTCTTCCATTTTCCGCATGATCGATCAGAGCCTCACGCATCTTGATGATCTCTTTCATGATCTCTGCATTGATCACAACATCTTCCGCCAGGAGAATATGCCTGCCTTTCAGGTCAGCCTGCTTCTTTTCCTTGTAGAGAGTCATATTGTTTTTTCTTGCTATCCGTTCAAACTCATCGATTACATTGGAAGCAAACAAGGGCTTTGCCAGGAAGCTGTCCACGCCAACATGCAGGGCTTCATCCATAATTTCATCCCAGTTAAAGGATGTCAGGATAATGACCGTCGTTTCCTTGTTGTACCGTTTCCGAATTTCCTTTGCTACTTCAATGCCATCCATCTCCGGCATCTTCCAGTCAAGCAGCACAAGACCATAAGGTTCATGCTTGGCATGCTGTACCTCCAGCATATTGAGTGCTGTTTGCCCATCGTAGCAGGCATCCGCCTTGATCCCCACTTCATCCAGTACGATCCGGGCGTGTTCTGCCGCAATCTCTTCGTCATCGACGATCAGAATATGCATATCCTTCGGATCAAAATACCGAGTATCAACTCCTTCATGCTGACTGTTGCCCAGTGTAATTACGACAGTGAATTCGGTCCCGACACCTTTTTCTGATTCGACGGAAATGGTACCGTTCATCAGTTCCACAATGTTTTTGGTGATCGCCATGCCAAGGCCTGTGCTGCCATACTTGTTGTTCCGGCTGCTGTCTTCCTGAGTAAAAGCATCAAAGATCTTAGGAATAAATTCCTTATCTATACCAATTCCTGTGTCTTTGATCGAGAACTTCAGCGTGGAATGATCGCCAAATACAGCAGTACGTTCCACCTTCATGGTAACGTTTCCCGGTGCATCCGTAAATTTGATCGCGTTGGAGAGGATGTTGATAAGCACCTGCTTGAGCTTCATATCATCACCGATATAGTAGTCGCTGACACCGCCGATGACACTGCATTCATAATGGAGTCCTTTTTCACTGCACTGAGACATGACCATTGTATTCAACTGTTCCAGCATGCCGCTGAAGGAGAATTCCTCTTTGCGAATGACAAGTCGTCCTGATTCGATGCGGCTCATGTCCAGAATATCATTGATCAATCCGAGCAGATGACGGGCGCTTGCGCCGATCTTTTCCAGATACTCCTTTGTTTCTCCCGGAATTGAATCATTTCTGAGTGCCAGACGGTCCAACCCGATGATCGCATTCATAGGAGTACGGATCTCATGGCTCATACTGGACAAGAAGGCTGTTTTTGCCTTGTTGGCCTGTTCTGCAGAATGTAAAGCCTCTGCCAGTGCATGATTCTTTGCCAGCGTTTCGCGCATTTCTTCGTCAATGACGGTAAGTCCAAGTACGACCGCATGAACAATATGATCATCCCGCTCCTCCGCACGACGGACACCAGCCATTCGAATCATTTCATAGTATTCTTTTCCATCTCTTTGTGCAAGGTAACGGTAGGCGATTATCAGGTTATTAGCCAGTGCTTCGCGCACATGATCCGGCTGGATAAAGTCCAGAAATTCCTGGCGATAACTCTCTTCTACAGAATGGTTGGCATACCATGTAAATCTCTCCAAATAGGAGAAATGGATCCCTGCAGGTGTCTGCTCTTGATCCGTCGGATCCGACCTATAACAGACAGCATCATTATGATCCAGATCGACATGATAAACAGATCGGTAGTCCGAAGCCATTGCCGTGATCATTCGGTCCTGCTGTTCACGGCGGTTTTGCTGCTCCAGCAGTTCTTCCTGCAGAGCGATTCGGCTTTCCAGTTCTTTCCTTGCCGTTTCTTTATTCTGAATCTCACGCTTTGACCGGTTGGTATCCCGGATGAGGAGTACAATGATCACCGCAGCGACTCCCATGAGAATACTTCCGAAGAGTGCCATGTGTTCCCGAAGCATATCCGTAAAGTCATAAGAAGACAGCCCTTCCATGTAACGGAAGGAAAGATTCTGTGCATAGTCGCTTCCCAGAATATTGATTCCCCGATTGAGGATTTTCAGCAGTCCTTCATTGCCTATTTTCACACCGAAGGATCGATCATCTGTATAGCTCGACTGCAGAATCGAAAGATTTTTATATTCGCTGTTTTTCAGAATCTCGTTTGCACGCAGGCCGTTCAGCGTCGTACATTTGGCTTTCCCGGAAAGCACGGCTGAAAGACAGTCATCGATCGACGGGAAGAAAACAATCTCGGCGTCCGGATAGTTTGTCCGTACATAGTAATACTGCATACGATTATTTTCATTGACAGCAAAGAGAGACGTTGTTTGTTCCGTAAATTCCCCCTTGTAGATAATCGCTGTGGTAGATGATGCGACAGCATTCGACTGATAGATTCCATTTTCTTCGCTATAATAGAGTCCGCCGCCGACAGGGAAAGCCACGTCAATAAGGCCTGCTGTGATATCGGCGATCAGGTCATCATATCTCTTGTAGCCGGTGAACGTCACTTCGATGTCAGATATTCCCACTGCATTCAGGATATCCGGAATAATATCCCGAATCACACCGGTTACGTTTCCATCTGCATCGGTATCGCTGTATGGCAGATAGTTCTCAAGATAACCAACCCGAAGCATAGTATGGTTATTCATCCATTCCCGCTCTGCCTGTGAGAAAGCGCGGGATGAAAGACTGGCAGAATAATACTTGGCACTTAATGAATGCAGATAGTTTGGTTCTTCAACAGCCAGCAGACTCTGTGCAGTGTTGAGCTCTGCAAGAAGGTCAGGCCGATTTATGTTGACACAGAGATAATACTCTGACGCACCGAAAATTGAGATGATTTCCGCATGCTCTCTGCTGGACGCACCATCGCTTTCTGCTGCAAGGACATCCACATCGTGAGCATCGAAGGCATCAAAGAGCTCAATTTGGTCCGAATATGCAATTACTTCAGCCGTCACATGATGGTCTTCCAGATATTGCTTGAGTACACTGACCATGGCACTTTCCAGAACGCCGATCCTGCATCCGTTCAAGCTCTCTGTCGCCTCAGTAATCGTCATATCTGCTTCATGTTTGACAAGATAATAGGATTCATTGCCCATGACTGCTTCCGGATATCCGATGATCGAAGCTCGTTCCTCGCGCCATGCCAGGCCGGCCAGCAAATCGATCTCTCCATCCAGCAGCATCTGATAAAGTTCACCAAATCCGCCGTAAACATATTCATATTTCCATCCGGTATACTCGGACAGCTTTTGATAATACTCATATGCGTATCCGGTTTTTACAGTGCCTGGCTGTGCACCTTCCTGGAACACTTCATTTTCATAATAACCAACACGAACCGTCTCGCTTTCCTTCTCAGCAGCTGGTGTAGAAACAGGACAGATGATCCCGATCATAATAACAAAGCAGAGAAGTAAAACCCAGTGGGTTTTGCATGTCTTGCTGTATAAATGAATAGTCATTCTGTTACCTCCTCCGTTTCTTTCTCCTTCAGCCGTTTTTCAGCACATGAGCCAGGGTGACTCTCATGCTTGGGATATCCAGCGGCTTGGCGATATGCCCGTTCATTCCAAATTCCTCAGCTCTTCTGATATCTTCCTGGAACGCATTCGCCGTCATGGCAATAATCGGAATACCGGCAAGCTCAGGATTGGGAATTTCTCGGATCGCTTTTGTTGCCATGTATCCATCCATAACCGGCATCTGTATATCCATCAGGATCACATCATAATATCCGGGCTCGGACGCTGCCGTCATTTCCACGGCGATTTTTCCATTCTCCGCTGTTTCGATCAGGAATCCTTCCTGATCCAGCAGCATCTGTGCAATTTCCATGTTGATCATATTGTCTTCGACGAGCAGTGCACGCATACCTTCAAATGAGGTCTTCTCTTCCGCGACTGGAAAGATCTCCTCTTCAGGTTCTGTCAGAGGGAAGTCAACGGTAATGGTAAACTCTGTCCCTTTACCTTTCTCTGTCCGGACATTGATATTGCCGCCCATCATGTCAACAATACTTTTGGTGATGGCCAAACCAAGTCCAGTTTCCTGGATCTGACTGACCGTCGAAGTGCGTTCACGTTCAAACGGAATAAACAAACGCTCAACAAATTCCGGACTCATACCAATGCCTGTATCTTTTATACGTATTTCATAACTTCCTGTTTGTTCACCTGCACTCAGTTCCTTCAGCTGCAGTGATACTCTGCCGTTTTCTTCTGTAAACTTTCCCGCATTGCACATGAGATTCATCAGCGCACGATCCATCATCACCTTATCACACAGGACCCATTTATGTGATACATCGCTGGAAACGGTTAATTCGATTTTTTTGGATTCCAGCTGGGTCCTTACCAGATCGCAGGCTTCATGTATACAGTTTTCCAGATTGATACAGGTCGGTTCCAGACTGAACTTTCCGCTTTCGATACGGCTCATATCCAGGACGTCATTCACGATATCCAGAAGCTGCCGGCTTGCTGTTTCAATCTTGCCAATATACTCGCCTTTTTCCCCATCTGTTATATCCTTCTGTTTTGCCAGTGTGGTATATCCGATAATGGCATTCAGTGGTGTTCGAATATCATGGGACATATTGGACAGGAAAAAAGTTTTCGCTTTACTGGCCTCTTCAGCAGCAGAAAGTCTTGCCTCCAACTGCTCATTTTCCTGAATTCTGTCAAATGTACGCCGGATAAGAAGAAGCATCACAAATACGAAAACACTCCCGCCAAAAAGGATGCCCGCCATGACGAGATCCGGATTTCCAAAAAGTCCGACAATCAGATATCCGATGAAAAACATAATCAGCAGCAAGATGGGAAGATAGAAAAGTCTTTGCTCCTGATCCCAGTTTCCGTGTTTCCGGACATCTCTGGAAAAACATATATAACGGTATATGTTGTAGGCCATCAATACGCTGCCGGCATATATCATCAGGTAGAGGAATATGTCTTTCATAGCACCTCCTGTTGCACGATGCATCTAACCTGTTCCCAGTATATTTCTATGGTTCTTTATTTTTTTCTCAGGCAAACGACGGTATCTGCAGTTACTTGTACTGGCAGCGTAATACTTCTGTCTTTTGTTTCAAAAAGGATGATCTCATCTTTCATCATCTACTTTCCCCTGCAGTCCGACACCATCTCAGGAAATGTCGTTCCGATGTTATTTTCTAGACTTGTGATAAACCTTCCCATAA
>JAEEGL010209236.1_pt1 | contig 10334 bp, 3 predicted proteins | sample 9134231 | NCBI WGS metagenome assembly JAEEGL01 (sample SAMN16246548, study PRJNA631951) | gut metagenome | biome: gut microbiome; feature: rumen; material: fiber-attached | host: Bos | place: Iran: Karaj | collected 2018-10
AGCCACCACCCAGGGCGTGCAGGCCCTCACCGTGCCCGTAAGAATTGAAGGCTCGTCACTGATAACTAATAGCCGCATCAGCGACCACGGCAACTGGCGTCACCTCCACTGGAACGCCCTGAAGTCGGCCTACGGCGAGTCGCCTTTCTTCGAGTATTACGAAGACGACCTACGTCCTTTCTTCCAGCCCGACTGGGAGTTCCTGGTCGACTTCAACGAAGCCATCCGCCAGAAGATGTGCGAGCTGCTCGACATCCACCCCAACGTTCACTACACCGAGTCGTTTACCTCACCCCTCGACATTTCTCGCACCTCGCACCTCGTACCTCGTACCTCGATATCTCCTCTCTCCCCTCCCCTCGACTACCGCCACGCCATCCAACCCAAGCACCCCGCGCCCGACGCCGACTTCACCCCTCGCCCCTACTACCAGGTCTACCGCGAGAAACACGGCTTCCTGCCCAACCTTAGCATCCTCGACCTGCTGATGAACATGGGGCCGGAAAGCATCTTCTACTTATAAGGTTCACAGCTCGTTATCCCAATGGCTGATATGCCGTCGCGCGCGTAATTAGGATAAGGAAAGCGGAAAACATCCCGGCCTCTCGCAAAGGGGTTACGAGCAGCTAAGCGTTTTCCAGACCTATGGTGCGATATTCCGCAGAAGTGACGCAATATTTACGTGAATCTTTCGTTTGAAATATCATATGAAAAGAACTGTTGTTTGGATTTCAGCACTCGTTATGATGAAAAGAAATCTACTGCTAATGATGCTGATGGCATGGGTAGCAATGAGTGGCCATGCGCAAGAGATTAACTTCGTGAAGGGCGCCGACGTGGGATTCCTGCTGGGACAGGAACGACGGGGCGTTGTGTTCCACGACCGTAACGGACGGGAGCGTGAATGTCTGGAACTGTTGAAGAATGACTATCAGATGTCAGCCATCCGGATGCGCGTCTGGGTGAATCCACGTGGCGGCGACTGTGACAAGAACGAACTGCTGGACATGGCCAGACGTGTAAAAGCCCTGGGCATGGACTTGATGGTGAACTTCCACTATAGCGACACGTGGGCCGACCCCCAGCAGCAGGGCATTCCCGCTGCCTGGCAGGGACACAGTTTCCGCCAGATGAAGCGCGACGTGCGGGAGCATACCATCGACGTACTCAACCTGCTCAAGCAGAATGGCATCACACCCCGCTGGGTGCAGGTGGGCAATGAGACCGCCAATGGCATGCTCTGGCCCATGGGTCATATCGAGAAGAACCCCAAGCAGTACGCAGGCTTCATCCGTGCAGGCTACGATGCCGTGAAGGAGGTCTTTCCTGCGAGCACGGTTATCATCCACCTGGATCGCGGTCATAAGCAGAGCCTCTACGACTGGAACCTCGACATCGTGAAGAAATATGGCGGCAAATGGGACATGATTGGCATGTCGCTCTATCCCTACTGGGCCCGCAAGAACCACCCCGAGTTAAATGCCGACAGCATCATTACCGACTGCATGCGCAATATCCGCTATTGCAGTAAGAAATACGGCTGCGACGTGATGATTGTGGAGACCGGCTTCGAGGTGGACGAGCAGCATCCCGAACTGATGGAGGAAGGCCGGCGCCAACTGACCCGCGTCGTTCGTGAGGCGCAGACAGAAACCGACGGCCACTGTCGCGGCGTCTTCTATTGGGAGCCCCAGTGCCTGCCTGGTGGCTATAAGCTCGGCGCCTTCAACAGCAAGGCTCAACCCACGGTCATCATGGACGGATTTGTAGAAAACCCGCCGCAGTGACTCGCACCTCGTTTAATACGCTATAGGACGTACAGACCGACCCTAGAACCACGAATTTCATAATGAACCTCTAGTAATCTGAATTACTCATTGAGTAATACTTTCTCAATGGCTAGCATGACTGAATAGTTACCAAATCACCCCGAAAATCATAAAAAATGTTTAGTGGGGTCAAAGTAGAGTTAAGAACGAAGCATATTTCACATTTTTTTTGTACCTTTGCACGCGAAAGGATGCCGCTATGCCTTACCTCGAAAAGTCAGATAATCACAAAACGGCGAAAAAAATATGCGCATACACGTGCGAAAATATACGGCTTTGCCATTCGGTGAAGCTGCTTATGTTTTTGTTATCATTCAAAATAAGTATAATCTATTAAAAACTAAAAGCTTATGAAGCAAAAAGTATTTTATCTTTTCGCCCTGCTGCTGATGGCAGCGACGAGCGCCTGGGCGCAAGGCAGTGCGGTGACGCTGGCCGGTGGTACAGACGATGCCGCCAACTGGACCATCACCCCCAATGCCGATGTGGCGGCGGGCAGCCAGGTGGCCGTCAGCTATGGCGGCAGCCTCACGGTAAACAGCCTCACGGCTACGGAGACGCATATTGACAACATGCTCAGCAACGGCTCGTTCGATGCCAACACCGACGTATGGTATGGCTGGGGCTCAACGCAATCGTGGGACGCGACGGGAGGCACCGACGGCAGCGGAGCCGTCAAGATAGTAGTAGTGAACAACGGCAACATCTGGGACGCGGCGTTCGCCCAGAGCCTATCGGCGTTGACGGCCGGCAAGACCTGTATGCTGCGCTTTAAGATTCGCGCCAGCGGCACGGGCCATGTGCAGTACTTCGTGCAGGCCCCTTCAGACACCAATCCCAATGCTTTCATTGAAATGAAGGAGGTGGGCACCAGTTGGACCACCATCGAGAAGGAGTTCACGGTTCCCTCCGACGGTAACTCCTATACTACGTTGCAATTGCAGGTGGGGCAAGATGCCAACACCTACTGGATTGACGACGTGGAACTGGGCGAGGTGAAGCAGCGGGCAGTCGCAGTGACCGAGGTCGAGGCCGGCCGGCAGTGGACGCTGACGATGCCGAAGAACAACGTGACGCTACAGGTGGCGTATGCACCTGCATACAGGGTGTCGTTTGCCGCAGGTACAAACTTCGATGCAAACAAATGGAGTCTCACTGTCGATAATGGCAATCCCGCCTCTGTCGGCGGCCTTGTCAATCCCGGTAGCCAAGTGGCCATTGCCTACAACGGAGACCTCAAGGTCAACGGCATCTCGGCCATTGAGACGCATATTGACAACATGCTCAGCAACGGCTCGTTCGATGCCAACACCAACGAGTGGTACGGCTGGGGCTCGACGCAGTCGTGGGACGCGACGGGAGGCACCGGCGGCAGCGGAGCCGTCAAGATAGAAGTGACTAATGCCGGCAACATCTGGGACGCGGCGTTCGCCCAAAGCCTATCGGCGTTGACGGCTGGCAAGACGTGTATGCTACGCTTTAAGATTCGCGCCAGCGGCACGGGCCATGTGCAGTACTTCGTGCAGGCCTCTTCAGACACCAATCCCAATGCTTTCATAGAAATGAAGGAGGTGGGCACCAGTTGGACCACCATCGAGAAGGAGTTTACGGTTCCCTCCGACGGCAACTCCTATATTACGTTGCAATTGCAGGTGGGGCAAGATGCCAACACCTACTGGATTGACGACGTGGAACTGGGCGAGGTGAAGCAGCGGGCGGTCACAGTGACCGAAACTGAGACTGGCCGGCAGTGGACGATGACCATGCCGAAGAACAACGTATCGCTGCAGGTGGACTACAAACCGTCGTACAAGGTGTCGTTCATCGCGGGCACTAACTTCAAAGCCAACGAATGGACGCTCGCTGACGCCAACGGCAAAGCTCTGCCCAACGGAGGCCTGGCCTCCCCCGGCGACCTGGTGACCATCGTCAACAACTGCCACCGCACGGTGAACAGCATCACGGCAGTGGAGAAATATATCGACAACGTGCTCAGCAACGGCTCGTTCGACAGCGGCACGGACGGCTGGTTTGGCTGGGGTAACGGTTCGCAGCGCGGTTGGGACGCTACGGGAGGTACCAATGGCAGCGGCGCCATGAAGATTACCGTTAATACACAAAGCGCTTACATCTATGAAATTACGGATGCCACCGATATAGCTGCCCTCGAAGCCGGCAAGACCTACGTGCTGCGCTTCAAGGTGCGCAGCAGCGGTACGGGTCATGTGCAGAGCTGTGTGCAGCAAACCACTGACCCTTACCCTGCTGTGGGCTATAAGACGACAACGACGGGTACGGGCTGGACGACTGTTGAGACACAGTTTACAGTCACCGCTGACGGCAACTCCTACACCCGCCTGTGCCTGCAGACAGGACTCGATGCCAACACCACCTACTGGATTGACGACGTGGAACTGGGTGAGCTGAAGGAGCGTGCCGTCACCCTGACCGAGGTGGAGGCTGGCCGGCGGTGGACGTTCACCATGCCCGCCAACGCCGTGGAGCTACAGGCTAACTGCGAACGATACTACGTGGACGCTATGAACGGCACCGAGGATGCCGACAACTGGACGATAGGAACGACAAGGGTAGGCCAGCCCGTGACCGTCACCTACAACGGCACAAGGAAGGTGAAGAGCGTCAAGGCCAAGATGAACCTACTGGCCATCCCGCTGACGGTGGAGGCTTTGACCGCAGGCACCATTGTGCTGAGAACAGGAAGCTATCTGGGCCTTCCTATAGGTATTAAGTATGCGGTGAACGGTGGCAACAAGAAACTTGTCACCGACGGCACGACCATCTCCGGCCTGCAGCAGGGCGACAAGGTGGCGTTCTATGCTAACGGCGTCTGCACACAGTCTTATTATGATTACGATTTCAGTATTGACGACGGCACGGCCGAGGTAAAGGTCTATGGCAACATCATGAGTCTGTTGGACGAGGAGAACTATGCCACTACCAACAATACAAAGTTAATTAACGCTTTCAGAGGACTTTTCCGGAATAATACCATGCTAAAGGATGCCAGTGGCCTGCTGTTGCCGGCACAAACGCTGACAGAAAATTGTTACGCATACATGTTTCAAGATTGTACGTCATTGGTCGCAGGTCCGGTGCTGCCAGCTCCAACGTTGACTGAAATGTGTTATATGGCCATGTTCAGCAACTGTTCGAGCCTGACTTCCTTGACGTGTTTAGCCACAAATATAAGTGCTTCATACTGCACCAATCATTGGACCTCTAGTGTGCCTGCCACAGGCACATTCACCAAGGCCGCAGGTATGACCGGATGGGAGACGGGGGACAGAGGTATCCCCAGCGGCTGGACTGTTAAGGAGGCAGAGCCAGGGTCGCTACCTGTCACCGCCATAGACGTTGCCATCACTCCTGTCGTGGGCACTGCCAACCAGTGGACGCTGACCATGCCCGAGAACAATGTGGAGTTAGAAGTGGAATACTATACCGAGTCAAAGGCCGCCGTGAAGCTGGCTGCCAGCGACGATGGCGGAACGGCCACGCTGACCGACGCCACGTTTAAGCCGCTGACACAGGAAGACAAGGTGACGTCGGGCGACCGCTTCGTGCTGAACGTCAACCGGGAAGACGGCTACGACTTCAACGTGTCGCTCAGCACGGGCAACCTGAACATCAGCGAATTCAGCGAAGAGGAATACCAGAGCTATCTTGACTACGCCAAGGCGAACAACATCGCCGTGCCGCTGAACACGGTGCTGGCATGGGTGACGATGCCCTACGTTGCGAGTGGTGACCTGACAGTGACCGTGGACTTCCAGAAGCTGAAGAACTCCACCGTGCTCTATAAGCCCACGACGGCTGCGGAGGAGGTATGGTGCCGCTTCGGCCTGAGCAACGGCACCCGGGAAGCCGTTAAGATGAAGTGCGATGCCGAGGTAGGCAGCGAGAAGGTGTGGTCGGTCAAGATGTCAGCAGCCTCCACGCCGACGCAGGTGGCCTTCTTCACCACTGAGGAGGCTGCCAAGTCGAACAGCGCCGTGATGAACAATGCCGTGGTGAGCCAGTCGGCCACGTCGTGGCAGACGGTGCCCAGTGGCCAGTACATTCTCATTGGCGGCAATGCCAAGACGGTGGTGGCCGCCTTCGTGGGCAATGCCGGTACGATGGCTGTCTATAACAGCGAGACGGGCGCGTTCGATGCTACTGACGCTACCGAGGACGTGAAGTATCAGTTAGCCGTATGCCCCACCGACGCCAACGGCAACGTGACCGAACCGGCCACCATCACGGCGGCCCCAGCCCCGGCCACCGCTCCCGAGGGCAAGACGTTTGCCCTGTGGAGCGTGCTGGAGGGTACGGCACCCAACAAGGTTGAGAAGCTCTACAACGCCGGACAGACGGGCATCAGCATCAGCGAGAACACTATATTCACTGCCGTGTGGATGCCGCAGACGCTGACGGCCACGCTCAACCTGAACGGCGGCACGGGTGCCGCCACCAGCAGCAATGTGGCCTACGGCCAGCCGCTGGCTATCGCGGCCGACCCGTCGCGCGAGGGCTTTGTCTTCGATGGCTGGACGGTCAGCCAGTCGGTTACCGAGAGCGGACAGCTCTTCGGCAAGGACTCGCCCTTCGACCTCAGCACGCCCATCACGGCCGACCTGGGCCTGACGGCGCAGTGGAAGCACGAGCACGACTACACCTGTTTCCAGATCAGCGACTTAGGCGAGGCCATGACAAGATACCAGAACTACAATCATGCCGTACACATTGCCGCCTGCGCCTGCAATCACTTAGAGCTGCAGGCCCACACCTTCGACGCCAGCGGTCGCTGCGACTGCGGTTATGAGATGCCTAAGCCCTCGAAGGTGACGCTGAACGTGAGCTACGGACAGTGGAGTGGCGGCACCTATACAGAGAAGATGCAGGGACTGCCCGAAGAGGTGTGGCAGAACCAGGAGGTATCCATCTCAGCACCGGCCAACTGGGGCAGCCTGCAGTTCCAGAAGTGGCAATTCCAAGACTACGACGGCCTGTGGCTTGACCTGACGGCCGACGCATACGCCTCGTTCCTCATCCCCGCCACGATGTATGTACGCGCACTCTACGTCAACCCCGTCACCGAGCCGCAGGTGGAGTTGAGTGCCCGTCAGCACGACGACCAGGCCGAGGTGGACGGCAAGACTTACACGATGGACAACGTGCTCTTCCAGATGAACTACCGCTTGCCCGACGGCTACAGCATGGTGGATGCCGGCATACGCATGGGCGACAACGGCGGCATCTCCTACTATGAACTGAAGGAGCGCACTTATACGATGGACGCCGAGTGCAAGGCCATTGGCGTGGGCATCTGTACGGTGACAAGCATCCTCAGCGGCAGCATCAACACGTTCGACGCATCGGCATCGGAGAAATACTATGCCGAGCGCGAGAACAGCGTGCTCGACGAGATGAGCGCCACGACGCTGGCCGAATACATGATGCAGAGCAAGCCCGTGAACGTGGAGAAATATCCGCCCATCTACTGGGAGGCCAATGCACCGACCAAGGCCATGAGCGGCTCGATATGCACGACGCCGCCGCTGCGCTTCATCCAGAAGAACAACGGCCAGCACTGGATATACGGCATCGGCTACCTGAAATACAAGGACCCGCAGGGCAACGTCAAGACCATCTGCACCGACGCGCTGCCCACGACGCGTGACAACATTCCTGATTACACCGTGACGAAGACCGGCACCGCCACAGCAGGCGCCCGACAGGCTGCAGCCGCCCGCCGCGCTGCTACTCGCCCCCTCATGCGTGCTCCGCAGAACAATTCCGACGACTTTGACATGAGCCTCGTCTTCGCCTCCGAGACACGGCTGACGGTCTATGTGGACGGCAAGTGGTCGGCTGCGCTCTCCGACAGCTACGGCTTCGGCGACAAGGCCGTCGTCACTGCTCCCGCTGTGGATGACAAGACTTTCGCTTACTGGGAGGCCGAGGGCCAGCCCATCAGCACCGCCGCCACACTGACGCTGACCATGAACGCCAACACCACGCTGCGCGCCGTCTATGACGGCAGCACACCGCAGAATGTCGGCGTAGGTGTCACGTCCATCACGCGTACCAGCGACGGCAGCCGTATTTCACTGCAGGCCATGGCCGCCGCGCAGGCCACGGCGGCAGGCATCGTCTATAGCACCACCGCCACGGGCGACGCACTGACGATTGGTGGCGACGACGTGACCCAGGTGGCAGCCGAGACCATCACCGATGCCACCACGCAGATGCCCGCCAGCGTGCTCGACGAAAACCACTGCTGGATGCTGCAGATTACACCGCAGGACGCCGCTGCTGTCTATCACGTGCGTGCCTACGCTACCATCGGCGGCAACACCGTCTATAGCAATGTCCATGACGTGACGCTCGCCGACCTCCAAGGCGGCATACAGCGCATCTGCAACCTGGAGGGCTTCAAGCCCGGCATCACCGATGCTATGGCAGAGGTACAGAGCAGCATACTGACTCTGAATGAGACCACGGACAACGCCGCCACGCTGGCTGAATGGAACGGTCGCGAGGCCAACGTGACGCTGACGCGCACGCTGCAGACCGGCGGCTACAACACGTTTGCCGTGCCGTTCAGCATGGACATCCCCAGCGGATGGACAGTGAAGGAACTGAGTAGCGCATCGTTCAGCGAGGGCGTATTGACGCTGAACTTCGGCAATGCCGCCAGTATCGTGGCCGGCAAGCCGTATCTGGTGAAGGTGAGCGCAACCACCAACCTCTCCGCAGCAGCCTTCACGGGTGTGACCGTCAGCAAGGATGCCGTGCCCTTTACCTCTACCGACGTAGACTTCATCCCCACATTGGGCGCAACGACCGTTACGGGCGACGCGAAGAGCATCCTCTTCCTCGGAGCCGAGAACAAGCTGTACCATCCCAATGCCGAGAACTCATCGATGAAGGGCTTCCGCGCCTACTTCCAGCTGAAGGGTGAGGCTGCCCAGGCCCGCGCCTTCAACATTGACCTCGGCGACGGCGAGGCCACGGGCATCATTTCGGTCAGCGGTTCAGAGTCAATGGTTAACGATTCCGACGGCTGCTACGACCTGCAGGGTCGCCGCATCAAAGGTAAGCCCACTCGGAAGGGCATCTACGTGAGCAATGGTAAAAAGACTGTCATCAAATAAAGAATGGAGGATACGACAATGATTAAGAAAGTAACCGATTTTGATCGCTTGCAGAAGCAAGCATACGTGAAGCCGGCGATGCAGGTCGTCGTGACCGATATGAAACAGCAGATGCTGGCTGGCTCAATAACCAGCGTAGCCAGCACAGGCCTTGATGCCGAGGAAGAACTCATTCTGCAGGGCGATGGCGAGCCAACAACAGGCAACCCATGGAACGACGCTTGGTAAGCAGTCTTGACCGGCATGAACAACGAATTAAAACGAATGAAACGAATGGAACTCATGATACTGGATGTTTAACGAATTTCACAAATTTGCTGCGCCCGGGCAATCACCGCCTGCGGCGAACAATTTGTAAAGTCAAAATTAATTCGTAAAATTCGTGACATCCGTTTTAATTCGTTGTTTTTAGAAAATATAAAGGGTGGGAAACTTAAATTACACTCATTTAATAATGAACAAAGATTTTAAGATTTAAAAGATTTTGAGCTATCCATAGATAAGGAGGCCGTGACGTTTTCACGAGAGGCCGTGACGTTTTTCTGTAAGGCCGTGAAATTTTCATGAGAGGCCGTGACGTTTTCATGAGAGGCCGTGACGTTTTTCTGTAAGCCATTGGTCACTTGCCTAAGCAATAATTTGTTAAAAATTTTCCCCGCTTGGAATTAATGAACAATTCGCGGAAATTCGCAACTTAAAAGGAACAATCAATGTCGCTTACTATACCTTTTACCATATAGGGATAGCTTAACCGGAAAACACCCCGCCCATGTCGCCCATGTCGCTCCTAAGCTACGGGTGGGATGGGCGACATGGGCGGGGTGTTTTCCGGTTTCACTATCCAACGCGCGCGTACGCGCGTGACCATTCCGAGTGAGCCAAACTCAGCTTTCTTCCAACAGCGGCGCTCGGCTCTGCCGCTTCGCCCTGAGAAGAACCGCCCCCTTTTGTGTCCTTTTGCGAACAAAAATACCCTTCTTCCTGACTGAAGAAAAGACAGTTTTTGAACGTCTGATGCTTTTTTGTCCGAAAATGGTGCGCTTGTCGCAACAAAACGGGAAAGAAACCGGGCTATTTTTTGGAATGAGGGCAGAAAAGGGAGTATCTTTGCATCAGAAATCATTTTTCATACGAAACATATATCATTTGGTTGGTTTTTAGTTATTAGTTTTTTGGTTTTGATTATGAAACAAGGCTCGCAGTGATTGCGAGCCTTTTTCGATGGATGCTATTTGATAAGGGTCTTGATGGTGCCGTGCAGCTGTTCGGCCGTGACGGTCAGCACGAGGCGGAACATCTGCGGGCCCCAAATCCCCTGCAGCAGCGGGTCGAGTTGCGGACTGAC
>JAEEGL010691225.1_pt1 | contig 10334 bp, 11 predicted proteins | sample 9134231 | NCBI WGS metagenome assembly JAEEGL01 (sample SAMN16246548, study PRJNA631951) | gut metagenome | biome: gut microbiome; feature: rumen; material: fiber-attached | host: Bos | place: Iran: Karaj | collected 2018-10
CTTCTCCGTGACCTTCTTCTGACCGTCTGTCGTTATTCCAAGCTGTCTGTTTGCATTCATTGCCTGCATATTGTGCTGTACTACCATAACCTTTTCCTCCTTGAATTAAATCTGCGCCGAGCGCTCCGATTAGTTCCTTTACTTGTTATGTATATCGGATAACATCTGTAATACTTAACCCCTGTTTTCATTTTTTTATTACTTTTTGTTCAAACAGGTGAAAACCAGTCTCCTTCACCCCCTGCATCAAGCCACCCGTCCTTGTATTCTCCAAAGTATCCGCTCTCCAATATCGTCTCATAGAACTTCTTAGCTGACATATTGTTCCTATATTTAGGGTTATGAAACAGCATTACCATATCAGGTATTTGTTCAGCATTTTCAAACGTTACCGCATCATAGTCCTTCGATAGCCAGTCTATATCTTCTTTAGTTATATCCTTCTCATTAACAAACCAACTCCCCCGGCGTAGGGACGCGAACTGCCTTCTTACATATGCATCCGGATATTTGTCCGTTACATACGTCCCATATGTTTCAAACTCTGAAAAACCTAGTTTCAGGTAGATGGGATCAACTGACTCTATGATCTTCTCCCATATATTATTACCCTTAACAGGTGCATTTCCAATGGCTTCCATAAGCTCCTTCATATATTGTCGGTTAAAGATCATGTGTTCGGAAATGAACGATCCTTTTATTTCTTTCTTAAGGCCAAGAAGTTTCTCGATGGTACTGAAATATCCCGGAATGAACTCATTCTTGATGTCAAAAAAGGGGGTATTGTTTTCATCGAACATATCTACTTCCCGAAGAGGTACCGTGTCCATATCCCAGGACATATAAAATTCACCATTACAGACATTACAAAACGACATTTTCAGGTACTGCTGATAGTACCAGCCGCATCTGACTTCCGGCAGCATTTCCTCATCCGTCCGCATGATATATTCCTTGATATAATCTACAACCGGCTGACGCTTTACCAGTTCCTCTTCATTAAGAGTACGTATCGGAAGGCCGATATATCTTTTTTCTATATCCTCATTCACGATATCACACAGCTCCGTGTTGCCGATAAATATCAGCTCGCTTACCGGAAGGTACTTAATCACTCTTTCCGGCTGAATATGTCTCATCCTAAGGTAATCCTTGGGTATTGTCGGTATTATAACCTGTATCTTATCTGATTTCCTGCTCGTAGCACCTTTTCCTTATACTGTTCTATTTCCTTCGGCGTAACTGTCTCCTTACATTTCAGAAGTTGTATCATTTCCTGAAACACCGGAAGAACATCGCTGTCATTATACCCTTCCACCCAATCAGGAAAATACTCGTATATCGTCGATCTCATTCTCGAATACGCATCCGGTATCTCATCCATTCTCGTAAAGAACATATAGTAGCTGTTTACGAAATAGATAGACATGGTCTCATTCATTATGTTCCGGTAATAATCCCTTAGTATCCCTCTGCTTCTGTATTCATTAAGAAGCATCTCATAGCATGTGAGCCTGTCCAGATGATGAGGAGCATTCTTCTTCATCATCGTCGATTCCGAATGATTATAATGATGAAGAGTCACATTCGTTACCACGACAGCACTTCTGACATAGAACCTTATCAATCTCTGCCAGTATATATCCTCATATGCAAGATGTTCGGGAAACCATACATCGTTATCAACTATCACCTTACGGCGATATACTGATTCGCAAACATATCCGAGATTATACGTGATTATATCTGCTGTATCACCCGGACCGAATTCTTTCTCCAGAGTAACCGTATCATTATCATGATCCATTGTGAGATCGTAAAAAACCTGATATTCCTTATCTTCGCTGTGGTTGGATGTTATCATGTCCACAGATCCATCCTTCATCCCGGCCATATATGTTGCAAGGGCATCAGGCTCGAGCCAGTCATCTGCATCAAGAAAGCACACATATTCGCCGGATGCCCTCCTTATCGCAAGGTTTCTCGCTCCGCCCTGCCGAAGGTTCTTCTCATATGTAATAACCGTGATATTATCCGGATATCTTTTCTCCCACTCAAGCAGATGGTCCTGTGTGTCATCCGTTGAAGCATCATTCACGGCGATGATTTCAAACAATCCTCTTCCTACCGTCTGATCCACAGCCGATCCGATCGCCCTATCTACATATTCTGCCGCGTTATAACAGGGGATTATTATGGAGAACAGCCGCTTGCAAGGCGTGTTGCCACTTAACGTTCCAAACTTCTCAACAAGCGAATCAACACTGTCAACTCCTTCAAACAGAAGCGATCGTCCGGATCTTCTTATCTCCTTCATGAACATATAATACGAAAGCGCCAATATCCGGTACCTGTCCTTCGGAAATCTGTCTGCCATGCGGCCGTTGCGGATGAACAGGTAATATCCCTTTTCGTAATCACGTTCGGCAAATGACCTTAGATACTCTTCATATTCTTCTTCAAACAGCTTATCCTCCTCGCCTGCCAGTATCCGTTCAAGGTTTGTTACCGGAAGTCTGGATATCATCGCCCACATAGACCACAGAAGAGCAACCCGGTCTTTGGTAAATGCACCCATATCCCTCATAGCCACAAGAGCATCATTGGATCCGAACAGTGAGATATGACTGAGCTGCGTCTTAATGACCGCAAGTTTATGTCCGTCATATATGGAAGGAAGTGAATATATCGCAGGTATCCATTTGTCTATCCATACCTCCATAAGATTTGATGTCCACAGCGGTTTTGCTTTATCGCTGTATCTCTTATCATCAAGACCACTTTCGATCACGCGTATACTGCATTTATCTGTCTCCGACAGACGCACGAATAATGACAGCGTCTGATTGAAGTTGTTCATACCGGAAATACCATAGAGACTCTCATACCGTACCCATTCAATCGGATCGAGCATCGTATCCGTACGCCGTATGAGGCATTCCCAATTGGTAGTAAGTGCCCCGTAATCACCGAAGAACTCCACCGGATCCGTATAAACATCTTTGGAGAGCTTTGTTATTAGTTCATATCTGTCGCGCTCATCAACAGCAAAAACTATATCATGATCTTCATCTATAGCCTCGCATACCCTATCAAGAGTCTCTCCTTCAAACCAGCACCTGTCCTTGGTCGGCCATATATAATCATAATGTCCGCTAAGTCCGTCGCCACGCAGTACATGAAGGTACTTGTCGTTTCCGCCGTCCCGTCCGCCAAATGATCCTGCATCAATGTAATACAGCCCGCACAGTCCCTTTGCGGCATACTCTGCGACTATTTTCTCCGTTTCTTCTCCTGCACTTGAATCATATATGTAGATGTCGATCCCTTTTTTGCCATACTCGCTGCATATGTGGCCCAGAACTTCCCTGATCACATCCGGATGCTCATGTGTAAGATAGCAACATGCAACCCTGTTCTTCACTTTATCCCCTATCTGCAGGTCATGTCAGCCCCGCGGTCTCAAATATCTTTCCAAGCTGTATGTCGTATGAGAACTCATCGCGAACCTTGTTATGGCCGTTTTGCGCGATTCTCACCCTTATATCGTCATTGCCAAGATAGAACATTGCCTTCTCGATGGCGTCTTCAACGCTCTCGTACATTACAACCTCCTGTCCGTCAATAAAATACTCCGCGATCTCAGGTTGGAAATTTGATATCAGGAATCCTCCTGCGCCGAGTACATCCAAGACTCTTAGCGGTATACCGGACTGTGAAATACGAAGGTTGATGTTGAGGTTTACCCTGCTGGCCTTGAATATGCGGGGCATCTCGGTCATATAGTCACAGCTTCCTTTGTAATTAACGTTTCCAAGAAGTTCATTAAAATCCCAGGAATACAGGTTAAGTTTATATCTTTTTGACAGAATGTTCAGAATGATTATCCTGTCTCCCCTTGTGATCTCACTGGCGATCGCAAATGAAAGCGCTTCTCTGGGTAGAAACAGATTCGTATCAGGATCTATCTCCCTGATATGGTCATTGATCCGCTTCACCAGTCCGTCATCCAGCATCTCATCTATCATATAATAACCCAATATCTTGGTCTGTGCTGCCACAACAGCCTCGATATATCCTCTGCAGTAGTCATCCATCAGCGCCAAATACTTGTTGTACATACTCTCGTACATCCTACCGACAAATGATACATCGGCTCCGTAATACGCAATATCCTTCTCGCTGAGCTTTATGGAATCGAGCCTTGTGCAGTTTGCCGCGAGCGGCATGTGATATATATTATCAAAGCCCTTATCCCTGAATCCTTTAACCTGTACCTTATCAAACAGAAATACGGTATTACATGCCAGTCCTAGGGTTTCCTCAATATCCATGACGTTCAGCGGATTGTCATAGCTCCATGATACATACTTTATCCCTGCCCTGTCACAGCACTTTGCAACGAGCGGAAAGTAATTAACAGAAAATACCGCATCAAACTTTTCCTCAAGCACTTTTCCAAATCTGCACTCGAAGAACTCATCACTTTTCCTGCCATCGAACTTGTATGAAACAGTCTTGTATTCCACTCCGTTTCGTGAGAACGATTCGATTATATCAGGGTATGTGTACGTTCCGGCCGCCCATTCAAATATCAGCAGTTTCATAACATCGCTTCCTTCCGAAAACCGTCCCACCAGTTTCTTATCGCTGCGGCATTGACCTCCCGTTCCTCGTTACTGTCGGCTTTATAATAGCATTCCTCGAAGTTACGGATATTGGGTATTTCGGGATACTTCTCCGAAAAGTCTTGTGTATCCTCGCCGGACGGAATATATGTAAACATAGACAGATTCTGCCTGCGAAAAAGCGTGCTGTCATAAAATGAAGGCTTATGAAACAGTATATGAGCCATACGCGCATACAAGTTGTTAAGTGACATCGTATCCGAGACGGTCCGAAAGTCTAGTCCTACCCCGTCAAATGTTACTATCACATCTGCTCCTGCTTCACCGACCTCACCAAACCTCATCTGGCGCATATCATCATCCGGAATATCCAATACTTCTCCGCCTGTTACATCAAGAAACTGCCCAACAAGATCTCTGTGATATTTGTATTTTTCACCGTCAATAATGTACAGTACCTTCATCTATCTCTCCGTTCCTGTTCATCATAGCATACATATCAAATCTTGGAAGATTAAACTCAAGATACATATTGGCCCTTGACGTCAGTATAGACATATTGATCAGTTTATCTCTGTATTTTCCGAAATTTGATGAAGTCATACTGGCTCTTTGCGGGAATAGTTCATCATATTTATTCCTGATATCACCGACTTTATTCAATCTATACACTGCCATTATACTGAGGATATCCTGCTCTGTAGGTGATATCTCTGTCCATAATGTCGAATATACATAACTGTCCAGATTTCTGTCCAATTCCTCATCAAGTCTGTCCTTATATGTTTCCCAATTATTTATTACCTTTTCATCATCCTTGAGCCACAGCCATGTGTAGAATCCTATAAGTTGAAATGCATACGGATACCCCCTTGATAGTTGAGCCAGACGTTGCGCATAGAGCTGATTCATGTCATCCTCGAGATGAAGATGTTTTCTGTATGAATGGAACATTTCCGACATATCTAAAGGTCCCACCTCCAATTTAGGAACGCGCTTAAGAAATGTCAGATCGGGAACATTCTCAAGTGCAGTTACATTCTTATATAAACCATCCATCAGAAGATATATGGGTAATTTTTCTCCTTTACAAACATTAAATAGGGCAACGAAACTCCTGATTGCTTTTGTATCACTGATTTCATCCAGAGCAACCAAAACCTTTACTCCAAGCCTGTCAGCAACTTCCAGCATCTTCTTCACGGCAACTTCATCACTTGAGATTTCCGTTTTGTTCTTTGCTTTAGCTGAAATAGATGTTCCGATGCCTATCAGTGAAAAATCCAATTCCAACTCCTTGAATCTCGGCTTCAAAACAGGTTCAGCATACAGGATCGCAGCCAGTTCATGGATCAGATCATCACTGTTAGTCCGTATTTCAGTAACTATCCAATCTCTTTTCTTGCTTATATCCTCCTTAACAGCTCGAAGCAGCGATGATTTTCCATATCCTCTTTGGCCGACAATGAAGAATACTTTATCATCGGTAATGCCTTCAACAAAACTTCTGGCTATATCATCCTGCTGAACAGTTCTGGTTATGTATGTTGATGGAGTTGTTCCAAAATCTCGCGTATAAGGATTCCTGCTTTCAGTTATTCTCCCCATTCTGCCTAACCTCCAAACCTTACCATAGTTTTTGTTTTTTACCATAGTTTACCATAGTTTTTGTTTTTTACCATAGTTTACCATAGTTTACCATATCTCGCCATAGTTTTTTTGAGCAGAGAAGAAAAGGTCATTTTTACCAGTTACAATTTTAACCAGTTGACTTCCTTCTTCTATGAGTCTAATTCAATTTGTTCCAAATTAATAACGAGGAAGCGGTTCCGCTTCCTCGTTGCTGCCTTATTGTACGTCATTGCTTTATGTCATTCGATGAGAAGTCCATTCCGAAATCGCCGCTCATTGTCTGCGCATAACTGTTGGCCACCTTCAAACTGTTGCGTGTCCGTTTGATCTCTTTCTTTCTGCCTCCGAACACTTTCTCGATGATCCTGCGATTTCTCTCTTCTCCGGTCGTTATCTTGACACCCTGGCCCGTGACCATCTCGATAAGCTTCTGTATCTCTTTGATCTGATCCGCATATTTACTACGGTCTTCATTAAGCTGGGCCTTAACCCTGTCGTACAGATTCTGAAAACCCTCATCCATCTTGACGATGCGCTCAATAGCAGTCTCTTTCTGCGCTATCACAAGGTTAAACGTATCCCAGTCGACCTCTTCATACTTCTTATCCGCAACGCAATCGTGCTGTTTTTCATTGAAGCCTATGATATCGTCAAGAATCTCCGATTTCTTCCTAAGGCTCTCTATCATGATCTGTATATAATCATCAACAGGCATTCGTGTATCCTCTCTGCCTTCCGTGATCATGCTGACTTGTGATTAAGTCTCATGACCTCTTTCCACGTATCTCGCATCGTATGAAGGTGTTCATCAACCTCTTCGAGTATCGCTTTATCTTTGCTCATATTGGCTTCGCGAAGTCTTTTCATAAGATAATTATAGACATTATTGAAGTCATTTGCGATCTCATACTTGAAGTTCAATGTTAACTGAAATTCCTCAATGATCTTCTGAACCTTCATAATATTATTATGGGCCTTTGAAATGTCATTCTGCTCAATCCCCATTATTGCGATGTTACAGAATTTGATAGCTCCGTCATAAAGCATCAGAGTAAGCTCCGCGGGTGATGCCGTCAGAATCTTGTTCTGGCTATACTGAGCATACGGGTTACCTGTTGTGACCGGCATGACATAACCTCCTTGTTATATGTTGATAGAGTGTATTTATCCGGCGAACAATTGAGAAATATATGACTGCTGCGAGTTCAATGAAGACATTGCAGATTCCATTGCAGTAAACTGCTTGTAATACTTTTCTTCCTGATCTGCAACATATTGATCCCATTTATCGACCTGCTTCTGCTTGTCGACATAATCGTTCTGAAGCTTCTTATCATTGTAAAAATTGCCGAACGACTTGTAGTTATCAGATACACTCGAGATCTTGTTCATCGAGTCATACAGATTCTGCGCCAGCTGCTGGAAGAATGAAGCTGTAGTCGTCGGATCGGAAGCTATCATAGCACGTAGTTTGTCGGGATTGCCCGATGTATCGGCATCATCCGGATTACCGTCGATATGGTATGCATTCTTCTCATTATCGGCAGAATTAAAATACCCGAGTGTATTGATACCAAAGCTTGACAGAGAATATGTTTTTCCGCCAATATCAAACGTTTTGAGCATCGCGTTTCTCATCGTTGATGCTATGGAATCAAGATCTGAGTCATTCTTTAGTAGTGCATCCTTGATCTTCGTCTCCCACTGCTTAATCTCGTCCTCGGTCATCGCTTCCTTCTCATCAGCGGTAAGCGGCTCATATCCCTTCGCGGACTTTGCGTTGAAGAGTTTATCCATCTCGTTCATGAGACTGTTGTACTCTTTGAAAAAGTTCTTGACGTTGTCATATATCTCGTCATAATCGGTATCGGTAACGAGTGATAATGCTTCCGAAGTAATATCTTTAGCCGTAATTGTCAGTCCGTTGATCGAGAAACTGTTGGAGGACGAATAGAAATCTACTCCGTTAAGCTTTATTTGAGCATCCTCACCGCTGATCTTCTTCGCTCCGGTAGAAATGCCTGCGGAAGTTTTCTCTTTGAGTTTGAGTATATCCTCGACCTTTTTACCTTCGGCAGTATCACTTATAAATTCAAAGTTATTGTCAGCACCCGATTCCTTACTGCTGATAAAGAATCTCCCTGTTGACTCATCATAACTTGCATTATACCCCGCCGCTGACACATAATTAGCAAACTGTTCAAGTGTTGTGTCTTCATTAACCGAAATAGTCTGGGTGGAATCTGCCGAAAACGCTGTCGTCTCCGTTGCGGGCTTACCTTTTCCTATTACGATCGCAGCACTTCCCGTAAGGCCGAGTTCTCCGAGCGTTGTCGTCTTACCTGCTTTGACATCTTTACCAGTTTCGGGATCTTTTACCGTAATCTCGCCGCCTGTCAGATATCCCGATTTGGCAAGCTTATTGATCTCTAGTGTCTGTGTGCCGTTAACGGCGCCGTCGCTTGATACAACAGATGCCTTTGTGGAATCCGAAACCGTGGTCTTCTTCTTGCTGTAAGCGGAAGACCATCTCATATTACCGGCCTGTTTGGAGAAGAAGTTCTTGATCTTCGTGTTAAGCGTAGCCCAAGCTTCCTGTTTCCATTCGGTCTTGGTCTTAGCTTTGGTGTATTTCTCACCCTGTTTCTCATATGCATTTACGAGCTCTCTGACCATAGCATCGGTGTCGAGGCCCGAATTCATGCCTGTTATTCTGATCTTACCCATATAATGCCCTCCTTACCTCTTCTCGTCTACGAGGAGTCCGGCCATTTCCCAAACCTTGGCGATCATGTCCAAAGTTTTCTCAGGGGGAAGTTCTTTGATGACTTTCTTCGTTTCCTTATCAACAATCTTGATGGTGATATGGTTTGTCTCTTCGTGAATACCGAACTGGGCAACCGAATTCGCCATCTTCTTGTTAAGTTCCTCAACAGCTTTCTTAACAGCCTCGGCACTTGCGCTGGGCTGATCCTGCTGAGAATTCTGTCCGTTTCCTGATTCGCCATCCTTGGCCTGTGCTGCATTTACCGAAAGAGTAACATTATCCACCGGTTCAGCAACATTCTGCATAGACCCTTCCGTGAACTCATCCGCATTTTTCTCTACCGGTCTCGGAGCAGACATCTGCTGAGCGATCGGCTGTGCATTGAATGTCATTGCACTGTTGATTGGTTCTATTGCCATTAATATCACCTCCGTGTGATTCCGTAAGCCACGACCGGAGCCGTGGCTAAAACAAACTGTTTAAAACCGCTAATCATGGTTTCTTGTGCTTTATATCGGCACACTAATATCAAAAATTAACCGTTTTTTAAAAAATTTTTTTGAGAGCTTCAAGACTTTCTGTTTCAAGAGCCTGTTTATTGGCCTCCTGGATCTGAAGATAAACTTCCTTACGGTAGATCGGAACCTCCTTGGGAGCCGATATTCCGACCTTTACCTGATCGCCTTTGATCTCCAGTATCGTTACTTCTATCTTATTGTCTATGACAAGTGCTTCGTTCTTTTTTCTTGATAATGCCAGCATATTATTCACCTGCCCTTTCCATGTTGTCTTTAAGGATCTGATAGATCGGGAACTTAACAACATACTTCTCGTCATCGGTGATCAACTGACTGGCCTTACGATTTTCTCCGTTGATTATTATCGGAGCCTTGAGATTAACTGTCATTTTCTCGAGTTCGTGAGGAACCGTGATGGTTACAAGAACAAGCGTGTTCTCTTCCTTAACGTCTCCGAGAGGTCCGAGAAGATCATCTTCGATACAGGGATTGTAATCCGGCATTACTATCAAAGGATCTATAACAGGCATTGCAAATGCAGGCTCCTGTATCGACTGCATCCATCTGATGCCTCCTTCCGACTCGCTGTCATGAACAAGGAGAAAATCCTTAAGATCAGGAAATCCGATGATTCCCTGGGGGAAGCAGATGAGCTTGTCGTCATCGACTTCTATCTCTCCGAACAGTTTGGTAATGATCTTCATAACTTATAACCCTCCATTTTTATAAGTAGTTCAAAAGCGTTTGCTGTGCTATCTTTCCGGCTGCAAGCTGTGCCGCTTCAAGTGC
>JAEEGL011428047.1_pt1 | contig 10334 bp, 4 predicted proteins | sample 9134231 | NCBI WGS metagenome assembly JAEEGL01 (sample SAMN16246548, study PRJNA631951) | gut metagenome | biome: gut microbiome; feature: rumen; material: fiber-attached | host: Bos | place: Iran: Karaj | collected 2018-10
ATGTGCGTTTCCGCCGTGAACTGGAGACCTGCAGCTATCGGCAGGATTATGCCGATGCGAAGTACAAGAATTATATCTATGTGAATTACTGGGGGTTCCAGCCCGGCCAGACGGTGGAGATCCTCGAAAAGGGCCGGCCGCTTGCCGTGGAGCGGGTGGCCGACGAGGACCCGCTGATCGGCCTGGGCTTCTGCCCGCAGTGGCAGGATGTCGAAGGTGCGAAGATTTTCGTCAGCCATAAGACGCATGCCTCCCAGCACATGTTCCGCGCGAAGGCCCGCACGGCCCGCGGGGAGATAACCGTTCGCGTCCTGGATGCGGACGGGAAGGTCGTCCGCACGGAGACCATGGCCCGCCCCCGTCCCTTCAGTCCGGAAGCCGATAATTGGAAGTAGCCATGAAACAGTTTATTATAAGAATAGCATGGCTTGGGTTCGCCCTCGCAGGGCTTGCGGCGGGACGAGTCGCCGCGCAGGCCCCGGCGCCCGCGACCCTGACGGGCCGCGTGACCGGCGACGGGGTGCCGCTGCCGGGCGTCTGTGTTTCCGACGGCGTGCAGAATGTCGCAACGGATGCGGACGGCTGCTACGAGATGGCCTCGGACAAGGCGCAGGGGACCGTTTTCGTCATCACCCCCTCGGGTTTCGTCGCGGAATCCGGCGACGGCCTGCGGCCGGCCTTCTATGCCCATCTGACGGCGCCGGCGGACCAGGCCGAGCGGCATGATTTCGCCCTCCGGAGCGAAGACCAGTCCCGTTACGGCGTAATCCTGGTTTCAGACATGCATCTTGCGAACGATGCCGAACTGGACGACCAGGCGCGTTTCCGGCAATCCTGCATGCCGCTGGTCCGCCGCGTGGCGGACGCCCTGCGCGCAGAAGGTCCCGTCTATTCGTTCCACCTCGGCGACCTGTCCTACGACAAGTACTGGGTGAAAGACAGTTATACCATCGAAGACGCGTATGCGACCCTCCTGGCGGAGGGCTGGCCGACGCTCCTGTACAATGTCCCCGGCAACCATGACAACGACGGCCGCGTGTCGACGGACAATACCGATTTCGACGCCGGCTGGCTGTACCGCAAGGTGTTCGGTCCGGAGCATTATTCCCTGGACATCGGCGGCGACCATTGGATCGTCATGGACGACATCCTCTACCGGAACCCGCCCGGAAAACCGGAGAAACGGGCGCTGGGCATGGCCGGAAACCGCGATTACGAGCGGGGTTTCACCCCCGAGGAGATGGCTTTCCTGCGCGCCGACCTGGCCCTGCAGCCCGACGGGAAGCGGATTTTCCTCTGCACCCATTGCCCGCTGCTGACCGGCATGTCCGAAACCGGCGACCGTTTCGGCGACCTTGCCCAGATGCGGGAGATCGACGCGCTGTTCGCCCGCTTCGGTTCGGTCCGCGTGTTCGCGGGCCATACGCACCAGACGGAATGGTACGAGTCTGAGAAGTACCCGCATATCAAGGACTTGAACGTCGGAGCCCTGTCGGGCAACGCCTGGAGCACCGCCCCGGGCCTCTTCGGCAAGTTCGGCTGCGGCGCCGGCGTGGTCGTGGCGCGCTTCGCCCCGGGCCGGGCCGACTATTCCTATGAGGCCGTCGTGCCGGAGGAGAAGGGCTTCCGCATCTATGACATGAACGAAGTCGCGGCCTGGTATGCCGCCGGACCGGGCGTCCGGGAAATGGTCGTCAAGGTCCCGAACACGGTGGACTATGTCGATGAAAAATACCGGAACATGCTGCTGGTCAACGACTGGTTCCTCCGTCCGGGGGATACCGTGGAGGCGTGGGAATCCCGCGGCTGCTTCGGCCGGAAGGCCCCCCTGGAAGTGGAGGCGGTCGGGGGCCGCGACCCGCTTTTCGACCTCCATTTCTTCCTGAAGGACGGTGCCGTCAAGGCGAAATACAAGAAGGCACGCACCCGGGATGTCAATCACCATCTTTTCTTGGTCCGCACCTCCGGTCCCCGGACGAAAGTGACCGTCCGCGTCCGCGACGCCTCCGGCGCCGTTGTCCGCGAGACTGTCGTCTGCCGTCCGGTGCCGTTCACCCCCTGAACCGGGCCGTATCGACCCCACTTTGGATGTTAACATATTCATTATTAACTAATAACTACTTATGCACAAACGAATTCTGACACCTGTCGCGGCGGCGCTCCTGCTTGCCGGCGCGGCGGCATGCGCGCAGATCGGATGGGGGGAAGACCTCTCCTCGCCGGTCAACGCCGTGTTCCGGATGGATGTGAAGAAACTCGGTGCGACCGAAGCGACGGTCGAGTTCTACACCGAGGAGGACAACATCCGCTCCTTCCTGGTGGCCGGGCCTGCCCCGGCGTCCGAATGTGATTACCTCAGCATGGATGCGGTGGCCCGGCTCGCCTTCATCCAGGAGCATGGCAAGCCGGCTGAATCTCCTTTCCTGAAGACCCTGAAGGGCCTCAAGCCGCGCACGGCCTACTACATCGGTGCCATCGGCATCGATGCCGCCGGGACTGTGGTGACGGCCCCGACCTTCTCCACGATCACGACGGCTGCCATTTCGGTCCAGTTGTCCCTGATGGCGACCGTGGACATCCCAGGCGACCGCCAGGCGACCGGCGCCATCACCCCGGACGAGTATGTGGCCTCCTACAATTACGTGATCGGCCAGGAATATGCCGCGATGTCGGATGAGGAACTGAAGGCGCTCCTTGCCGCCAAGGGGACCGGTGTCAAGAGCGGCAGCGGTTACCAGGGCGTCTCTTTCTCCTCCGCCAAGCCCGAGGACGTGGTCCTCGCCGTCCTGCCCTTCGGCGCGGACGGGGATGCCGGCGACCTTTTCAAGGCCGTTGTCTCCTTCACTCCGGAGAAAGCGCCGGTTTACGGTTGCGGAAAGGAACTCAAGGAAGTCTCCACGGGCATCTACGAGGGGATCGTCAACGTCCGTCCGGTCGATTCGTTCACCATCAGCCGTGACGGTGTCGAATACGGCTTCATCTCCTACAGCGGAAACGGCGGTGTCGGCCGGGTCGAGAACCTGCTGGCGGCCATGCCGTTCTACAATATCCCCCAAGGGACTCCGTCCCCGTATTATGTCGAGAAGGCCGTTGGCCGGATGGCGTCGACCGCTGCGGGCGGCAATGCCTTCTGGGTCAATCTGGAAGCGGCGGGCCCGCTGAAGATCCGGGTGGATTTCACCCGGGACGAGCCGCGCTACTATCTTGAATTCCAGGTCCCTGCGGATCCTTCCATCGTGCTGAAGCAGAACTTCGACCTCTTCGTATGGGGTGCCGACTACACCATTCCGATCTACGGCTCCGGCGTCGGCGGCGGGACCATCGCTTCGGATGCCGCCATCAACTATGACGGAACGGAAGCGGCCCAGCCGAACGTGGTCAAGACGACGGCGACGGGTGTCGATCCCGTCGGCTATTGGGGTGAAGGCACGCTTTTTCCCTGCTCCGAGGAGTATGTGAAGAACCGTGACCTCGTCGGATGGACCTTCGGCTACCTCGCCGAACTGGCCGGCTGCGTCCGCCTTTCCAAGGGAACGCTCGGCTGGCAGGGCTGGCTGATCACTCCGAAGCTGTCCTCCCTCTCCGCGAACACGACGATCACCCTCGCTTTCGACTGCGCCCGTTTCGGCCCTTATGCCGTCAACATGCCCGTGAACATCCTGGGCAGCGGTTCATTCAAGAACGGCAAGGTCGACGCCAAGGGCGACGGCTTCGTGGATGTCACCGCCTCCGGTCAGGAATACAACATCACGGCGGCGGACTGCCCGCCTTATGAGAACGCCTTTGCCAACAAACCCTGGAGCCGTGTCGTCCTCACGATCGAGGGCGCCGGTCCCGACACCCAGATCATGTGGGATGCCCGGCCGGTCACCAGCAGCAAGAGCGATATCCGCCTCCGTATCGACAACATCCTCATAACCAAGTAATCCGTTCCGACTATGAACAAGATCTATGCAATGATTCTCAGCCTGGCCGCATGCCTGCTGCTCGCGGCCGGCCAGATGGCTTTTGCCCAGAACAGGATTTCCGGACGGGTTACGGATGAGGAAGGGGAGCCGCTCGCCGGCGCCTCCGTCCTGGTCCAGGGCACGCACACCGGTACCGTCACGGACGTACAGGGCCGGTGGGCGATGCAAGCCAAGCCCGGGCAGACGCTCGTGGTTTCCTTCCTCGGCTATGATACCGCCGAAATCCGCGTGAGCGACAACCGCTCGGTGTACGATGTGACCCTCTCTTCCGACCAGAACTTCCTCGATGATGTGGTCGTGGTCGGTTACGGCACCCAGAAGAAGGTGAACCTCACCGGTTCCGTCTCCTCCGTCACTTCCGAGGCGCTGGAGAAGAAGCCGATCCTCAACGCTTCCACCGCCCTCCAGGGCATCGCTGCCGGCGTGACCGTCACGACCCGTTCCGGCGCCCCGGGCGGTGACGGCGGCACCATCCGCGTCCGCGGTCTCGGCACCTTCGGCCAGTCCAGTTCGGCTCCGCTCGTGCTGATCGACGGCGTCCAGGGCAGCATGTCCGACATCGACGCCTCCCAGATCGACAAGATTTCCGTCCTGAAGGACGCGGCTTCCTCCGCCATCTACGGCTCCCGTGCCGCCAACGGCGTCATCCTCGTGACGACCAAGCGCGGGACGAAGGGCAAGACCTCCGTCACTTACCGCGGTTATGCGGGCTTCCAGACCCCGACCGACCTGCCGAAGCTCGTCAACGCCGAGGAGTACATGATGCTCAGCCGTGAGACGGCCATCAATGACGGTACGACGCCGGTCTATACGGAAGAATACATCCAGAACTACCGGGCGAACCACCGGATCGACCCGGACAACTACCCGATTTCCGACCTGCAGAAGATGATCCTGACCGGTTCCGGCTTCATGCACAACCACAACCTTTCGCTCGTGGCCAGCACCGACAAGGTCAAGCTCCGCACCTCGATCGCCTTCCTGGACCAGGACGGCATCATCCGGCAGACCGACTATTCGCGCATCAATGTCCGGAACAACATGAACGTCGACCTGTCGGAACGCCTCTCCTTCCGCTTCGACCTCGCGATGGCCTACGGCAAGCGCCGCTATTCGCCGCACCAGAGCACGATCTTCAACTACATGAACACGCGTGACCCGCTGGTGCAGACCTATTTCGCCAACGGCGTCTATTACGGTGTCCCCGGCAACTCGCCGAACGTGCTTCCTTATCTGGAAGGTCTTGACGGCCAGCATGTCACGGAGAGTTACCGCATCTCCGGGACGATGGCCCTGACCTGGAAGCCCACCCGCTGGCTGACCCTGGAAGGTACGGCTTCCCCGCGCCTGATCATGTCCAACGGCCACAACTGGAAGAAGGTGGTCACCACCTTTGCCGACGCTTTCGGCACCCCCGGCAACACCTCGGCGGCCTATAACGAGCTCGACGAGTCCAACGGCCAGGATGTCTACGGCAACTACATCTTCACGGCGACGGCCCACAAGGCCTTCGGCGGCCACGAGATCAAGTTGCTGGCCGGTACCTCCTACGAGGATTACGACTCCCGCTCGCTGAGCGCCCACCGCCAGAACTTCGCCTATCCGGACTATGAGGTGATCGACGCCGGCGCCGACGACGAAACCAAGGACAACGGGGGATCCCGCACCCAGTGGGCCCTCGCCTCCTATTTCGGCCGTTTCAATTACAACTACAAGGAGCGCTACCTGTTCGAAGCGAACGTCCGCGTGGACGGATCTTCCCGTTTCTGGGGCAAGAACCGCTATGCGACCTTCCCGTCCTTCTCCGCTGCCTGGCGCGTGACGGAGGAGCCGTTCATGCAGAAGCTCCGTTCTTCCCTGACCGAGTTCAAGATCCGTGCTTCCTACGGCTCCCTGGGCAACCAGAGCATCGGTTCCAACTATCCGACGATCCAGTCCCTCGCCGTCAGTTCCATCTCCGCCAATGACCAGATCCTCCCGATCGTGACCCTCAATACGATGGCCAACGAGAACATCACCTGGGAGACGGCGCGGATGTTCGATGTCGGCGTCGACCTCGCCCTCTTCAACAAGGTCGAGATCACGGCGGACTGGTACAACAAGGTGACGGACGGCGTCCTCCTGCGGCTCGAGATCCCGAAGACGATCGGCCTGACCGCTCCCTTCCAGAATGCCGGTTCCGTCCTGAACCGGGGCTGGGAAGTCGCCGTCAACTACCAGGACCGCAAGGGTGACTGGAGCTGGGGCATCGACGCCAACCTCTCCGATGTCCACAACGAGATCCTGAGCATGGCCAACGGCAAGGACAACATCCACGACAACTTCATCGACAAGGTCGGCTATCCGATCAACTCGATCTGGGGATACGACTGCATCGGGATGGCCCGGACCCAGGAAGAAGCCGACTATGTCAATTCGACCGTCCTCCAGTTCAACACCCCGATCCGGCCCGGCCAGCTCGTCTACCGGGACATCCCGGCCGCGACGGACGAGGAGGGCAATCCGGTCGGAGACGGTGTCATCAACGACAACGACATGACCGTCATCGGCTGCTGCATCCCGCGCTACACCTTCGGCGTGACGCTGAACGCCGGTTGGAGGGGCTTCGGTCTCAGTGCGTTCTTCCAGGGTGTCGGCAAGGTCGACGGTTATCTGAACAGCTACTACGTCATGCCGAACGTCCAGGGCGGTTCCTACCGCAAGGAACACCTCGACCGGTGGACGGAGGAGAACCCCAACGGCTATTTCCCGCGGATGAGCAACAACGTGACGAACGACCAGAAGATCTCCAATTTCTGGGTCCGGAGCGCCGCCTACTGCCGCCTCAAGAACATCCAGTTCAGCTACACGCTGCCGAAAAAGCTGGTCCGCAAGGCGGGCATCAGCAACGTGATGCTCTTCGTGAACGCCGCCAACCTCTTCACCTGGACCAACTTCTACCAGGGTTTCGACCCGGAGGTCAACTTCAGCGGAGACTTCGACGGCAATCTCAACGGTGTCACCCTCGGCGCCGCCAACAATTATCCGCAGGTGAAGACCTTCACCGGCGGCGTGGAAATCAAATTCTAAATGCGTGCGATCATGAAAAAGTCCGTTATCTATATTGTTGCCGCCTGCACGCTGATGGCGACGGCTTGCAACCTCGACCGCCTGCCGCTGACCGGCCCGTCCTCGGGTTCCTTCCCGAACAGCGAGGAGGAGGCGCTCTCAGGCATCCTGGCTGCGTACAAGAGCATGGCCAACATGGACGTCAAGTCCACCACCCTGCCCCGCATCATGGACTGCACTTCCGACATCGGTGCCTACCGCCTGAATTCCGGCAATGCCAACCAGGAAGCGGTGATGAAGTCCAACATGGCCCTTGACAACGCCCTGACGACGAAGGTTTACAGCTATGTGTACAAGGTGCTCGGGCGCGTCCACCTGGTGCTCGACAACCTCGACAACCTGAAGGGGAAGGTCCCGGACGAGACCATCGAACAGCTGCGGATCGAGTGCCTGCTGCTCCGCGACTGGCATCTCGACCTCGGCTGCCAGTTCTACGGGGACATCCCCTTCATCGATCACTGCCTGACCCTGGACGACAACCAGTATCCCCGCGTCAAGCGGGAGGAAGTCACCCGCAGGATCCTCTTCGACGACCTGAAGGACGAGAAGATCGACCTGCTGCCGGTCCAGTGGCCCTTTGCCGTGTACGGGACGACCCGCATCGGCCGTGCCGCCGCGTATGCCATCAAGGCCAAGATCGCGCTGAACTGGGGTTATTTCGAACTGGCCGCCCAGTGCGCCCGCAAGTCCCTGGACCTGTGCGACGGCGTGTATGAGCTCCAGAAACTGGACCTGACCCATTATGCGACGGCGGACGACGGCGAGCCCGATCCGAGCCCGCTCTTCGGCTACGCCGGCCAGAGCTCCAAGGAGTGGCTGTGGGCGTCCCAGTACAACCGCCTGATTGCGGAAAACTTCAACGGCGGGGCCTATTACATGTTCCCCCGTCCCGTCGGCGGCTGCTCCTGGCATGGTCCCAACCAGCATTTCATCGACACCTTCCAGTGCACGGACGGCAAGGCGATCACCGAGTCCCCGCTCTATGACTGGAAGCACCCTTATGAGAACCGGGATCCCCGCCTGGACCTCTTCTGCATCCGCAACAACTCCCGCGTCCTGGGCCTCGAGTACTCCAACGACGTGCGCGTGACGCAGATCAAGGATTACACCACGGGCAAAATGACGGTCAATTCCGAGGCGACCGGCAACAAGAGCGAGTATGGCGCCAACGGCACCAAGGGCCCCGGCGGCTACCTCTGGCGGAAATACGTCGACAAGGACTACGTCGGCCGGGTCACCGGCAGCAGCATGGAAGATGACCTGAACGGGGGCCTGCTCCGTCTGGCGGAAATCTACCTGATTGACGCAGAGGCCAATATCGAGTGGGACGGCGGCGACCTCTCCCGGGCTGCCCAGGACATCAACACGGTCCGCGCCCGCGTCGGCATGCCGCCGGTGCAGGACGGCACGCGGGCCGGTCTCCGCAGTGCGCTCCGCTATGAGCGCAAGGTCGAGATGGCCTGCGAGGGCTTCCGCTGGTTCGACGTCCGCCGCTGGAAGGACAAGAACGGCCGGGGTGTCGCCGAGAAGGCCGTGAACGGCCGCATGTACGGCCCTCCTTTCTCCAACACCTCCAACAAGGATGAGTTCGCTTTCGTTCCGAACGGCAAGCCGATCATCGACGAGGACTGGATCGTCACCTACGACGGCGTGACCACCTGGGACGGCAGCCCGTTCAACCTGCGCACCTGCATGGACATGATCTTCGACCCGGCCAAGGATTACCTCTGGCCCATCCCGAAGGACGAGATCGACTCCAACTTCGCCATCACCTACAACAACCCGGGCTATCCGCAGCCGGTCCGCAACGAAGGGGACACCCCGGCGACGGGGACGGATGCCGCCGAAACGACGGAATAAGGTTGTTGATAACTTTTTAAAAAAGAGTGGAAATCCCGGTCGGGGTTTCCATTTTTTGGTGTATATTTGTATGGTCATAAGGCCTGAAGGGAAGAAACTATTCTAAAACCTTATATTTATGACAAACCAGCAGCAAGCGATCTACGACGCCCGCACCCTCGGTCGCGGCAAGATGCTTACCCTCGGCCTCCAGCACATGTTCGCCATGTTCGGAGCCACGGTGCTTGTCCCGGTGATCACCGGCCTCTCCATGTCCGCCACCCTGCTTTTCGCAGGTCTCGGCACCCTGATCTTCCATTTCTGCACAAAGATGCGGGTCCCGGCATTCCTCGGCTCCTCCTTCGCTTTCCTGGGCGGTTACGCGGCCGTCGTCACCATGGGAGAAGCGCAAGGACTCTCCGCCGCCGAATCCCTGCCCTACGCCTGCATCGGAGTCTTCTGTGCAGGCGCTTTTTATTTCGTGCTGGCAGGCCTGTTCGCGGCCTTCGGCGCGAAGAAGGTCATGCGCTTCTTCCCGCCCATCGTGACGGGACCGATCATCATCGCCATCGGCCTCACCCTCTCCGGTTCGGCCATCCAGAACTGCGGACAGAACTGGTGGATTGCCCTGCTGGCCATCCTCATCATCATCGTGTGCAATATCTGGGGCAAGGGCATGATCCGGATCATCCCGATCCTCCTGGGTGTGCTCGGCTCGTATCTGGTGGCCGCCTGCTTCGGCCTCTGCGACTTCACCGCCGTGAAGGAAGCGGCCTGGCTCGGCGTGCCGTTCCAGTGGCAGAATACGGCTTTCCATGTGTTCCAGAACCCGAACTGGGGCCTTGTCGTCTCGGCCATCATCGCCATCCTGCCGATCTCCCTCGCGACCATGATGGAGCACATCGGTGACATGTGCGCGATCTCCTCGACCGTCGGCGTGAACTTCCTCGAGGATCCCGGCCTGCACCGCACGCTCATGGGCGACGGTCTCGCCACCGCCCTCGCCTCCCTGTTCGGCGCTCCGGCCAACACGACCTACGGCGAGAACACCGGCGTGCTGAACCTCACGAAGGTCTTCGACCCGCGCGTGATCCGCATCGCGGCCGTCTTCGCGATCATCCTGTCCTTCTGCCCGAAGTTCTCCGCCCTGATCGCCTGCATGCCGGCCGCCACCATCGGCGGCGTTTCCCTCGTCCTGTACGGCATGATTTCCGCCGTCGGCGTCCGCAACATCGTGGACAACCAGGTCGATTTCACCTCCTCCCGCAACGTCATTATCGCCGCCCTCATCCTGGTGCTCGCCATCGGCATCATGTACGGTGCGAGCGACGGCATCCGTATCGGCTGCACCTCTTTGAGCGGCCTGGCGGTCGCCGCCCTGGGGGGTATGGTGCTCAATGCGGTCGTCCCCGGGAACGA
>JAEEGL011461709.1_pt1 | contig 10334 bp, 3 predicted proteins | sample 9134231 | NCBI WGS metagenome assembly JAEEGL01 (sample SAMN16246548, study PRJNA631951) | gut metagenome | biome: gut microbiome; feature: rumen; material: fiber-attached | host: Bos | place: Iran: Karaj | collected 2018-10
AATAATTAATTGCTTCGCCAATAGAAAACATAATTTTAACAACTCCACCAACATTAGCAGCAGCTTCATATAATTTTAAATAAGTTCTTAAAACTTCTTCTCTATTTGTTGATATTCTAATAATTAATGTTAAAAAATTAACATTTTCTTCTGTTATATATTGAGTTTCTGTCATTTTATCAAATGTTAAACATGTTTCTTTTTTATAATCTGTAAAAATTAAGCCTAAATCTGATATTACTTCTTTTCGCTTTAAATATAACCAATAATCTGAGTAATGTCGTATTGAAATACTACCAAAAAGATTTTTGCCATAAATTTTAATTGGATTACTAAAATCTTTTGTTATTACATTAAAATCAGTTATAAATAAATCTATATAACCTCCCTTAAGCGTATTTTCAATATCTTCATCTAAATTACACATATTATTATTTTCTGTAGAATTTATACATTTATAAAAATACACATTAAGCGTTTGCCAATTATTTTTTCCATATTCACCTTGAAGAATAACACCATTTAAATCTAAACAATATAAATTTTCTATATTTAAACTTTTAAAATATTCAGGAATAAGAGAAAAATTAAAATCACTACATTTATAAACATTAATATCTTTTTCTATTGTTTGATATTCTTTTTTTTCATTATAAACATAAGCAACTTTTTTAGCTTTTATTGTATAAACTTTTTCGTCTATAAAATTTGTATAATTTGGATATTGTAATGATAAAGTAAATATAAAATTATTATTATCTAAGGCATAAGGAGCTGGATTATCATCTATAAAATCGTTATGAACTATGTTTGGTTTATTATGTTTGATTATTTGATTTAAAAAAATACAAAAAAAAGCAAAAATTATTGAACAAATAACTATTGAAATTAATGCACCAAAAATCGAACGATGTGTTTCACATCCATTAACAAAAAATCCAGGTTTTGAACCGAAAAAATCCAAATAAATAAAAAGATCTGAAAATTTTGACATTAATAATTAATTAATATAAAAAATGAATAAAAATTTTTTATTTTTAAATTATAAATTTATTTTCATATTAATAATATTAATAATTATTTATATTAATTATGAATTATAACCTTCAATTATTTGTAAATTTTCAAATAAATCTTGACATTCTTTATTTAAAAAATCTTTTATAAACATATAAACATTATTATAATGATTTTTAATTTGAATAATTATTTTATTAATATTCGTTTTATTTTTTGTTGATTTGTAAATATTTATTAATAAATTTTGAGCATAAATTGGAATTTCAATTTTAAATCTTAATAATTCACATAATAAAATTGGAAAAAGTTTTTCATTATTAATATTTTCATTTATTATTATTTTATTTTTTTCATCATCTAAATAATTAAAATAATAAATAAAAATTTTTTTGAAAATTTCTTTTTCTTTGTCATTTAAAATAAAATAAATGTTACATAATTTTTCAAATAAAATTTTATCATCTAAATTATTATTATTTTTAAAATAATGTTGATTTATTTTATAAATTTTTAATATTGTATTTATTATTACAATTTTATTTGTAATATTTTTATTATTTAAATCTAAATTATCAATAAAATTAATAAAATTAATAGGAAAAATTATTCTATTCAAACTTGAAATAAAATTATTTAAAATATTTAAATTTTCATTCACAACTTTTGAAATTGAAATTTTTGTTATAAATTTTGAAAAAATATTTAAATTTAATATTATAATATTTGTATTATAATAAAAAAAAGTATTAAAAATTTTCAATAAATTTTTATCATCCGAATTTTTATTATTTATTAATTTATTTTCAATAAAATTATATAAATTTTCATTAATTTCAAATTTAAATAGTTTTTCATCACTTTTTAAATCGCCTTTTAAAATTAAATAAAATTGAATTAAATTATCAATTACATTTGAATATTTAATAAGATTTTTTGAATTATTTAAAATTTCATCAATTAAATTTTCAACATTTTCATAAGATAAATTTTCTTTATTATATAAACAACAATTATAATCAAAATTATGAAAAATTAAATTATAAATTTTAATTTTTATTTGTAAAGGAAAATTATTAATATTTTTACCAAAAATTGTTTCAATTTGATTTAAATTTGCTGCTTTAATAATAAAATTAAGAGAATTAAAAATTTCTTTATCAATATTATTATTACTATTATTTGTATAAAAATTAAAAACATCTAAAAAATTATTTTTATTCGGATCATAAATTTTATATTTTAAATCATATAAAATTAAACCAATAAAAATATTTAAAAATGTTGTTATCGCAATTAAATTATTTTCTACATTTTTATAATTTTCTTTTAAAATTTTTAATATTGAATTATAATTTATTTCATTATAATTTAAATATTTATAAGCAATTAAATAAAAAACAATTTTTGATATTTTTATATTAAAAAGATTTTCAGTATAAATTGATAAATTAAATAAAAAATTTAAATTTTGATTATTATTATTTTTTTGTTGTAAAATATTATTTTTTATTATTTCTTTAATTTCATTTTTTTTATTATTATCTAAATTTTTATTATTTAAAATTTGGTCATTTGTCCAATCATTAATTTTATATAAAATTTTAATAATCGTTTCTAAATTTAAATTAATATTACTATTATTTTCTTCTATGTTTTTATTATAGTTTTTATATACAATGTAATCAACAGGAATTTTATTATATTTAATATTTTTTTGATTTTTAAGCGATTTTAAAATTTCTTTATAATTTTTATTATATTCATCTTCACTAAAAATTTTTTTTTCATATTTTTTTTCATATTTAAATTTTGAATTAAATAATTTAAATAAAATATACAAAATTTTCTTTTTAATTTCATCATTATAATTTTCGGATAAAAACGCTTTTAATAAAATATTAATATATTTATTATATAAATCTTTGTCATTTAAAAGTAAAATATATTGAATGTATGAAATATTAAAAAAAATTAATTCTAAAACATAATTATCATTATTATCTAAATTTCTTATATCAAAAATATTATCTTCAATAAAACTACTTAAATATTTTTTCATTTGATTTAATAAATTTTTTAATTTATAATTTTTTTCATTTATATTTTCATCTTCTTTATTATATAATTCATTTATATGAGGATTTTTACTTAAAATATTATGAATTTTATAATTAGTATTAAATAAATTTAAATATTTTGTTTGTAATAAAATAAATTCTTTGAAAATTTTTAAAATACTTTCTTTAAAATTCTTAAATTTTTTTTTACTTAATTCAATTATCAAAGGATTAATTAATAATAAAGAAGAAATTAAATTATAAGGATTTATATAAATATTAACAAAAGTTAAATAAATTGTATTATTTACAATATTATTCATTATTATTTGATTTGTATTTAAATTATCTTCAACATTTAAACTTTTTAATTTGTTTAAATATAATAAAATAATTTCGTTTACTTTTAAATTAAATTCGAAATTTTTTAAATTTAAATGAAATACAAAACTTTTTATAAAAGAATTATTATCAATATTATTATTATAATTACAACATGTTATTAATAATTCTTGAAATAAAATTTCATTATTAATGTTATAATATTTAATAATTTTTAAATTTTCATAATAATCTTTAATATTTTTTAATGAAATGTACATTTTTTTATATTCAGGAATGTACAAATATTTTTTTACATAAACATTTTTTGCATTTATTTGATTAATAATATTTGAATAATTATTAAATGAATTTATAAAATTTTGTCTAAATAAAAAAAATAAATTATTAATTGTTAAAACTGAAGTAAATATTTTTTTATTTTCATCTTCTTCTTTAATATTATTATTTAATATATCATAAGCATCTTTTAATATTTCATTTAAAATTTTAAAATAATTTATATATGAATCATTATAAAAATTATTAAATTCATTAAAAATTTCTTTAAAATTTTCACTATCTTGTTTATAATTAATATACAAAAAAATATTTTCAAAATTATTTAAAAAAAAGTATTTTAAAAGTCCAACATAAATTTCAAATATTTTTTCATTTTTAAATAAATATTCATTTTTATTTATAATTTTTTGAACACTTTGTTTAAAAGGTAAAATAACATTTTCATATAATTCAATAACAAAATTAATTTTTTCTTTTGAAGGATAAATAATTTTATCATCAATTATTTCAGGATTAATTAAAGAATTTATTATTCCAGAAATTAAACAATAAACAATATTATAATATTTATTTTCTTTTTTATTAAGTAAAGAATAAATTAAATTATAAATTATTTTTTTATTTTCTTCAATTATTTTATTATCATTTTCTTCAAATAAAATTAAATTAAAATTCAAATTTATAAAAATTTCTTTCCAAAAATCAATTGTATAATCATCAGATATTAAAATATCAACATTTTTTATATAATCATTATTAAAAGGACAATGATAATTATTTTTTTCATTTAATTCTTCATCAATAATGTAAATATTTTTATTATCTTTGAATTTTTTTCCTTTATTATCTTCATCTAAATTTCTATCAATTTTTTTAAATAATTTAATTATATTTTTTCTAGTTAAAATTCTATTTTTTTGTTGTAAAAAATATTTAATTAAATCTTTTTTTAATTCTTTTGATATTAAAAAATTATAAAACAAATCAGAAATTTTTTCTTTGTATTCATCATTAATAAAAGTTAATTGTAAATGAATGTAAATAAAAAATAATTTTGAAGTTTTTATTAAATCTAAAATATTAAGAATATTTTTAGTTACATTAAAAGAAGCTTCATTAATAATTTCTTTAATATCAGAATATTTTTCATCATTTTGACAAATTAAAAAAATTTTATAAAAAATTTTAATAACATACAAACTAATATTTTTATTTTTATCTGTTATTTTATCAGGTAAATAATTAATAATTTTAATGAATAATTCTTTTATATTTTTTGATATAAAATATTGTTTAGTTATAAAATAAATTAAAATTGAATCAAATTTTGATAAAAATTTCAATAAAAATAATTCATTATTTTCATCATTTTTTTTTTCTTGAATTTTATTTAAATTATCATTTAAATTAGGTTGAAAAATAAATAAATTATTAATAAATTCTTGAAAATAATTACAAATTTCTTCGTTTTGATTTAATAAAGACATTAATTTAAAATAACTTTCTAAAATGTAATGATTATGTTTAATATCAAAAATAAACAATTTTTTAATAATTATTTTGAAATAAAATAAAACAATTTTTAATCGATCAAATAAAAATTTATTTTCATTTGAATTTTCAATTGGTTCATAAACATTTTTTTCTAAATCAGAATAATATTTTTTTTTACTAAATAATTTATTCATTCCATCAAAAATATTAATTAAAAATTTAATTGTATTTGATTGTAATTCATTAATTTCTTTTTTTTCTTTAGCTTCAATATTAAAAAAATTGCTTGAATTAATGTTACTTTTTGTTTCAATGTTTTGTAAAATGATTTTTAAATGTTTTTCAATTAAATTAAAATATTCAACGTAATTTTCATTAAATAATAAATTAATTAAAGTATTTTCAACATGATTACTTTTATTTTTAAAAAAATATTTTTTTTTCTTATCACTTTCATTAGATTTTAATTCATTTGGGTAAGAAATTATATCTTTATTATTATAAAAAATCATTTCATTTAAACGTGTAAAATAAATTTCAAGAAAATCTTCAAAATTATCTAAATTTAATTTTCCATTTTTAGCTAAAATTTTTGAAAAAATTTCACATAAACCAATAAAAGAAGATTTTTTATTTTTCATTAAATTAAATAAAATTTCTTGTAAATTTTTATCTTCTTTTAATTTATTTAAAGGCGCAAAAAATTTAATTAAATCTAATCCTCTTTTGTAATGTTCATCATTAAAATGATACAAAGCAAATAAAATATCTTTTTTAATTAAATTATAATTAATTTTATTTTCATTTTCTGGAGATGATTTTAAAAAATTATAATAAAATTTATAAATGTATTTATTTGATAAAAAATTATAACTTGGATTATTACGATAAATATAATAAATTTTGTAAAATAAATTAAAATCGAAAATTAATGTTTTTATTTGTTTTTTGTGGCTTATTTCTTTTCCTAAAAATGAAAGTAAACTAGAAACTAAATTGTAATTTTTGTAATTATTTTGAAGAATTTTTAAAATATTTGAAAGTAATTTTTCATATTCTTCATGTGAAATTGAATATAAATTTTTTATTTTTGATATTTTTTCTATGTTTCTTAAAAATAATAAAACATCATTTGGAAAATTATATTTTTCAAAATCTGAATTTTCATTATTTTCTTGAAAATTTGGAATATTTAAATCACCATTTACATTTTTTTCTAAATCGTTATTTATTTTTTTTACTATTTCAATAATTTTTAAATTTGAATATTGTTCAATATTATTTGGAAAAATTATTTCATTTTTTTTTATTTTTTGTTCATCTTCTTTTTTTTCATCATTCATTTTAATTTAAATGAAAAAAAATTAATTTATATTATATTTAATTAATTTGTAGAAATATAATATAATTTATTATTATTATTAATTATATTTTATTAAAATTCAACAATAAAATTAATAATAAAATTTATAGACAATAAAAATATTAAATAAAAAAGAATTGAATTTAATATTAAATAAAGAATTTAAATAAATTAATAAAATAGTTTCAATTAAATAAAAATAAAATATTTTAATTATAATTTTCATTTTTCAATAAAAATTTTAATTACATTTTATCAATAATTTCTTCTTTTGTATTTTTTTCAATATCATCTAATAAACTTCCTTCTTTTTCATAATAAGAATATCTATCATAAAAATTAGTCATTTTTTCATTTAAAGTAAACAAAACACAATTTGTTAAAATTAGTAAAAAACAAACTAAAAAAATTTTAAACGAATTATTATTCATAAATTCATATGAACTTCCAGATAAAATGCTTAAAAAACAAGAAAAAATTGAAAAAGCACAAATTCCAATACTAATTAAAATAAATTTATTTTCTTCATCAAAATCATAAAAATATTTATTATTAAATTTTTCATAAGCTTTATAAAAAACATTAATTAAAACATAAATTTGAACATAATTTGCAATTTCAGGCAAAACTAAAATAAAATGATAACCAATAATAACATATAATAAAGTAATTAAAATAATAGCAGCGAAAAATAACAATAAAAAATAAAAACTTTTCCAAATTTTTTCATAAAATTTTGGATTTTTTGAAATTAATTCAATTACATTAATTTTTCCTAATAATAAATCATCTTTATTATTATTAATAATTTCAGTTAAAATACTTTGTTTATAATCATCTTGAATGTTTCTTTTTATTTTAATTCCATAATGTGGATTTCCATGTAATTTTTCTTTTAAATCTTTTTTCGTTATTAATTCATATAAAGTAAAAATAATGTTTTCTTCTGGTCGTAATTTTGCTAATTTACATATTTTTAAATACGATGAAGATGATTTAAAAGGAATTGATTTTGATTTCTTTGATTTTGATTTTTTTTCTGAAGGAAATTTAATATATAAATTATTTTCTTTTAATAATAATTCATCGTATATTGAAATTTTTTGTATGTTTTTACTATCTTTGTAAATTTCTTCTACTTCGGCTTTTATTTGAATGTCTTGCATTTATTTAAATTATAATTTTGTTATTAATTATTTAATTAAAATTATTATAAAAATTATTTTTCAATGGATAAAAATTATAATAATAATAAAAATTCTGATAATAATAATAATTCAATTAATAATTACAATAATAAAAATCATTCAAATATTTTTAATAATATTGAAAAATTAAAAAAAATTCAAAATGAAATTAAAGAAAAAAACAATTTAATTGATGAAATTGATTTAAAATATTCAAATCTTTCAAATTTTTTATATAATAATAATAATAATAATAAAAATAAAAATAGTGAAAATTTAATTTTAATAAATAATTTAAAAAAATCAGAAAATGAAATAAAAAATAGCATAAATAAATTAAAATTAATAGAAAATAAAATTAATATTGAATCAAATTCATGTTTAAATTTAATTGATAAAAATAATATAAAATTTAAATTAGAAAATATAAAAAGTGAAAAAAATATTTTAACCGAAAAATTAAATAATATTAATTATAAAATAACAGAAATAATAGAAAAAGAAAATTATAATAAAAACAAAAATTTTTTTATAAAAAATTTTTTAGATAATTTCGATACAAATAAAAAAAAATATAGAGAAAAAATTTTAAATTTAAATAATAATAATAATAAAAATAATATTAAAAATAAAATAAAACCATTAAATCTCGAAAATTTAAATTCATTTATTGAAAATAAAAAAATTTCAATTTCAAATGAAAAAAAATCAATTTTAAATAAAAAAAATAAAATTTTTGAAGAAAAAGAATTTTTATTTAAACAAAAAGAAAATGATTATTATAAAAAAACATTAACTGAAAGAAAAAATCATTTTAAATCAATTTCTTTAAATGAATTAAATGATTTTACAAAAAAAGTGATTGAAAATGAAAAATTTGTTGAAACTCAATTAAAAATTAAATCATTAAAATTAAAAGAAATTTTTAATGAAAGAAAAAAATTATTGCCAAAATTTAAATCATCTTTTAATGTTAATTTAAATTTAATAGAAAAAGAAAATAAAGAAAATGAAAATAAAAAAAAAGATTTTATTAATAATAAAAATAATATTATTAAAAATTATGATAAAAATTTAAAAAAAAATTTTAAAATTAATGAAAAATTAAAATTCGAAAGAGAAAAAAATTTTTCTTTAGATTTTAATAATAAACAAAATTTAATTAATAATATTAAAAATTTTCAAAATTCTTTAAAAAATAATAATAAATATTTTAATTATAAAGTTCCTAAAATTATAATTTCAAATGAAAAAAAAATTTACTTAAAAAATTTAATGAATAAAAATAAAAAAAATAATTTAATAAAAAATAATGAAAAAATTGATTATTTAAAAGAAATTTTAAATAAAAAAAATAATAAAAAAAATAATAATAAAAATATTAATTTTAATATTGATAATAATAATTCACATTTTAATTTTGAAATGAAAAAATTTTTAATAAAAAATAAATTAAATGAAGATTTTGATAATATTAAATTTATTAATAATGAAATTCAAAATAGTAAAATTAAATTAAATAATACTGATAATAATAATTACGAAGAAAAATTTAAATTAATTGATGATTTAAATTGTTTATATGTTAGTAATATTAATCAAAAATTAGAAGTTATTAATAAAATTAATAAATTAAATTAAAAATTATAAATATTTTTATTATTGATAAAATTTTTTTTAATCAAAATTAAAAAAAATTAAAAATTATATTTTAATAATTAATTAAAAAATAATAAAATTTTTTTATATATTTTTAATATTTATTTATATATTTTTTAATCTTTTCAATTTGTTTAAAATACAATCCATGATTATTATATAAATCATTTAAATTACTATTTCCTTCCAAAACTTTATTAAATTCCTTTTCTTTTTCATCTTCATTATTATTATTTTTATTATTATTTCTTTTATATTTTCCAAATATTGTTGGTAATTTATCTTTCCTTAAATTTATATTATTTTTAACATTAATAGATTTAGCCAAATTATTATTATTATTATTATTAATATTATTATTATTAATTTTTTTTTCTTTACTTTGAGATTTGCTTTTAATTTTAACATTATTAAAAAACGCATTATTATATTGATGATAAATTTTAAATTTATTTCTTCTTATTTCCCAATCTTTTGTTCCAATATTTGCGCCTAAACTTTCAGGAAAACGATAATTTGAATTAATAATATCATATTTTTCTTTGTAATCTTTTAATGTTTTTGGAATGTAATTATAAGATTTTTTTTCAATTTTTGGTAAAATTTTATTATTAATTTTATTATTATTATTATTATTAATTTTATTATTTATTGAAAATTTATTATTTTCATCAAATTTAAAAGGATTTTTTTTCGATGATAAAAGAATTTCTTTTTGCTTATCAAAAATTGGCTTTAAATATGTTTTTTTATCTAAATTTTTTATTATTTTTCTTTCAAAATCATAAGGAAATTTGTTTTTGAAAATTTTATTTTCTATTTTAATTTTGTGTTTATTATATTCTAAATTCATTTCATTTTCCATAATGTTCATTTGCTCTTGAGTAACATTAAATGAAGAATCATCAATTGAAAGATTTGTTTTATCTG
>JAEEGL012163758.1_pt1 | contig 10334 bp, 11 predicted proteins | sample 9134231 | NCBI WGS metagenome assembly JAEEGL01 (sample SAMN16246548, study PRJNA631951) | gut metagenome | biome: gut microbiome; feature: rumen; material: fiber-attached | host: Bos | place: Iran: Karaj | collected 2018-10
AGGGGCAAGGACGTTCTGAGGGGCAAGGAGCAAGTGGAAGGGGGCAGGGAAATAGTCATGTGATTGAGGGTGATACTGGGGTGATTATTGATGAAGTGCAGACGATTACAGAGGAGGTGCATCTGAGCGACGAAGAGTTGCATGAGGCAGCGAGACGTAAACGCCGCACCATCAATGTGGCACTGATTGGCAACCCCAACTGCGGCAAAACCAGTTTGTTTAATTTTGCCAGCGGAGCACACGCCCATGTGGGCAACTACAGCGGTGTGACGGTGGATGCGAGTGAAGCCCACGCCCACTTTGAGGGTTATGACTTCAACCTGACCGACCTGCCCGGCACCTATTCGCTGTCGTGCTACAGTCCCGAAGAGTTGTATGTCCGTGAACATCTGCTGAACAACCGTCCCGACATCATCATCAATGTGATAGATTCGAGCAACCTGGAGCGCAACCTCTATCTGACCACGCAACTGTTGGACATGAATTTCCGCATGGTGTGTGCCCTTAACATGCACGATGAGTTTGAGAAGCGCGGCGACCATGTGAACCTTGACACCCTGAGCACCTTGTTTGGTGTGCCGATGATACCCACCTCATTTAAAAGCGGTATGAATGTGGAACTGCTGTTTCACATCATTATCAACATGTATGAGGGAGCCGACTATATCGATGAGAACGGCAACATCAACCCCGAAGTGGCCCGTGAGATACGTGAATGGCACAAGGAGTTTGCCAACAAGGAGAATGAGCACCACATCGAGGATTTTGCCGAAGGTGACCGTCCCGTGAAGAACTACTACCGCCATATCCACGTGAATCATGGCAAGTACATTGAGCGTGGTATCGAAGCCGTTCAGACGGAACTGAAGAAAGAAGAAGACATCCGCTTGCGCTATTCCACCCGTTATTTGGCCATCAAATTGTTGGAGGGCGACCGCAATGCCATCGCCGTGGCGAAGAAACGCCCTAATGGCAAAGCCATTCTGGCAGCCCGTGAAGCCGCCGCCAAACAAATAGAACGCGACACGCAAAGCGACGCCGAAACCGCGATTATGGATGCCAAATACGGTTTTATCCATGGTGCGCTGACCGAAGCCGAATTCAGCGAGGGAAAGAAATCAGACACCTACAAGCTCACCCACCGGTTGGACAACCTGTTATCAAACAAATATTTAGGATTTCCGATATTCTTCCTGATTCTGTTTGTGATGTTCCAAACCACGTTCACCTTAGGTCAATATCCCATGGATTGGATAGAAGCAGGCGTGGCCTGGTTGGGCGAGACGATAGGAGCCAACATGCCCGAAGGACCGCTACGGTCGCTGTTTGTTGACGGTGTCATTGGCGGTGTGGGCGCTGTCATCGTCTTCCTTCCTCAGATATTGATTCTCTACTTTTTTATCTCCTTGATGGAAGACTCAGGCTATATGTCGCGTGCCGCCTTTATCATGGACAAGTTGATGCACAAGATGGGCTTGCACGGCAAGTCGTTCATCCCCTTGATCATGGGTTTCGGTTGTAATGTGCCCGCCGTGATGGCTACACGCACCATAGAAAGCCGCCGTTCGCGTTTGATTACGATGATGGTGCTGCCCTTCATGAGTTGCAGTGCGCGCCTGCCCATCTATATCATGATTGTAGGCACCTTCTTCACCATGCAATACCGTTCGTTGGCATTGATTTCCCTTTATGCCATCGGTATCATTATGTCGGTCATTGTCAGCAACATCTTCTCCCGTTTGGTCATCAAAGGAGAGGACACCCCCTTTGTGATGGAGCTCCCCCCCTACCGTATGCCCACCTCTAAAGCCATCGCCCGTCACACATGGGAGAAAGGCAAGGAATATCTCAAGAAGATGGGCGGCATCATTCTGGTGGCTTCGGTTATTGTCTGGGCATTGGAGTATTTTCCCCATGATGACAACCTGACCCAACAGCAACAGCAGGAACAGTCGTACATCGGACGCATCGGCAAGGCCATCGAACCCGTGTTTGAGCCTCAAGGATTCAATTGGAAACTGGATGTATCACTCATTGCCGGCGTAGGAGCGAAAGAGATTGTCGCCTCGACCATCGGCGTGTTGTATAGCGATGATGACAGTTTCGCCGATGACGATAGTTTCAGCGACGACAACGAGAAATACACAAAGTTGCGCCAACAGATGGCAGCTGATGGTATCACACCGTTGAGTGCCTATTGTTATCTGCTCTTTATCCTGCTCTATTTCCCCTGTATCGCCACCATTGTGGCCATCAAGAACGAGACGGGCAAATGGAAATGGGCCGTCTTCGCAGCCGTCTATACCACAGTCGTGGCGTGGGTGGTGTCGGCCGCTGTTTATCAGGTGGGAGGAATGTTTTAACTACTTCAAGTCGAAGTTGTTTGATTTGCGGTAGAAGAGGCGGAAGGAGAGGAAACCGCCAAGGAGGATGGCGAGGGTACCTAATACGATAGCGAGATACTCGTGTATGCCCGTCTCAGGCAGGTTCAGCCATGTGTCAGCCGAAATCCAAGTGATAACGATGACACCGCAGATGACACCGATGACCGCATCGATATTACGCACTTTCCTTGACAGATAACCCAAGAGGAAAAGTCCCAGCATGCCACCGGAGAAGATGGATGACAGTTTCCACCACGCATCAAGGATACTCTCCACGTTGACCAAAGCGAGCGCCACCAAAGCGCCGATGATACCAATCACCAGACTTGATGATTTGAGCAAGAAGAGTCGAGAGCGATCAGAAGCTTTCGGCCGCAGATGGCTGTAATAGTCGGTCAACACGATAGTAGCCGAACTGGTGATGCCAGTGGCCACCGTGCTCATGCCCGCAGCGAAGATTGAAGCGATAAGGAGGCCGGTGAGGCCCGACGGCAGTTGATGGACGATGAAGAAGGGGAACACATAGTCGGGTTTGTCGGGCAGGACCGTAGGATAGACTTGATAATAGGCATACAGAGCCGTGCCAATCAAGAAGAAAATCGCAGAAACCGGTATGAAGAGATAACCACCAAAGAGCGCTGAAAACTTTGCTTCTTTGGTTGATTTGGCCGTGTGATAGCGCTGCACATAATTCTGGTCAACGCCATAGTTTTGCAAGTTGATGAAGACGCCATACACCAGGCAGACCCAGAACGTAGATTCGCCGAGTGATGCGCCGAAGTCACCGAGCGAGAATTTGTCATTGGCGGCAGCAATCTCGAACGCCTGTCCCGGTCCCTCAGGCATAGAGAAAAGCAGTATGCCGAGACAAGCCAATGCCCCGCCTATCATAATGAACCCTTGTATTGCCTCAGTCCAGATGACACCTTTGATACCTCCGAGCATAGAATACAGGATGATGGCCGCCGAAGTGACCACGATGATAAGTTTGATGTCCCACCCCAGCAGGATGTTCATCGGCAAAGCCAAGAGATAGATAATCGACCCGATGCGTGCCACCTGAGTGAGCAGATAGCAGGCAGACGCATAAAAGCGAGCCCACAGTCCGAACCGTTGTTGGAGGAAGCTGTAAGCCGACACGCTATTCAGACTTCTATAGAACGGCACGAAATATTTCGCCGCGAAATAGGATGCGATGGGAATAGACAGGCTGAAGACGAATGCGTTCCAATTGCTGGCAAAAGCCTTTCCCGGATACCCGAGGTAGCTGATGGAACTGACGTAAGTGGAAAAGATAGACATGCCGACCACCCATCCGGGGATGTTGCCGCCAGCTTTTGTGAAATCATCGGCCGATGATTTTTTCTGATAGAACGAGCATCCATAGAGCACGATGCCACCGGTGAACACGAAGAAGATGATGAGGTCGAGAATGGACATATTGAATGTGGAATTTTGAATGTTGAATGTTGAATTGTCGCTGGCGCGATGAAGAATTGTGATTGTTGAATTATCGCTGGTGCGATGAAGAATTGTGAAATCGTAGTTTGTTTTAACAAAAATCAGGAACCCGTTGTTGGATTCCTGAAATCTGTGAGGTGCCTAGCGGAGTCGAACCGCTCTATACGGTTTTGCAGACCGCCACATAACCGCTTTGTTAAGGCACCATGTTGTTTTGCGGATGCAAAAGTAATGAAATCATTTGATTCGACAAAATTTTTGGCTTAATTTTTCTTTTTACAAGTCTTTTTTATCGCTTTTTGTGACTTTTCCTCTTTACATTGCGCTGCCAGCGGGCATCCTACACACGCTGCAGGAGTCTGTTTTTGCTGTCGCACCGCTTTATAAACACGGTAAGCGGCGTAAACGACCGCCAGTGCCACAAGAACGAAGACAATGGTATATTGAGCAGCCATCCACAGTTCCCTTCTGTCTATTCAGGAAGACCGATGACCCGCCAGAATGCTTGAGGCAGAGAGATATTGGGAATCTCTTTTGCCTTGACGAAGAGCGGTGCGATGTCTTCGGGATTGAATCCCGCAGTACCACAGCCAACAAGCGTCACAATAAAATGCAGTTCGGGGTGTTTCGCCGCATATTCGAGGAACCGGTTGACATGCGGGCGTATATTTTCCACACCTCCCACAATGGTCGGAATGGCATACGACTGTCCTTGCCTACCTTCTCCCTGTCCTTGGATGGCACCGAAATTCCTTTTCGCCAATTTTGATGCGCCACCGTTGTGCAGTCCCCACGGGTTACTGCCGAAGACAAAAATCTCATTAGGCGCCAACTTGTTCACCATGAATGGGGAAACCCTGCTATGCGGTTTACTCCGAGAAGCACTAAGATTAAAATTATTATACGTAGAATCGGAACGGCGTCGTTCAGACTTCGGTGGTACGATTCTATGCTTGTGTATTCTCTTTTGGCACTCCATTTTACACTCCTCTTCACGACTGGTTTCTTCACACATTCTCTCAAAATCGTCAAGAGCTTTCAAATCCAGACTGGCATTGCAACAATCGACGACAAGCTCATTATTAATTTCAAATAACTCTGGCGCAGAGACAGCATCCACATCGTCCGCATCACAAATTGCTGCAGATTTTGAACTTGTTGGGAGAGCACATCCAAGAGGTTTGACATCATCTTCCGACATATTGATGATGTCCATCACCGCTTGCAAATCATCTTTGAGTCGTGCCAAATGTTTATCGGACGCCAGCATCGCCAACATCTCACGATCCTCCTGAGGGGTTGTCGTGCCATCGATATAAGCGCAGAGCAGTTCCTCTGGCAGCTTTATCTTTTTCTTTGTTTGTGTGTTATGCTGCATAAAGATGAGTTTTTAGGTAAGGTAACACCACTTCATCCCTCATTTTCCTGTATCTTTGCGACACGGCCGATGGCGAGATGCGCAGCATTTCGGCCACCTCCTTCGCTTTATACCCTTCAATGAGGATCTTCCTCAAGATGAAACACTCGGGATCTACATTTCTATAAATCGTCATGCAGATCTCCTCAATGGACTGATTGAACTCCTCACTGTTGTTCGCCTCTGACGGTTTTGAATCCATTATCATTTCAAAATCAAACCCGAGATCAATTTGGTTTTTAAACTCGCGATTGTAATCACGTATCGCTTCCCAAATGACGAAGAGGAAACCTTTGACCATCCATGTTTTGAGCGACACCCGTTCAGAGTGATCCTCTAATTGGACGAAATCGTGCAGTAGGAGGTCGAGATAATATTTATGCGCAAGAGAATAGAAGTCAAGTCCCGGTTTCCGACTTAACTGATACCTGTTGTCGTAAATCAGGTATGCTATTTGGCAATAGCCATAGAAATAGTCGCGGGTGATTTGGTTATCCCCGCTGCGAAATCCTTGTATGATTTCCTGGTCGGTCAGTATTCTATTGGGCATTGCTGTGACAAATTTCGATGCAAATTTAAGAAAAAAAACGAAGAAAAGGAAAACGAGCATAAAAAAAACAGTTACAACCTTCATTTTTTTTCATCAAATGCATCTAATACTATGAGATTTGAACTTTTAGATTTGAGATTTGTATTTTGAACATTATATTTACCAATTCAACCATTAAAGATTATGGAAAAGAAAGTTTTCAACCTGATTGTAGTAGATGAGAGCGGTTCGATGAGTATTATCCGCAAGCAAGCATTTGAAGGACTAAACGAGACTTTGGAAACCGTGAAAAAGATGCAAGAGACCAACCCGGACATGGAGCAGCGCATCACGCTGATGACATTCGACAGCAGTCACAAGAATTTCATTTACGACAACAAGAGCGCCCGTGAAGCAGATAAGTTGTCATGGAATCAATACAACCCTGGCGGTTGCACCCCACTCTACGATGCCATCGGTTTGGGCATCTCGAAAGTGAATGCCCTGGCAGGAAAAGACGATGAGGTGCTGGTGACCATCATCACCGACGGCGAAGAGAACAGTTCGATAGAATACAGCCTGGAGATGATTAAGAACCTCATCGAAAAGTTGAAAGAACAGAACTGGGTGTTCACGCTCATCGGCACCGATAACCTCGACGTAGAGTCAATGGCACAGCAGATGTCAATCGACGACCACCTGAGTTTCAAAGAAGACGCGGCTGGCACGAGAGAGATGTTTGCCAAGGAACGCGACGCGCGTATGAGTTGGAATTGCGATTTGGCGGTGTACGCGTGCTTGGCCCCGGAAGAGGCAGCAGAGAGGAAAAAGTCCCGTCGTGGTCGTTTCTTCAAACAATAGAGTATATCTCAGCAAAGCTGCTGATGCTACATGCAGACCGTATAGTCTTGCAAAGGGTTAGGGGGATGCCTCCTGACCCTTTTTCTTCAAAAAAGGTTTGACCTGCATTAAACCTTTTGCCATGTGAAACGTCAAAAAGAGAAAGGCTGAAATGTATCATTTTTTCTAACTTTATATTATTATCACTAACTCTAATTCAACAATGAAAAAAACGATGAAGAAAGCAGTCATGATGATGCTTGCCTTGCTCGCCTTGCCTTTGGCCATGCAAGCACAAACCAAATTCCATGACGTTGAAGCCAATGAGGCTACCGGTCCGGTGAAATCAATTGAGACATCCGTGATGGGCATGGCCCAAGTGACCAAATTCACCCCTGAGGGCAAAATGGAACGTGAAGGTATGTCGGATGTGGTTTACGATGCCGACGGTTATCTTCAGTCGGCCAAGATGAGTTTCCAAGGCAACGAGATGGCCTTCAGCTACAAGTGGGAAAACGGTAAGATTGTGAGCCAGACCATGGACATGGGTGGCGGACAGGCTTTCACTATCACCCGTACCTACAACGAGAAGGGCGCACCCGCAGCCGACTCGTTCGACATGGGCGGTCAGGTGATGGAGAATCCCTACACCGACTACAAATATGATGAACGCGGCAACTGGATTAGCCGTAAGACCAACATGATGGGTCAGGAGATGGAGCAGACCCGCACGATTACTTATTACGAATAGGAATTAAAGCAGTTAAGTCAAATGCTGCGTGCTGCGCTTTAACTTGACATAAAAAACATGGATTTCGTTGTAGAAATCCATGTTTTTTACGTTTATATGTCACAATAACGGGAAAAGAGCGTATAATAAGCAGAGATGACAGAAGAAACGTTTCAAGACGAGGCCCTCCGTCTGCGTCCCAAGCTGACCGCTTTGGCGCGGCGATACACCGATGATGCAGATGATGCAGAAGACATTGTGCAGGATGCGCTGCTCAAACTGTGGCTCATGCACGATGATTTGCAATCACCGCCGGACGGTCTGGCCATGGTCTTGACCCGTAACCTGAGCATCGACCATCTACGACGGAAAAACCGCCCCTGCCCTACTCCGGAGATTGTCGAAACGGAACATGAGGACGATGAACGCATAGAACGCATGATGCGTGTGATAGACACCCTTCCTGGTTTGCAACAAATCGTTTTACGCCTGCGACACATGGAGGAAATGGAATTCCGCGACATTGCCCGCATCACAGGAACCAGCGAAGCTGCTGTGAGAAAGACCCTCAGCAGAGCCCGAAAAGCAGTGGCGGAAAAATTAAGTAAACAATAACATGATGATGATGACCACAAAGGAGCATGAAATCAAGAGATTGACAGAGCGGTTTTTTGAGGGAGAAACGACCCTCAACGAGGAAAAAACGCTCTATGCATACTACAGCCAAGCAGACATTGCTGCAGAACTGGCGGAGTATGCGGAAGTGATGAGCAGTTTTGCCATGCTACCCATCAAAAAAGAGGTGACGTCCAAGAAGGTTGGAACGGCAAAGAAAATCTATCGCCGCATCGCCGTTGCCGCCAGCATCACTCTTCTGTTAGGAACCGGCACCTTCTTTCTTCTGAAGCCCTCAACACCCGATGAGGAGTGCGTGGCCTATATCTACGGCAAGAAGAGCACCGACCGTGTGTTGATAGCACATGAAGTGCGCCGTTCAATGGACGAAATATGTGAGATGTCGGAAGACCAAGACATCAAGGAACAACTACAAGATCTTTTCACTTTGGAATAAGCAAACACCCTACGATATGAAACGAATCATCATTTTATCATTGCTGGTACTGACAACCCTTGCGCTCAAGGCACAGAACGGCCTACGGATCATGCCCTTATACGAAGGCAAAGTTATCCCACAGGAGCGTTTGGTGGAGACACGAGTGCGAGGAAAGATGCTGAGCGAATACCACCTCAGTTTCTTTCACAGCATCAGTTTTACCGGCACGAAAGAAGAGGCCCAATCCGTCTATTCCTTAATGAAGGAGGAGAACGTCTTTGCCTCTGAATATCAAGGCAAGAAAGTGAAGACATTGATGTTGCAACTGCCCCGGAAGGACGAGAAGAACCGTTTCCTCTGCTACAAGTCGAAGCAAAAAGGAGAGCGCTGCGAGGTAACCGTCATCTACATGGAGGGAACGCTGACATCACTTGAAGAACTGAGCAAAACATTAAACATGAAATAATGATATGAAAAGAATCATCACTTGCATGGCCATGGCCTACGCATTAGGTCTCTATGCGGAACCGACAGACAACGACACCATCGTCATCAACAAGCCCCAAAGCGTGAGTATCATCACGGGCGACTCCATCCAGACCATCGAAGTAAAAGGACGCGAGGGCGATGAGGGCTATCACTACCAGAACAGCATACAGTTGGTGGATGACAACTATGTGAGCAAGACCACCATCAACCATGACCGTTGGACTCTTGGGGTAAAGATGAACTCCGGCGATGACAACAGGACGAGAAACGAACTCGTGATGAAATTCGCCCTTGGCATGGTGAATGCCATCAACTGCGACGAAGGTGTTGATTTCAGCACGACCAGTTCTATTGAACTCATGTGGACCATCGCTCAATATAACCATTATTTTGACCCGCAAGAGCATCACCGTCTGTCCGTGGGATTTGCCCTCGACTGGCGTAACTACCGAATGACGGGCAACACGAGGTTTGACAAGGACGAGAACGGGCATATCATCACCACAGGCTACCCGACAGATGCCAATCCCAAGTTTTCCCGTTTCAAGGTGCTCAGTCTGGCTATACCTTTCGAATACTGCTATAAGATATCACCCCATTTCGGGTTCGGTTTCGGTCCCGTGCTGAACTGGAACGTTTACGGCAGCATGAAAACCAAATATAAGTTGGACGGAGGCACACACAAATTTGTAGACAAAGACATTCACCAACGTGTGCTGACCATCGATTGGATGTTGCGAGTATATAACCCCATCATCAGTTTCTACGTGAAATACAGTCCCATGGATGTGTTGAAGTCTGATTGGGGACCGAAATTCCAGTCCATCTCGTTCGGAATAGATTTTTGAGTTTTAAAAGCCAATAAAAACTTGTAGAACCAAAAAATATTTGTATTTTTGCCCATTATTAACCAAACCTTGTAAACTATGATTATCGATTATCAGCACATTGAAGAGCAACTTGTAGAGAAATTTAAAGGCGGTGAAGGGCATATGGGCACTCGGGGCTTCGTGGACGACGGACAAAAAATCATGCTCAACCGTCTGACTCCCGGTTCGAGTATCGGTTACCACTGCCATGAGAGAAATACTGAAATTATGTATATCCTCAGCGGGCACGGCCATTATGACATGGACGGCACACGGGAAGAAATCCAAGCCGGACAGGTTCATTACTGTCCGATGGGTCATTCACACGCCATGTATAACGATGGTGACGATGATTTGGTCTTTTTCGCCGTGGTGACGAAGGAGGTTTGATAGTGTCGGCTGAAGGGGAATAACGACAGCGGATTGCACAGATTTCACGGAGATGTCGGCCGAGGAGGATTTAAGCGCGTTTCAGGTGAATGAGTTTTTGAATCTTTCGATGGATGACGAACACATTGACGAGAGAGACAAGGATGAAAATCACGAAGCCCACAAGGATGG